>Ga0182014_10003947_pt1 | contig 17436 bp, 17 predicted proteins | sample 612S2DmetaG_FD_120489 | JGI IMG/M metagenome (GOLD analysis project Ga0182014, IMG submission 120489) | Permafrost microbial communities from Stordalen Mire, Sweden - 612S2D metaG | ecosystem: Environmental > Terrestrial > Soil > Wetlands > Permafrost | place: Sweden: Stordalen | collected... | reverse complement strand
CCGCCCAGGGCCTGCTCCAGGCCGCCCCCGGCAAAGGCAAGGGACTGAAAATGATAGACCTGCAAAAGGAGTGGGAGGCGGCCCTGGCCTCCCTCCTGGAATAGCCCTAGGAATTTCTGGGTTTTGATGGTCTTCTAGGGGATCGCGCAGCGTTTTCAAGGACGTTGGGCACTGGAGGAACGCATGGCCCGTTTGAACGAGACCTGGAAGGTCGCGCAGGAAGGCGTGGCCCTGGCCACCGAACTGCATTCGAAACTCAAGATCAGTCACCGCCAGGCCAAGGGCCTGATCGACTCCGGCTGCGTCAAGGTCAACGGCCAGGACGCCCACGCCTACGGCCACCGGCTCCAGCCGGAGGACGGGGTGGAGGTCAGCTTCGACCCGGACATGGTCTATGCCGCCCTGCCCCGGCCCAGCAAGTCCAGCGACACCCCCTTCGAGATCCTGTGGGAGGACAAGCACCTGGTGTTCGTGAACAAGCCCGCGGGCCTGCTCACGGTCCCGGCCGAGAAGCACCAGGATCCCTGCCTGGCCGAGGCCCTCACCGACCATTACCGCCGGCGCGGCTTCAAGCGCTTCCACCTGTTCATCGCCCACCGCCTGGACCGCTACACCTCCGGGGTCCTGGTCTTCGCCAAGACCCCCGAGGCCCTGAACGGTCTCAAGAACATCTTCGAGGAGCACCATCTCCGCCGCATCTACCTGGCGATCCTGGTGGGGGAGCTGCCGGAAAACGCCGGGACCCTCTCGGACAAGCTGGTGGAGCGCAAGTCCTTGAAGATGACCGTGGTGCCCGAGGGGTCCAGGGCCAAGCAGGACGTCAAGGGGGCCAAGCTGGCCGTCACCCACTACCGGGTCCTGGAGCGCCTGCCCGGGCACACCGTGGTTGAAGTCAAGCTGGAGACCGGACGCCGGAACCAGATCCGGGTGCAGTTCGCCGAGCGCGGCTTCCCGCTGCTGGGCGACCAGGTCTACGGCGCGCCCAGCGACAGCCTGGACCGCCAGGCGCTGCACGCCGAGCTGCTGGGGTTCAAGCATCCGGTCACCGAAGAGACCATCACCGTCACCGCCCCGATGCCCGCCGACATGGAGAACGTGCTCAAGGCCCTGCGCAACGCCCGCCGGGTGGTGCGCGCCGAGGCCGGCATCACCGGCGAGGCCGGACTGTACAAGCCCAAGATCACCAAGACCCGCAAAATCGAGCGGCGCAAGCGCTCGGAGCGTTTCGCCGAACCCGAGCAGCGCCCGGCCAGGCCGCGCGCCGCCGGCAAGCCTGCCGGAGCCGCGCGCCGGCCCGCCCCCAAAAAATAAATTACGACCTCTCTGAGATCCCATCCCGGAACTGCTGCAGCAGCCCCAGCAGCGCCTTGCTCTCCCAGTCCTCCAGGATGGCCGCCACTTCCCGGCACAGCTCCGCATGCACCGGAGCCAGACGGGCCTCCAGGGCCTCCCCCTCGGGGGTCAGGCGGACCAGGGAACCCCGGCGGTCGGCCGGATCCTCCCGCTTCTGCACCAGGCCCGCCCGGACCATGCGCTCCACCAGCCGGGGCACGTCCGCGCTGCGGGAGATCATGCGCCGGCGCAGTTCCCGGATCAGGTAGCCATCCGCCGGACCGCCCTTGAGGATCCGCAGCACATTGAACTGCTGGTCGGTGATCTTGGCGGGCTTGAACAGGCGGTCGTCCGACAGCCGCCCCACATACTCGCGGGTGAGCAGGACGGCCAGGATGATCTCCTGGCCCGGATCCATGGGCTTGTTGATCTGGAGTTCCTCACGCAGTCTCATTTTGAACTCCCAGATGCGCATCCCCCCCGGGTGGCCGGAGGGTCAGGGTGGAGCTGAAAAAAACGGCTGGTAATCACGTTGTCTCTTTTTTTTAAAGCGGCCTGCAAGCCAGTGGTTATGCGATAATTGCCGGGAGCCAGATTAGCAAAGTGCGCCGGTTTCTCAAAAAGGTCTTGCGTCTTCAAAAGAAGAGTATAGCTTTGAGATATGGGTGTTTGAACACCTATTTTTCCCGGAGGTTTCATGAAACTCGTTTCCAACGCCCGCCTCTTCCCTGTGCTGGCCCTGATCCTCGCGCTGCCGGGAATCGCCCCAGTCCAGGCCGCCCAGCCCGCCACCCCGGCCGTGGAGACCTACGTCATCGACCCGGTCCATTCCGGAGCGAAGTTCGAGATCGCCCACCTGCTGGTCAGCACGGTCTCCGGCCAGTTCAACAAGTTCGAGGGAACCATCAGCCTGAACCGCGCGGACCTCTCCAAATCCAGCGTGGACGTGGTCATTGACGCGTCCAGCATCAGCACGGGCACCGAGGCCCGGGACAAGCACCTGCGCTCCGACACCTTCTTCGATGTGGCGAAGTATCCGACCATCACCTTCAAGAGCACCTCCGTGACCGACCTGGGCCAGGGCAACCTGCAGGTGGGCGGCGTCCTGACCATGCACGGGGTGTCCAAGCCGATCGTCATCGCCGTCAAGGGCTGGGCCACCGGCGCGGGCATGAAGCCCGGCACCTTCCAGGCCGGCTTCCGCAAGGGCACGCTCACGCTGACCCGGTCGGACTTCGGCATCAGCGCCATGACGGGGCCCATCGGCAAGGAAGTGGACATCACCCTCAGCGTGGAAGCGAACAAGGTCCCTTAAGGAGGCGCCCATGAGCGAACCCAAGATCGCAGCCCTGAAACCCGAAGTGCTCACCCTGGAGCCCGGCACCTACTACTGGTGCGCCTGCGGTGCCTCCGCCACCCAGCCGTTCTGCAACGGCGCGCACAAGGGCACCGGCATCGTCCCGGTGAAGTTCGATATCACGGAAACCACCAAGGTGGCCATGTGCAACTGCAAGCACACCGGCACCAAGCCCTTCTGCGACGGCACCCACAAGAGCCTTAATCTCTAGCGCGGCCGGTTCAGGCTAGACTGGGGGTTCTTTCGGCCCTCTGCCGGTGAGTTCTGCCCATGAATCATCCCCTGACACCTGAAACCGGCGACACGCCCCTGGCGCCAGGCATGCGGCTTCCCCTCAGCCAGCGAACCCGGCTGAGCCCGGAGGCCGTGGCCGAGATCAAGGCGGCGGCGGCCAAGTACCCGGACCGGCTGGCGGGCACCCTTCCCGCCCTGTACATCGCCCAGCGGGAATTCGGCTTCATCAGCCTGGCGGCCATGAAGGAAGTGGCGGCGGCCCTGGAGGTGCCCGAAGGGCACGTGTACGGGGTGGCCACCTTCTATACGATGTTCCGCAAGCGGCCCGTGGGGCGTTTCCACCTGCAGGTGTGCACCAACGTCTGTTGCGCGCTCAACGGCGCCTACGAGCTGCTGCGCAAGGCGGCCGAGAAGACCGGCGCGGCCCCGGGCGAAGGGCCCACCGGGGACGGGATGTGGAGCCTGGAGGAGGTGGAATGCCTGGCCTCCTGCGGCAGCGCCCCCTGCCTGCAGGTGAACGAGGCGGTGTACGACGAGTTCGTGGACGAGGCCGGGCTGGAGGCCATCCTGGACGCTTGCCGCCGCGGCGACTACAGCCCGTGGGGGGAGTGAGCATGGCCCGCATCCGCACCAAGCCCGATCCCCAGCGCTACACCTTCGACGGCTTCGGCTCGGCCCAGTACCCCAATCTCATGCTCCTGGGCGCCGGGGACCTGGACAACTGGACCCTGAAGGCCTACCGGGACAAGTGGGGGGGCTACCAGTCCCTGGGCAAGGCCCTGAAGATGGAGCCGGCCGCGGTCACCGGGGAGGTGAAGGTCTCGGACCTGAGGGGCCGCGGGGGGGCGGGCTTCCGCACCGGCCTGAAGTGGGGCTTCATGCCCAAGGACACCCCGGAACGGAAGCTGACCCGCTACCTGGTGTGCAACGGCGACGAAGGGGAGCCCGGGACGTTCAAGGACCGGGCCATCCTCGAATACAACCCGCACCAGCTGATCGAGGGCATGATCATCGCCGGCTGGGCCATGCAGTGCCGGCTGGGGTTCATCTACCTGCGCGGGGAGTTCGGCTGGCTGGTGGACAAGCTGGAGGCCGCCATCCAGCAGGCCCGGGATGCCGGCTACCTGGGCAAGAACATCCAGGGCACCGGCTGGGACTTCGACCTGCTCACCTACCGCGGCGCCGGCGCCTACATCTGCGGCGAGGAGACCGCCCTGCTCAACAGCCTGGAGGGCCGGCGGGGCGAGCCCAGGGTCAAGCCGCCGTTCCCGGCCCAGGCGGGGGCCTTCGGCCAGCCCACCACCGTCAACAACGTGGAGACCCTGGCCGCAGTGCCGGTGATCCTGCGCATGGGCGGGGCCCAGTACGCCCGGATCGGCCTCCCCGGCAACACCGGCACGCGCATCTACTGCCTGTCCGGGCACGTGAAGCGCCCCGGCCTGTACGAACTGCCCCTGGGCCTGCCGCTGGATTTCATCATGAATGACCTGGCCGGCGGCTCCAGCACCGGCCGGAAGATCAAGGCCGTCATCCCCGGCGGCGCCAGCGCGCCCATCTTCGATGCCAAGGATTTCGACTGCCCCATGGACTTCGACACCGTCAAGGCGCGCGGCTCCATGGCCGGCTCCGCCGGCATCATCGCCATGGACGAGGACACCTGCATGGTCCGCACCCTCCTGCGCCTGACCAGCTTCTACGCCCACGAGAGCTGCGGCCAGTGCACCCCCTGCCGGGAAGGCTGCAACTGGATGGAGATGATCCTGCACCGCATCGAGCACGGCCAGGGCCGCCCCGATGACCTCGCCCTGCTGGCCAGCCTTCCGCCCCGCATCAACATGCGCACCCTCTGCCCCCTGGGCGACGCCGCCTGCGGGCCGGTGGAATCGGCCATGGCGAAGTTCCGCAACGAATTCGAGCACCACATCACGCACAAGGAATGTCTTTGCCCCGCCCGTGTCTGACCGGAGGAGCCCAACCTTGAAACTCACCCAGGGCGAGAAATCGGAGCGCAGCCGGACCGCCATTCTCCAGGCGGCCCTGCGGCTGTTTTCGAAACAGGGCTACCGCGGCACCAGCATCCGCGAGATCGCCGCCGAGGCCGGCCTGTCCACCGGCAACGTGTACCACCATTTCCCCGACAAGGAAGCCCTGTTCACGACCCTCCTGGGCCAGTACTGGGAGGCCATCGCCAGCCGCGACTTCCCCTTCAACCGGGCCCTCGCCGCCGGCGCCTTTCCCGACGACCTGGAGGCCCTGGCCCGGGCCACCGAGGAGAGCGTGCGTGCCTACCGTCCCTACGTGGCCCTGATCTACGTGGATGTGGTGGAGATGGAAGGGACCCACATCCGCAACTTCTATTCCGGGATGTCCGGGCGCTTCGCCACCTTCCTGAACCAGCGCTACCCGGGGGACGCGCTCAAGGACCGGCTGGCGCCCGGATTCCATCCCAACACGGCCCTGATGCTGGCGAGCCGGTTCTTCCTGCACTACTTCGCGGTGGAGATCCTGTTCGGCGTCCCCCGCCAGTTCGGCCTGGGCACCCCCACCGCCATCGCCGAAATCTCCGAGATCCTCCGGTCCGGCATGTTCCGCCCGGGCACGGCCGGACAGCAGCAGGCTTAGGCTGCTTGACGGGGCGGTCGGCCGGGATTATCTTCTCAAATACATACCGACCATTCGTTTTGTAACTAGACTGTTCCCCAAAACCTTGAGGGATCCCTTGACCAACTCCATGATCATAGCGGCCGGGGTGCCGGTCGCCCTGCTGGGCGCCGCCGGCTGGCTGGTGCTGAGGCACCCTTTGCGGGTCCTGAACTGGTACGCGCGCCGGTCGCTGAAGAGCGCCGGGCTCCGGCAGGTGTCCGTCCCTTCGCCGGTGGGGCCCCAGTGCGCGTTTGTGGGCGGGTCCGGCCCGGTGCTGGCGCTGCTGCACGGGGCCGGGGACCAGGCGGGCACTTGGGCCCGGGTGGCGCCGGCCCTGGTCAGGAAGCACACCCTGGTGATCCCCGATCTCGCCGGGCACGGCGCCAGCGCGCCGGCCGCCGGCCCCATCGAGGCGGCGGCGGTGGTCGCCGGGCTGGAGGCGGTGCTGGCCAGCCTGGCCCAGGGCCAGCGGGTGACCCTGGTGGGCAACTCCCTGGGGGCCTGGATGGCCATGGTCCTCGCCGCGCGGCATCCGGAACGGACGGAACGGGTGGTGGCGGTGAACGGCGGGGCGCTGAAGGGTCCTCCCAGCTCCATCAACCTCCTGCCCCGGAACCGGGAGGAGGCCCGGGAGACCATGGCCCGGCTGCGGGATCCCGGCAGTGCCCCGGTCCCGGACAGCGTGCTGGATGAATTGGCGCGGCGGAGCCGGGGGGGGGCGCTGGCGCGGTTCGCCGCGACGGCGGCCGGCATGGAGGCCTGGGTCCTGGACGAGGCGCAGCTCCGGACCTTGGAAGTACCGGTGCGCCTGGTGTGGGGGACCGCGGACCAGCTCCTGCCCCTGGACTATGCCCAGCGGATGCTGGCGGCTCTGCCCGATGCCCGGCTGATCACCATCGACCAGTGCGGACACATTCCGCAGCAGGAGGCTCCGGGCCGGTTCCTGGCGGCCCTGGACCGGGCCCTTCACGATCAGGTCGATTGACTTCAAGGAGGAACTGCCATGCCTCACCTTCGCGTCAACAACGTCAACCTGTATTATGAATTCCAGGGCCCGGAGGATGGCGAGCTGCTCATCCTCAACAATGGGGTGTTCATGAACACCTCGTCGTGGGCCTTCCAGCTGCCGGACCTGGCCCGGCGCTACCGCGTGCTCACCTACGACATGCGCGGCCAGGGCCAAAGCGAGCATCCGGAAAGCGACTACTCCCTCGACCTGCACGCGGACGACCTGGTGGCGCTCATGGATGCCCTGGGCCTGGACAAGGCCCACATGGTCGGCACCTCGTACGGCGGCGAGCTGAACCTGCTCATGGGCATCCACCACCCGGAGCGCTGCCGCACGCTGGTGATCATCGCTTCGGTCTCCCACAGCGATCCCCTGAACGCGGCCATGATCGAGCGCTGGCGGCTGGCGGCCAAGCTGGGCGACGGGCCCCTGTTCTTCCGGCTGATCTATGCCGACACCTACTCAGAAGGCTTCCTGGTGAACCGGCCCGGCCTCATCCCGGCGGCCGAGGAACGCTATGCCATGCTCGACCTGCCGGCGGCGGTGCGCCTGATCGAGAGCTACCAGCGGTTCAACGTCACCGCCCAGCTGGGCCGGATCAAGGTCCCCACCTGCATCGCCTCGGCCGAGCAGGATATCCTCAAGCCCCGGCGCTACGGCGAGATCCTGCACAAGGGCATCCCGGGTTCCGAGTTCCACCTGATCACCGATTCGGGCCACGTGGTCGTGATCGAGAAGCCGGCGGAGGTGAACACCATCATCCTGGGCTTCCTGGCCAAACATGCCTATAAAAACTAGATGTACCCCATGGCCCTCGCCTTGAGGGTGAGTTCGGCGCGGAAATCCGGGTGGGCGACGCTGATGAGCTCCTGGGCCCGTTCCCGCACGGTCTTGCCCCTGAGCCGGGCCACCCCGTGCTCGGTGACCACGTGGTCAACCAGGGAACGGTGCAGGGTCACGGCCGCCCCCTCGGGCAGCATGGGCACGATGGTGGACACGGTTCCGCCCTTGGCCGTGCTGTAGCAGGCGATGATGCTCTTGCCCAGGCCGTCGAAGCCGGCCACCGCGCCCTCGGCGGTGTCGGACTGGCCGCCGGTGCCCGAATACTGGCTGGCGCCGATGGATTCGCTGGCCACCTGCCCGGTGAAGTCCACGGAGATGCAGTTGTTGACCGAGACCATCTGGGAGTTCTGGGCGATCACCGCCGGGTTGTTGACCCACTTGCCCCGCTCGAACTCCACGGTGACGTTGTCGTCCAGCCAGTCGTACATCTTTCGCGAGCCCATGGCGAAGGTGGCGATGAACTTGCCGGGCTTGAGCGCCTTCCTGGCGTTGGTGATGACGCCCATCTCGTAGAGCTCCATCATGGAGTCCACGAACATCTCCGTGTGCACCCCCAGGTCCTTCTTGCCCCGCAGGGCCAGGGCGGCGGCATTGGGGATGCCGCCGATGCCCAGCTGGATGGTGGAGCCGTCCGCCACCAGGTCGGCGATGTAGGCGCCGATGGCGTGGTCGGTGGGCGAGGGGTCCGGCGAGGGCAGCGCCGGCACTTCCTGGTCGTTTTCAACGAAAAAGTCCACCTGGGAGACGTGGACCTGGGTGTCGCCGTAGGTCCGCGGCAGCCGCGGGTTCACCTCCAGCACCACCAGGCGCGCCGCCTCGATGATGTCCTTCTCGTAGGTGAGGCCGATGGAGAGGGAGACGAAGCCATGGCGGTCGGGCGGGGTGCAGGTGCCGAAGAAGATGTCGGGCCGGTGCGCGTGGATCCGGTCGCTGGCGGCCCGGTGCAGCATGTTGGGCACGTAGGTGACGGTGCCGATGCCCTTCTTCAGGGACTCCCGGGAGCCGGGCGCGTGGAACCAGCTCGCCAACTCGAACCGCCCCTTCATCTCGGGCATCATGTAGAAATCGTAGGGCTTCAGGGTGAGGCAGGAGAACACCCGCACGTTCTCCACCCGGTCGCCCACGATGTGGAACCGGGACATGCAGCCCTGCGGCTCCGAAGCGCACATGGCGACGATCACGTCGTAGTCGCTGCGGATGTGCGAGACCGCCTCATCCGCGGCGACCAGCTTGCTGCGATAGATTTCCAGGTGGTTCATGACGGTGTCTCCTAGTCAAGGAACTCCGAAAGTCCGCGGGCGAGATAGCCGCCGATGGTCTCGACGAGGGCCCGCGCGTTTTTTGGCGATTCGTCGAAGGCGGTCTCGATGCCGAAATAGTGGGCCAGGCCCATGAGGTACTTGATGGCCGTCTCCTCGTCGATCTCCGGGGCCGCGGCGCAGATCCTGAACTGGGGCGGCCGCTTCCGGTAGCCGGCGGCGAAAGCCCCGTAGTAGTCGCGCACCGCCGAGGGCAGGACGAATTCGGCTTCGCGCACGATGTTGTAGCAGTACTTGTCGATGGAGAGGTAGACCAGCCACAGCCAGAGGCCGCGCAGCTCGAACTCCAGGGCGTTGAGGGGCTCCGAGCCCGGGGCGGCCAGGTTCCCCGAGATGAAGGCGCGCACGTCGTGGCCGACCTTGGCGATGAGCTCGGCGTAGAAGGCTTCCTTGGACTCGAAGTAGGTGTAGAAGGCCCCCACCGAAAGCCGGGCGCCGTCTGTCACCTCGTGGATGTTGGTCTCGAAATAGCCCTTTCCCCCGAACAGCCGGCGCCCGGAACGGAGCAGCCGGTCCCGCGCGCCCTCCTCCAGGGCGATGGGGAGGGGCGTGGCGGTGCCGCCGAAGACCCGGGCCGGATCGAAGCTGAGGCCGCGGAACAGGCCGTCGCACACGATGGCGCAGGACGCGTCAGGGTTCGCCGGCTCGGCGTTGAAGGCCCAGGTGATCGCGCAGAACCTGAGGCCGCCCAGGGCGAACAGGTACTCGGCCAGGCCGATCTCCCGGCCCAGGACGGCGCCGAGGCTGCGGATGTAGATGGCAACCAGGCGCCGCTCGTACTCCAGGTAGCGGTACTGGCCCTCCCGGAAGACCGAAACCAGGTCGCCATGGTCCGCCGAGAAGCGGGTGATCACCTCGGTATAGTTGCGGACCCGCTCCCGCGGGGTCGCGCCGTCGGCCCCCTCCACCGCCTCCTTGACCATGTCCAGGACCCGGCCGAGGATGACCTTGAACAGGGCTTCTTTGCCGTCGAAGTAGCGGTAGAAGATCCCGTTGGAAAGGCCGGCCGCCCGGCAGACCTCCACCACCGAGACGGTTCCGTACCACTTCCGGGAAAAGAGTTCCACCGCCGCGGCCACGAGCCGTTCGCCCGTTTCCGGATTGCCTCGGCCTGCCTCGGTCATGCTCGGCTCCTTGGTTCCACCGGTCATTCGGATATGGGTGGTGGGTGGGTGAGAGGTGAATCGGTATTTAGCCAAATCCTAACCACCCGTTTGCGGCCCAGGCAAGGGGAAAACGCGATAGACAATCCCGGCAAGCCAAATTTTGAAAAAAAAGGGTTGATAAAACCGCAAATATTACTTGATTGCTCCAGTTTATTTTGAAAAAAAATATGTTTTCCCCTGATTTTTCTGCTTGACGGCTTTCTTCGATCGGCCTATCTCATTGAGAACCGATTCAGTCCTTAGGGAGGTCCGTAATGCATGTTGGCATCATCGGGCACGCTACCTGGTTTCCAGAGGGGAGGCTTACGGCTGCAGATCTGGCCGCCGCCACGGGAATCCCCGAAGCGGTCATTGCCCTGAAGTTCGGCGTGAAGGGCAAGCCCGTCGCCGGGCCCGCCGAAACCACGGCAGTCATGGGCCTGGCCGCCGCCCGCAAGGCCCTGGCCGATGCGAGCGTGGAGGGCGAGGCCGTGGACCTGGTGATCTGGTGCGGCGCCCAGCACAAGGACTACCCCTGCTGGCTGGCGGGTCTCTACGTGGCCGACCGGATCGGCGCCACCCGCGCCTGGAGCTTCGACATGGAGGCCATGTGCGGCTCGATGATGGCCGCCCTGGACGTGGCCAAGGCCCTCATGTTCGCCCATCCCGAACTGGGCACCGTGCTCCTGGTCTCGGGCTACCGCAACAACGACCTCATCGACCTGGCCGTGCCCGAGACCCGGTTCATGCTGGACATCGGCTCCGGGGCTTCGGCCCTGGTGCTGCGCAAGAACGCGGGCCGGAACGAGATCCTCGCCTCGGCTTTCCGGGGCGACGGATCCCTTTCGGAGATGTGCGTGGTGCCCGCCTTGGGTTCCAGGGCCTGGCCGCCCGCCGCGGAGGACGTGGGGCGCGCCCATTTCGTGGTGCCCGACGAGGAAGCCTTCAAGGCCAAGCTCGGCGAAGTCACCATGCCCAATTTCTACGCCGTGATCCGGGAATCCATGAGGCTCTCCGGCCTGCCGGAGAACGGCATCGACTACCTGGCCATCCTGCACTTCAAGCGCAGCGCCCACGAGGCGGTGCTGGCGGAGTTGGGCCTGGGGCCAGAGCAGACCACCTACCTGGACCAGTACGGCCACATCGGCCAGAACGACCAGGTGCTTTCGCTGGAACTGGGGCTCCGGGACGGCAAGATCCACGACGGCTCCCGGATCGTGTTCGTGGGCGCGGGCCTGGGCTTCGTGTGGGCCTCCACCGTCATCCGCTGGGGCCCCTGCGCAGGGTGAACGTCCGGAATCGACGGTTTTTTTCGACCTAAATGCAAACCAATCGTTCGTTTTCTTTCTTGCTTCACCGGTGGAGGAATGATGGACCGATTCGCGACGATCGTTGCCACGGGCAGCTACCTGCCCGACATCCAGGTGCACAACGACGAACTGCGCCAACGATTCGCGCACCTGCCCGAGTTCGTGGACAAGATGGAGGAATCCTCCAGCATCCGCTGCCGGTGGTATGCGCCGGACGACTGGGCCACCTCGGACCTGGCCCTGCCCGCCGCCCGGCAGGCCCTGGAGCGCGCCGGGGTGAGGCCCGAGCAGGTGGACCTCATCATCCTCGGCACGGATTCCCCCGACTACATCACCCCGGCCACCTCGGTGGTGCTGCAGCACAAGCTGGGCGCGGTGAACGCCGGCACCTTCGACATCAGCTGCGCCTGCGCCTCGTTCCCCACGGCCGTGGCCTCGGCGGCGGGGTGGATCGCCACCAGCCGCTCGGTGCGGACGGTGCTGGTGGTGGGGGTCTATATGATGCACAAGCTGGCCGACCCCGCCGACCCGGCCATCTTCTTCTACGGGGACGGCGCCGGCGCCGTGGTGCTGGTGGCCGACGAGCGCCCGGGATTCATCGGCGCCGCCGCCCAGGCCGGGGGCGCCTACCACAAGCACTGGGGCATTTATTCAGGGGGCACCTTCGAACCGGCCACCGTGGCTTCGGTGCAGGCCGGGCGGACCCAGGTGCGGCTGGTGGAGCGCTACCCCCCCGAGATCAACCACGAGGGCTGGCCCCGGCTGGTGCACAAACTGGCGGCCTCGTGCGGGTTCCAGATCCCGGAGATCGACTTCATCCTGTTCACCCAGGTGCGCAAGGCGTCCATCGAGCTGGTGATGGCCGACCTGGGCCTGCCCATGGCGAAGACCCACACCATCATGGAGGCCTGCGGCTATACCGGCTCGGCCTGCCTGCCCATGGCCCTGGACGACGCCCTGGGCAAGAAGAAGATCCGCTCCGGCGACCTGCTCGTGCTGGTGGGCTCGGGCGTGGGCTACAACCAGGCCGCGGTCGCACTGAAGATGCCCTGACCCGGCGGAGGCCCGCCTCCGCCAGGCTCCCTTTTTCCCGGGCCACGTGGCCCAAATGCTCCAGAAGTCCTCTTACCTTCCCCCCCCCGGATGGCGGATCCATCGGAACCCCATCCTCAACGCTTTGAAAGGAGCCAAAATGAACGTGAAGTTCACCATCGTCGCCGCCGCCGCCATGGCCGCCACGATCCTCCCGGCCCAGGTGCCCAACATCCCGGTCGCCGGCAACACCAACATCACCATCAGCGGCCTGCTGGCCATCGGTGCGAAGAACAGCCAGATCAGCAACTCCGCCCGGCCCGGGATGGAAGCCGAGAACTACCTCGGCGACAACACCTCCCGCCTCTACTTCAACTCCAACTCCAAGATCGCCGACGGCTGGTCCGTGATCGCGCAGGTGGGCAGCCGCTTCGAGGCCAACAATGGGCCAGGAACCAACCTGGTCCCCAACGCCAACGCCACCCCGGGCACTCCCTTCGTCGGGTTCACCACTGGCGCCTACTACGGCGGCTGGGCCGAGGACGACACCTGGGGCGGCGTGTCCAGCCCCTACGGCACCGTCACCTTTGGCAAGAAGACCGTCTTCTACTCCGACACCATCGAAGTCGGGGCCATCGGCCTCTTGAACCCCGGCGAGAGCTACCGGGTCTGGGACGCCAACGAACTGGGCACCTTCAACCTCATGGACTATGTCATGAAGTACAACAACGGAGTCCTTTCGGGCTCCCAGGGCACCCTGGGCCTCACCCGGTCCCAGAACGTGGTGAATTACACCTCGCCCGTGCTCGGACCCTGCATGTTCGTCGTGAACGTCTCCAAGAACCCCTATGGTTCCGAATACCAGTACGGCGCGTCCACGCCCCTCAACTATGAGAACGGCGGCATGATCAACGCCAAGGGCATCTACAACAAGGGTCCCATCAGCGCCTCCTTGAGTTTCCTCGATGTCAAGCCGCAGGGCGGCCCGTCCACCGGCCTGGGCAACACCCAGGCCTACCGCGCCGGCATCTCATACAAGGATCCCATGGGCTTCAAGGTGGGCGTGGTCTTCGACCATACCGCGGTCTCCAACGCCATCGTCACCACCAGCAATCCCAACGGCAGCACCGCCTCCCGCGACGTCTTCCAGATCCCGGTGTCCTATTACCTCGGGAATCACGGGTTCTATGCCACCTACACCCATGCCGGCAGCTACTCCGGCATCTCCAACAGCTCCGCCACCCAGTACAACCTGCAGTACGACTACGCCATGACCAAGCGGGCCAGCGTCGGCCTCTGCGGCGCCCTGCTCCGCAACAACAGCAACACCGCCTACGGCCCGTTCCTGGCAGGCACCAACCTCGGCCCCTCCGGCGTCGCCACGGGCGAATACTGGCGCCAGATCTCCCTCGACTTAATGTACTGGTTCTAGCATCACTTCATCGAAAGGTCAGGAGGCAACATGAAGCTCAACGGCAAGAATCTTTCGGGCCTCGGCCTGGCCTTCGCGCTCATCCTGGGCTCGGGGCTCGCCTGGGCCCAGGACATCAAGATCGCCCACGTCTACGACAAGACCGGCCCCCTGGAAGCCTACGCCAAGCAGACCCAGACCGGACTGATGATGGGCCTGAACTACGGCACCAAGGGCACCATGATGATCAACGGGCACAAGCTGGTGGTCATCGAGAAGGACGACCAGGGCAAGCCGGACATCGGCAAGTCCCTGCTCGCCTCGGCCTTCGCCGACGACAAGGCCGACATCGCGGTGGGGGCCACCAGTTCGGGCGTGGCCCTGGCGATGCTGCCGGTGGCCGAGGAGTACAAGAAGATCCTGCTGGTGGAGCCGGCCGTGGCCGACTCCATCACCGGGGACAAGTGGAACCGCTACATCTTCCGCACCGGCCGCAACTCGTCCCAGGACGCCATCTCCAACGCGGTGGCCCTGGACATGCCGGGCGTCAATGTGGCGACCCTGGCCCAGGACTATGCCTTCGGCAAAGACTTCGTCCGAGCCTTCAGGAGTGCGCTGAAGCACGCCAAGCTGGTGCACGAGGAATACCTGCCGGCCAACACCACCGACTTCACCGCCGGCGCCCAGCGTCTGTTCGATTCCCTGAAGAACCTGCCGGGGCGCAAGATCATCTTCATCAACTGGGCCGGGAACGGCAATCCGTTCAAGATCGCCGACCTGGACCCGAAGCGCTACGGCATCGAGATCTCCACCGGCGGCAACATCCTGCCCGCGCTGGTCGCGTACAAGGCCTTCCCGGGCATGGAAGGCTCGGCCTACTACTACTATGAGATTCCCAAGAACCCGATCAACAAGTGGCTGGTGGCGGAGCATTTCAAGCAGTTCAACGCCCCACCCGACTTCTTCACCGCCGGCGGCATGTCGGCCGGACTGGCCCTGGTGGAGGCGCTGAAGAAGACCGGCGGCAGCACCAACACCGAGAGGCTGATCTCCACCATGGAGGGAATGTCCTTCGAAACGCCCAAAGGCAAGATGATCTTCCGCAAGGAGGACCACCAGGCCCTGCAGGAGATGTACCATTTCAGGATCAAGGTTGACCCCGCGGTGGCCTGGGCGATCCCCGAGCTGGTGAGCGTGATCAAGATCTCGGACATGAACATCCCGATCCTCAACAAGCGCTGAAGACGGCTGGGACCGGCCGGGCCTCCGGGTCCGGCCGGCTCCGGCCCTTTCCTGGAACGATCCTTCACCCCGAGCATCGATGACCTTCGCCCTGGAAACCCGAGAACTCACCATCCGCTTTGGCGGCCATGTGGCGGTGGACGCCGTGTCCTGCGGCTTCGCTCCCGGCACGCTGACCGCCATCGTCGGGCCCAACGGCGCGGGCAAGACCACCTACTTCAACCTGATTTCCGGCCAGCTCAAGGCCACCGCGGGCCAAGTCCTGCTGCACGGCCAGGACATCAGCGGCCTCTCGGCGCCCCAGCGCAGCCACCGGGGCATCGGCCGGGCCTTCCAGCTCACCAACCTGTTCCCGAACCTGAGCGTGCTGGAGAACATCCGCCTGGCGGTGCAGTCCCGGGCCGGCCTGGGCCACAACCTGTGGAGCGTCTGGAGCAGCCACCGGGAGCTCATCGGCCACGCCGAGGAGGTGCTGGAGACCCTGGCGCTCACCGGCAAGCGGGGCACCGCCGCCGCCGCCCTGCCCCACGGCGACCAGCGCAAGCTGGAAGTGGGCATCCTGATGGCGCTGGACCCGGACGTGTTCATGTTCGACGAGCCCACCGCCGGCATGAGCGTGGACGAGGTGCCGGTGATCCTCGACCTGATCCGCAAGCTGAAATTCCGCCAGGACAAGACCATCCTCCTGGTGGAGCACAAGATGGACGTGGTGCGGGAGCTTTCGGACCGCATCATCGTGCTGCACAACGGCGCCCTGGTGGCCGACGGCGCCCCGGCGGAGGTGATCGCCTCGCCCATCGTGCAGGAAGCCTACCTGGGCGTCGAGGTGAAGGCATGAGCGAGCCGCTGCTGCAGCTTGAAGGCGTGCACACCCACATCGGCGCCTACCACATCCTCCATGGGGTCGATCTCGAGGTGGCCCGGGGCGAGCTCACCGTGCTGCTGGGCCGCAACGGCGCCGGCAAGACCACCACCCTGCGGACGATCATGGGCCTGTGGCGCGCCTCCAAGGGCTGCGTCCGGTTCCAGGGGGAGGACATCACCGCGCGGAGGACGCCGGAGATCGCCCGGGCCGGCATCGCCTACGTGCCGGAGAACATGGGCATCTTCTCCGATCTCACCGTGCGCGAGAACATGCTCCTGGCGGCCCGGAGCGCCGGCCGCGCCGAGGACATGGACCGCGAGCGCCTGGACTGGATCTTCGGCCTGTTCCCGGCGCTGAAGCGGTTCTGGCAGTACCCCGCGGGGCTGCTCTCGGGCGGGCAGAAGCAGATGCTGGCGGTGGCGCGGGCGATCATCGAGCCGCGGCACCTGCTGCTGGTGGACGAGCCGAGCAAGGGCCTGGCGCCGGCCATCATCCAGAACATGATCGCGGCGTTCCGCGAGCTCAAGCAGACCGACACCACCATCCTGCTGGTGGAGCAGAACTTCAATTTCGCCCGCCAGCTCGGGGACCAGGTGGCGGTGATGGACGGCGGGCGGATCGTGCACGCCGGGACCATGGCCGCCCTGGCCGGGGACGAGGCGCTGCAGCAGCGTCTGCTGGGATTGTCGCTGGCAAGCCACCAATGAGCGAGGAGACCCGATGAGTTCTTCCACCACCACGGTTCCGGCCTCCGGCGCGCTGCCGACGGTGAAACTCGACCGGCTGCCCATGCTGCTGCTGCCGGTGCTGGCGCTGGCGGCGCTGCCGCTGGTGGGCTCGGTGTCCTCCTGGGTCACCCTCACCTTCGCCGGCCTGGCCATGGGCATGATCATCTTCATCATGGCTTCGGGCCTCACCCTGGTGTTCGGGCTGATGGACGTGCTCAACTTCGGCCACGGGGTGTTCATCACCCTGGGCGCCTTCCTGGCGGTGACGGTGCTGGGCCGGGCGGCCGGGTGGACCGAGAGCGAACACCTGCTCCTGAACCTGGCGGCGGTGGTGCCGGCGATGCTGTTGGCCATGGCGGTGACCGGAGCCCTGGGCCTGGTGTTCGAAAGGGTCATCATCCGCCCGGTGTACGGCCAGCCGCTGAAGCAGATCATGATCACCATGGGCGGGATGATCGTGGGCCAGGAGCTGATCAAGGCCATCTGGGGGCCCCAGGCCCTGCCGCTGCCGCTGCCGGCCTCGTTCCGCGGCTCGCTGCTCATGGGCGAGGCGGCGGTGGAGAAGTACCGGCTGATCGCGGTGGCCCTGGGCCTGGGCATCTTCGCGGTGCTGTTCTGGGTGCTGGCCCGGACCAAGGTCGGCCTGCTGATCCGGGCGGGGGTGCAGGACCGGGAGATGGTGGAGAGCCTGGGCTACCGCATCCGCCGGCTGTTCGTGGGGGTGTTCGCGGCCGGCTCGGCGCTGGCGGGCCTGGGCGGGGTCATGTGGGGCCTGTACCAGCAGACCGTGACCCCGGAGATCGGTGCGGAAGTCAATGTGCTGCTGTTCATCGTCATCATCATCGGCGGCCTGGGCTCGGTGGGCGGATGCTTCATCGGCGCGCTGCTGCTGGGCCTGGTGGCCAACTACGTGGGCTTCCTCGCCCCCAAGGTGGCCCTGTTCTCCGACATCCTGCTGATGGTGCT
>Ga0182014_10003945_pt1 | contig 17452 bp, 18 predicted proteins | sample 612S2DmetaG_FD_120489 | JGI IMG/M metagenome (GOLD analysis project Ga0182014, IMG submission 120489) | Permafrost microbial communities from Stordalen Mire, Sweden - 612S2D metaG | ecosystem: Environmental > Terrestrial > Soil > Wetlands > Permafrost | place: Sweden: Stordalen | collected... | reverse complement strand
TAGGGGGCACGGACCCCGTGAACGATGCGGTCGCCGATGAGACCGACGTCATCGTCGTCGCGCAGATTCCCGCACAGCACGACGAACTCGTCGCCGCCGAGGCGGGCGACGGTGTCGGCTTTCCGGGACAGGAGCGACAGCCTGCGCCCGACCTCGGCGAGCACCTGGTCGCCGGCTTCGTGCCCGAACGAGTCGTTGATCTTCTTGAAGTGGTCCAAGTCGACGTACAGGACCGCAAGGCGACCAGGCTGCCGTTCAAGGCCAGCAAGAGCCTGGGAAAGCCGGTCCATCAGGGCGGCCCGGTTCGCGAGCCCGGTCACCGGGTCGTGCAGGACCTGGTAAGCGAGAGCCTTCTCCGCCTTGATCTGTGCCGTCACGTCGCGGGAAATGCCGAACGTGCCGATGATCTGGCCGCGCTCGTCGCGAAGCGGCATCTTTGTCGTCGAAACCCAGGGACTGGTTCCGTTGTGGAATGTCTCCCGCTCCAACTTCCCCACAATCGCCTCGCCGGTGCGGATGATCTGCTGCTCGTCCTCAAAAGCAGCAGCAGCGTGTTCCTTGCTGAAGAAGTCGAAGTCAGTCTTCCCGACGATCTCCTCCAGGGTGCGGTCGGGAGCGATCGCTGCCATCCAGCCTGCGCTGACCAGGAGGAACCGGCTGCGCAGGTCCTTGAAGTACACGCGCTCCTCGGTGCTGTACAGCAGGTTGCGCATGCAGGTGCGTTCGATCCTGCGCAATTGCTCGCTCTCCTGCGACCACCGTCGGCCCAGCCCCCTCTTGACCATTGCAACTCCCGCTCAGGGATCGATGAGTACTATCGTCCGACTCGCCAACGATGCCTAGCCCGAGGTTACCGGCTTGCCGGCGATGGGACGGAGTTGTCACTCGACTGTGTCTTTCAGGGTTCTCCGCGCGACCTGGCTCGCCGGCTGGGAGAGGGCTGCGAACGTCAGGATGCCCGAGCCGCAAAGGCCCGTGATGCTTCGCGGGAAAGACGGCTCGGAACTGAGTTTGCTGATGTCGGCCGGCAGAGGAGGAATCCCTGCCCGTAACGGATGCCCAGTCCACGGAGCACCTCGAGCTCTGTTCCGGTCTCGATTCCCTCGGCGACGATTTCCGCTCCGGTCCGCGAGGCGAAGGTCACGAGCGCGGCAGCAAGGGTGCTACGGACAGGGTCGTGGTCGATGCGGGACGTCAGCTCACGGTCCAGCTTGATGATGTCCGGGGTGAGCTTCAAGATGTGGGCAAGGCTTGCGAAGCCTGCACCGGTGTCGTCGATGGCCAGGCGCACACCCATCAAGCGAAGCTGCCTGAGGGTATACGAGAGCCGCGAGTAGTCGTCGACCTTGACCTGCTCGGTCAGCTCCACCACGACGCGCCTCGAATCGCAGGAGGCAATGAGCTTGCGGACTTCGTCGGACATCCTGGTCATCGAGAATCCTGGCGAGGAAGGGTCCTTGGGCTTCCAGTACGCCTACGACTTCCTGACCGGGCACAAGTCTTTGATCAACAAGTCGGTGTTCCTGCCGAAAGTGGTGGCCACGACCGCCAATGCCAGCGACCCCAAGATCGCCAAGTACTTCTGCAAGACCTCCGCTTGAGAGTTCAAAGGTCCGGCACCTGCGCTAGGTCAGCCGCATTGCACGCCCGCAGCGCACGTGGCGGGGTTCATGACAACGCTGCCTCATCCCACAGCCACCGCCAGATAGATACGCGAAGATGCCGGTAGTGCCAAACGGCCCTAGCGTGGCGGTGCCGAGCAGTGCAGCCTTGGTTCAGAGGGGAGCTTGATGAACAGAAAGGGGGGTACCGTGTCTCAGAACCCGTCACAAGCGACAGCGCCTCTTGTTGAAGGAGGCCCGCACATGTCTGAGGACATTGCGGCTTTGGTGGCCAACCACCCGCTACTCGCCGGGCTGCCAGGCGATATGGCCTCGCTTGTGACTGGCTGTGCCCGCAATGTGGCAGTGAAGACCGGAGAGTTCTTGCTGGTCGAAGGAGAAGCTGCAGACACGCTGTACCTGCTGCGCAGAGGCCGGGTATCTCTGGAGGCACGCGCTCCAGGCCGGCCGCCGCTCGTGATCGAGACTCTGGAGCCAGGGGCGGGGCTCGGATGGTCGTGGCTGTTTCCCCCCTATCGCTGGCAGTTCGACGCACGTGCCACCGAACCAGTCGGGGCAATCGCAGTGGACGCCGTCTGTCTTCGCTCAAAGGCCGAGGCCGACCCGGTCTTCGGCTACGAGCTGATCAAGAGGTTCGCCTCGGTAATGCTGGGTCGCCTGGATGCTGCGCAGTTACGCCTCTTGGACCTTTATGGGAGGAAGGGGTAAAAAGAGCGAGCGGTGACGGCCTGGCGGGGTGCCTACGGCTCAATTCTGTCGTTTTCCAGGTTGCCAGGAGAACTCGCTACCGCCTTCTTCGCTGATGGCCAACAGCCGGCCTGACACGTGGCAGAGCGAGACCTCGGTCTGTTGGTCACCGTGGGCGCCGTGGCCGGCGAGGACCCGGGCTCGAGGCGCCTGAAGGGTCGTTGTATCCTGTTGGCAACGGGGTCTGCGGTGTCACAGCCAGGTCATTGAGGCTGTTGAGGCGTGAGCCCAGAATCGGAGGGCTCATATGCGTACGTCCCGAATAGCCATCCTTATCGCGGTAGGGGCGATCTCCCTGCCACTGCTCGCGAGCCCTGCCTCGGCGATAGGCGCAAAGTCGCGAACCACGGTGCCGATCGGCAAGCAACTGGCCGAGCTGAAGGGATCCGACACCGTCGCCGCTGATGGCTTTGGCGTCTCAGTGGCCATCTCGGGCACGACCGTCATGGTGGGTGCACCGGGCTACGGCAAGAGTGCCGGCCGGGCGTACCTGTTCGCGAGGTCTGGGGCCATTTGGAACCAGACCGTCGAGCTGAAGGGCTCCGACACCGTCGCCGGTGATTACTTCGGCTACTCGGTTGTCGTCTCGGGCACGACCGCCGTCGTGGGCTCGCCGGGCTACGCCAAGGATGCCGGCCGGGCATACGTGTTCACCAACACGGCTGGCGGCTGGAAGCAGGTCGCTGAGCTGAAGGGCTCCGACACCGTTGCCGGTGATTATTTCGGCTACTCGGTTGTCGTCTCGGGCACGACCGCCGTCGTGGGCTCGCCGGGCTATGCCAAGACCGCGGGCCGGGCATACGTGTTCACCGACACCACTAGCGGCTGGAAGCAGACCGGCGTGCTGAAGGGCTCCGATACGGGCGCCAACGAGGGCTTCGGCTATTCGCTGGCCATCTCGGGCGCGACCGCTCTCGTGGGTGCGCCGGTCTACACCAAGAACGCGGGCCGGGCATACGTGTTCACCGACACGGCAAGCGGCTGGAAGCAGGCCGCCGAACTGAAGGGCTCCGACACCGTCGCCAGTGACGGCTTCGGCATCTCGGTGGCCATCTCGGGCACGACCGCTCTTGTGGGTGCCGACGGTCACGCCAAGCAATCCGGCCGGGCGTACGTGTTCACCAACACGGCCAGCGGATGGAAGCAGGCGGCCGAACTGAAGGGCTCCGACACCGTCGCCGCTGATGGCTTCGGAATCTCGGTGGTCATCTCGGGCGCGACTGCCATCGCGGGTGCACCGGATCACGCCAAGCAATCCGGCCGGGCCTACGTGTTCACCAACACGGCCAGCGGATGGAAGCAGGCGGCCGAACTGAAGGGCTCCGACACGGTCGCCGAAGATGGCTTCGGCGTCTCGGTGGTCATCTCGGGCACGACCGTCGTCGTGGGTGCACCCGATCGCGCCAAGGATGCCGGCCAGGCGTACCTGTTCAAGGCCTGAAGCGCTCAACGGACTGAGCCGTGAGCGAGCGCTCTCGGCACTCGGTCGACTCGTTCGCAGGTCGATGTGTCAAGGAGCCGAGGCCCTTGAGCCGCCCTTCCATTCACTTGCGACACCTCCGGGGGGGCCTCGGAGATCACGGCGGCCATGTTGCCGGCGCCCATCCGCGATTCCTAGTGCAGCTGCAACCCTGATCGGTGTGGTGCTCCTGCTGGGCGTCGTCGTGTTCGGCTTTGTCCTTGGGCCGAAGTGGTGGCACTGGGGGTCGTTCATCGTTCTGACCATCGTCCTGTTCATTCCGCTGGCGATGGCTTTCTTCATCCCGTTGCCCATCGTGGTCGTGCTGAACGTCGCGATCAGCCACAGCGTTTGGCTGAAGAAGCACGGCGCTCCCACCATGAAGGGCATCACCGCGTTGAGGTGATGATCGACCAGCGCAGGATCTCGGCGTGCCGGCGCGCAGCCAGCACATCGACAAGGCAGCAGCTCATCACTTGACGACCGTGAGAGTCTCCTTCGCCGAAGCTGATCTGTCGAAGTCCTTGCTGCCGCCATAGGTAGCGACGAGGCGGTAGGCGCCCGCCTTGAGCCGCTTGGCGGACAGCCTGCAGGAGCCCTTGCCCGACGACAGCGTGATGACGCACAGCGTGGTGCCGGGCTCGGTGATCGTCACCCTCCCGGTCGGCGTCGTGCCGGAGTACTGCGGGGAGACCGTGACCAACACGACTTCGGCCTGCTCGTGCCCGTAGGTGACCTTTGTCGCAAACGGCTTGAGGGCGGTCCTGGTTGTTGCCCTGGCGACTGTGAGGGTCTCCTTTACAGAAGCCGAGCCGTCGAAGTGGGTGCTGCCTGCGTAGGTGGCGACGAGGTGGTGGCTGCCCGTGTTGAGCCTCTTGGAGGAAAGCTTGCACGACCCCTTGCCCGACGACAGCGTGATGACGCACAGCGCGGTGCCGGACTCGCTGATCGTCACCCTCCCAGTCGGCGTCGTGCCGGAGTGCTGCGGCGAGACCGTGACCGACAAGTGCTCGATCTGCTCATGTCCGTAGGTGAGCTTTGTCGCAGACACCTTGAGGGAGGTCTGCGAAGCGCCGACGGTGTAAATGATGCTCGCCGTCCCGGTCTGACCGTCCTTGCTGGTGGCGGTGACGGTGTAGGTGAAGCTCCCCGTCGCCGAGGTGTCGAGGTGTCCCGGGGACGCGACCCCGTTGCTGTCGAGGCACGTGGCGATACCTGGGCCGGACGGCCCTTCGATGCAGCTGAAGCTCGTCGCCACGGTCTGGCCGACGGCGTAGTTCTGGCTGTTAGCCGGCGAACTGATCGCCGCCACCGGCGTGGCCAGGAACGTGAACTGATCGTGCGCCGTGACCGGACTCGTGGTGAAGTCCTCGACCGACATCACGATGTCGACCGTTCCCGCGGCGTGCGACGGCAGGAGGACCGTGCAGTGGGTGGTACTTGAGCAGACGGCGGTCACCTGCGTCGTTCCGATTGCGGCCATGTCCGCCCCGGAGATGGGGAGGAATCCTGAACCCGTGACTGTCACGGTCTTGGGCGCGCTCGCTGCGCCTTCGGACGGAGAGACGCTTGTCACGTTGGTCGTGTCGAGCTTTGTGCGGTACTGCCGGCACATCAAGGCGGCGAGGCCGGGATAGAAGTTGCTGGCTGCCCCCGACGCCGTGAGACCGCTGACCGCCGGTGTCCCCAACCCGCTTGCCATGTCGTAACCCGGAGTCGACGGGTAGAGACCTCCCGAATAGCCCGATTTTGTGTAGTCGTTGTTTCCATCCGCAACGTCGCGGAGCGCTTCGGTGACGCCCTGGCCCGAGTAGATGTAAGACGCGTCGCTTTCAGCCACGGCGTAGAGGCCTTCTGGGAGCACACCGGCGTCCCCTCCCACGTTCGATCCGTAGTCTGCGCAGAACGGTGAGGAATCGATCAAGGCGGCAACAGCGGCCCACAGCGGCGCGGCCGCACTTGTACCCCCGGCCCGTCCCCAGCCGCTGACGCCGGTTCCGGGCCCGGTGTAGTAGATCGTGTAACCCGTGTTGGGATCAGCGTCGGCCGAGACATCGGGGACCTCGCGCGCATAGCCCGTCGCGCAGTCGGTAGAGTCGGGTACCGAGTAGGAGCTGATCAAAGCGGGTATACCCGGCTGATCCTGGTAAGAAGGCATGCACGAGACGGCCGACACGCCACCACCACCTGCACCGCCTGAGCCGCTCGAGTCGTTCCAGACCGTCTCGGAGTCGGCACCGATCGACGTGCCGCCGACCCCGATTACATAGGGCTGGCTGGCGGGGTCTCTGACGGAGAGTGAGGACGCATTCGTCGTGCCAGGATCGCCATAACAGTCGGTCGAGCCGTTGTCGCCGGCAGCAGCAAACACCGTCTGGCCCTGCGTGGCAGCCTGTTCGAAGACGGCGCTCTCCGCCTGGACCGGTGCGATCCCTTCGTCCAGCTCGCAGAGCCCCCACGAGATGGAGACAACCTGATCGACGTCGGCGTTCACGATCGCCGAATAGACGTCCAAGTTGTCCTGGCTCCCGCCATTGGGTTCCTGATAGGCGTCGATCGTCGCCTCCGGAGCAAGGCCGATGACGTCCTCGATGTCGAGGGCCGCCTCGCTGCTGTTGCCAGCGCCGGCAACGACGCCGCCGTCGACCGGGATGTAATTCACAGTGGCGTTCGTCCCATAGCAAGCCTGGTAGGCGGCAATGTCGGCCGGCGAGTCCGGCTCGAGCTCCACCAGGGCGACTTTGACGCCCTGCCCGAAGTCGCCGAGGCCATAGAGCGGCTTCATGTCGTAGTACGAGGCGAGCTGGTCCGCCGTGTAGCTCCCGTCGCTGTTAGCAGCGTTGATGGCCGCCGTGCATGGCTGCGGACCCGCCGTCGGCGAGTTCGCGGCGAGTTTCTGTGACGGGTGAACCTCGCCCATGCCCCTTGAGAGGACGCCCGAGCTCTGAGCCACATCGATATCGCTGAGGCCGATGACTCCCTCGATGTCCGAGGACACGGCGGCAGAAACGCTCGGCGGCGACAACGTCGTGAACGCGGCACGTCCACTGGGCAGTCGGTAGTCCAAGAGACTGACGTGAAACGCACGGTCGATCACCGAAGCCGGGGCCGTCACCGGGATCGAGAGCCGATCCGAGGCCACCTGCCCCGGCCGCAACCCGTCGGAGCGGAGCACGGCGTCGACTGCGGCCACCTCAGACAAAGGCGGCCCGAAGAGCCGACCAAACTGTCCCGGTCGGAGGAAGTGGTGGAAGTTCGGCGAGTGCCGATCGGACAGAGAGGAGATGAACGAGCTCACCGCGGACGGGTCCGGCAGCTTCAGCGCGACGTCGATGTGAAGATCCGCCGAGGGCGACAAGCGTCCGAGCGCGGCTGAGTGCGCTGGAGGCAGCGGGCTAGTGCTCGCTCGCAACACGGTGAGTGCTGATGTGATGGTCGCTTGTGCCTTTGAGGGGGCTGAGAAGGCCGCGATCGATAAGGACGCCACGAGCACGCCCGCGAGCAGCGCCACCCGACGGCGTATCGTCATGATCCCTTGCTTTCTACCTGTGACACCTGCGACGACCATAGACGACCAGTGTCACCTACAGCCGCAACACGGTGTCCGGCTGGCTCCGAATCGTGCGCAAGCAGGGCTACCTACATCCGACGAGGCCGGACGGGCCGGGTAACTCCGAGTCGCGGAACACCCACAGCGGCGCCGTTCTGGCTGATCGATGCCGAAGCCGGGGTCTGACCAAGATTTCCCGCCTAGGGGGACCCCCGCCTGGGTTGTCCGCGTCTGGCGTCGCAGTGCGCATGGCTCCGTCTCACCTGACGCGCTCGAAGCTCACGTCGTTTACTGTTGGCTGGCGATGCATTGGAGGAGCCGTTGATGATTGCCGCCCTGAAGCAACAGGTGCGAGGGGCCAACCTCGAGCTTGTCGAGCGCGGCCTCGTGTTCGACACTTTCGGGAACGCCAGTGGGATCGACCGAGACCTGGGCCTCGTCGTGATAAAGCCGAGCGGCGTGCCCTACGGCGAGCTGTCCCCGGACGACATGGCGGTCGTCTCGCTCGAGTCGGGCGAACACCTGGAGGGCCTGAAGCCATCGTCCGACACTCCGACGCATCTCGAGATCTACCGGTCGTTCGCGACAGTGGGCGGCGTCGCTCACACGCATTCGACGTGGGCGTCGAGCTGGGCACAAGCTCATCGGTCGATCCCGTGCTTTGGGACCACGCATGCCGACTACTTCAAAGGCGCGGTCCCGTGCAGTCGCGACCTGACCGGCCAAGAGATAGCCGGCGCCTACGAGAAGGAAACGGGACGAGTGATAGTCGAGACGTTCGAAGCGCTCGACCCTGACGACGTGCCTGCGGTGCTCGTCGCGTCACACGGAGTCTTCACGTGGGGACGGGACGCCTCGCGTGCGGTTCTTCACGCCGCGGTCGTGGAGCAGGTGGCCCGGATGGCACAGCTTTCACTCGAGCTGAGCCCGGATCTCGGCCAGATCTCTCCGCAGCTGCTCGATCGCCACTTCCTGCGAAAGCACGGAATCCACGCCTACTATGGCCAGGCGAACGGCTGACACTGCGCTCGGACCGACCCATCCCGGCGAAAGGCAAGGTTCGGCCTCCGATGCCACCCGCTGAGTTCGAGTTCGCGACCGCCGCTCGGATCGTTTTCGGGGCCGGGCGGGCGGTGGAGCTCGCATCGTTCGCCGAGCGGCTGGGGTCGCGCGCGCTGGTGTGCACTGGAGCGGAGCCTGACCGGCACACCGGGCTCCTAGGGGACCTCAAGATGCCTTTCGCTACTTTCCCGGTCCATGGTGAGCCCACGGTGGATCTCGCCCGAGCTGCAGTTGCGGCCGCGCGCGACGAGGGCGCGGATCTGGTCGTCGCGGTGGGTGGCGGCAGTGTCATCGACCTCGGCAAGGCCGTGGCGATGCTGCTCGGCAATGGGGGAGACCCGCTCGACTATCTGGAGGTCATAGGGGACGGCCGTCTCATCGACAAGCCGTCGGTACCGTGCGTCGCTTTGCCCACGACAGCTGGCACGGGAGCGGAGGTGACACCGAACGCGGTTCTCGCCTCGCCGGAGCACGGACTGAAGGCGAGCCTGCGCAGCCCTGTGATGCATCCCACGGTGGCACTTGTGGACCCACTGCTCACGGTGAGCTGCCCGCCCGGAGTCACTGCGTCGAGTGGGATGGATGCGCTGACCCAGTGTCTCGAGCCCCTCGTCTCCATCCGTGCCACGCCGATGACCGACGCGTTGGCAACCGAAGGCTTGCGCCGGGCGGCTGCCGGCCTGCGCCGGAGCTACGCCGATGGCAACGACCTGGTGGCCCGGACCGACATGGCACTTTGCAGCCTGCTCGGAGGGCTGGCACTCGCGAACGCCAAGCTGGGCGTGGTGCACGGCCTGGCCGGTGTGATCGGCGGCACGATCGATGTCCCGCACGGGGCTGCATGTGCCGCGCTGCTCGTGGCGACCATCGAGGCCAACGTGAGGGCCCTGCGCGCCCGCCAGCCAGACAGCCAGGCGCTGGCCAGGTACGAGCAGGCGGCCCGGCTGCTCACTGGCCGTGCCGACGCCACGATCGAGCAGGGCAGCGCCTGGATCGGAGAGACCGTGAGACTCCTGGGGATACCGAAGCTGGCCCGCTATGGCCTGGGACCAGACCAAGCCGACGAGATTGTCGACAGAGCACTGAAGGCGAGCAGCACCAAGGGCAACCCGATAGAATTGCACGCCGACGAGTTGCACGCCGTGTTGGCGGCAGCGACATGACAACAGCTCCGCCCTCGGTCGACATGTCCGTCGAAGCCGCCTTGTTCGTGCGCGACCATGGCGGAAAGCTCTTCATGGCAGTCGTGCGCGCGTGACCCTCCGGTCACCCATAGAGTTGTCCCATCGGGACAGGAGCAGCGGATGACTGACCTCACTGGTGTTATCGACAGGTCCTCTTCAGTCCCGTTCCATCTTCAGTTGCGCAAGTTCCTGGAGCACCAGATTGAGACCGGTCAGTGGCCTCATGGTGATCGGCTGCATTCCGAACCGTTCTTGAGCAAGTACTACGCCGTCTCGCGCGCGACCGTGCGCCAGGCGTTGCATGCCCTCGAGGAACAGGGGCTGATCCGTAAGGAAAAGGGTCGAGGGGCTTTCGTCAACCGGACCTCGTCCGGCTCGTGGCTTCTCCAGTGGGCAGGGGGGCTGTTCGAGGACGAACTGACTCGCCGCGGCGTGATAGTCGAGTCCACCGTGCTCCGGGCTTGTGTCGAGCGCTTGCCCGACTGGGCCGCCGATGTGCTGCAGCTTGGCCGTGGCGCCGAGGGAGTGACCTTGGAGAGGCTCCGCCGAGTCGACGGGGAGCTGGCGCTCTACGCGGTGAACCATCTCCCTGTTGAGTTTGCCGCCGTCCTGCCGGAGATCCGGAAGTCGTCCACGGCGTCGCTCTACTGGACATTGCGCAAACACTACGGCGTGGAAGTCGCCAGCAGCAGCCGAATGCTTGAGGCGGTGGCCGCGTCGCCCTTGCTTGCCCGCCATCTGGTCGTGCCGCGCCGGTTCCCCCTCGTGTACATCGAGTCCGTCACCAGGGACGCGGCCGCGAAGCCCATCGACTGTTACCGATCATGGATGCGCACCGACCGGCTGCGGATCGCCGTGGAGACCGACTCGTGGTCGTCGTTGGCCGGGCGTGTCGTGAATCACTCCGTTGTCGGCGTGCCCCAAGACGATCGGTCGCCGTTGGCGTGAATTCCCTCGTCGTGGCTTTCCGGATTGCCTGGCCAATTCAGTTTCAGTAGGCGAGTATCGTGCCCTCGGGTGCCGTTCGGCTCGGGGGCACGATCGCGATTTCGTTGAGAACACCGACCAGGGAGGTCCCGTGCAACTACGAGAGAAGATTGACGCCGCCGAGGGTGTTCGCAAGGCCGACCTCGTGCTGACCGGCGGGCAGCTGGTCAATGTGGCGACGGGCGAGATCTACCCGGCCGACGTGGCGGTGGCCGGCGATCTCATCGCAGCGGTGGGCGATGTCGGGCCGCACACAGGACCGGACACGACCGTCGTCGACGTGAGCGGTCGGTACCTGGTCCCGGGTCTCATCGATGGCCACCTGCACATCGAGTGCAGCAAGCTGTCGATCACGATGTTCGCCGACGCCGTGGTCCGCTACGGCACGACGAGCGTTGTGTCCGGGCTCGACCAGACCTTCGCGGTGGCGGGGTTGGACGGAGTGCGGGACGCTCTCTTGGAAGCCGAAGCGAGCCCGATGAAAGTGTTCTGGGCAGCCCCCTACAAGGTGCCGTACACGATTCCGGAGTCGAACGTCGGCTTCCGGCTCGGCCCGGACACCCATGAGATCGCCCAGAAGTGGGACGACTGCTACGGGGTCTGGGAGACGGTCACGGAGTTCATCACCAACCGTGACCCCGAAGTGCTCGAGGTGATCGAGATGGCCGCCCGGAACCGGCTGCCGGTCTTCGGCTGTGCGCCGATGGCCAGCGAGGCCACGATCGGCGTGCTGGCCGCCGCCGGGGTGCGCCTGGACCACGAGAGCTACAACGCCGAAGAGGTCCTGACGAAGATGCGCGCAGGCATGTACGTGATGGTCCGCGAGTCGGCCGTTGCCCATTTCATGGAGGAGAACATCCAGGTGGTGACCCGCCTCGGTGCCAATCCCGGCAGGGTCGGTTTTTGCACCGACGACGTGACCGCGACCAGCATCCTCGGTGGCGGGCACCTCGACGCTCTCGTGCGGATGGCCATGAAGGCCGGGGTCCCGCCGATCACCGCGATCCAGATGGCGACCATCAACACGGCGCAGATGTACCGGATCGATCACCTGGTCGGGTCCATCTGCCCAGGGCGGGCCGCCGATGTGCTCGTCGTCGACGACCCGGCGAGCTTCGTCGTCGAACGAGTGATCTCAAAGGGGATCCGAGTAGCCGAAGGGCAGCGCACGTCGCTCCGGCCCCGGGCGCCGTCGCGCGGCCCGGCACTGCTCAACACGATGAAGCGGGCGCCGCTCAACGCCGACGAGATCCAGCTGGCCACGACCCTCGGTTCCCCGGTGCGGGTGCTTGCCATGGACATGGACCGGGAGGTCCCCTTCGTCCGCCGCCGCCGCGACGTCGTCCTACCGGTGATCGACGGCGTGGTGCAGCCGGACGTGGCCCAGGATGCGCTGTATGTGACCGTGATCGAGCGGTACGGAAAGACCGGGACGGTGCCAGTCGCCGTGGTCTGCGGCTTCGGTCTCCGCTCCGGCGCGCTCGCGACCAGCGCCGCTCCGGACGACAACAACATCGTCTGCGTCGGCACGAACCCGTCCGACATGGCCCTTGCGATCAACGAGGTGATCAGGATCGGAGGCGGTCTTGCGGTCGTGGACTGCGGAGCAGTGCTCGAGACGCTGGCGCTGCCGGTCGGAGGCATCGTCGCCGACATCGACGTCGAGACGATGGCGGTGGCCGAGGCTCGGCTGGACGCCGCCGCCCGCAGGCTCGGCTGCGAGCTGCCATCGGCTTTCGGTTACCTGATGTTCCTCGAGATCACGTCCATACCGGACTACGCGATCACCGACCTCGGCCTGGTGGGCGTCCGCGAACTAGCCGTGTTGGACCCGGTGCTCGGCCCGGCCTGACGCGTCCGCGCAGGCTACTTGGGGCGTCTCTTTGCGCCCTTGGCCAGATGCTCGACCAACGCGTCCGACCCCGGGAAGAAGAGTCCTTCATGCCCATCTTCGGTCCAACGGACCTGGTAAGGAGGACCTCCGTCTGTTCCGAGCACCTTCAGGACCTCGGCGGTCCGGTCAGGTTGGGCAACCGTGCGGCCCCGGACCACAAGGTGATCTCCGGCCTTCACATCCATCGTGGTGCCTCCTCAACATCCGGGTTCCCATCGATCATGGTTCGATCGCCGTGCCTCAAGTGTACGAGGCGAACGCCCCGAGTTCTTAGCGAGGCGTAGGCCAAGGTGCCGGCTCAGCGAGTGACGCTGTCACCCGTCATAGGATCGAGCAAATGAGCGGCTCGGAATCGTTCCTCGTGACTCCCGAGGACTTGAAGCACCACGGCCGCCGGACCATCGATTGGGTCGCGGACTACCTGTCGAACCTGGAGAGCTACCCGGTGCTCGCGAAGACAGTTCCCGGAGAGATCGCGGCGATGCTGCCACGGTCTGCCCCGGAGGAGCCCGAGCCGTTCGAGGCACTTCTCGCCGACCTCGACAGGATCGTGCTGCCTGGGACCACCCACTGGCAATCGCCTGGTTTCTTCGGCTTTTTCCCAGCTAGTGCGTCGCCGCCGGCGATCCTCGGCGAGCTCGTCACGGCCGGGCTCGCCGTCAACGGGATGGTGTGGGCAACGAGCCCGGCGTGCACCGAGATCGAGACCGTCGTGCTCGACTGGCTCGTCGAACTGCTCGGCCTGCCGGTCCGGTTCCGCTCGGAGTCGGAGGGTGGCGGCGTGATCCAGGACAGTGCCTCATCGGCGACGCTGTGCGCGTTGCTTGCTTCGCGAGACAGGGCGATCCGCGGTGGTGCGGCCCTCGCAGAGCTGTGCGTGTACACCTCGGTGGAGGCCCATTCGTCCGTGCAGAAGGGAGCCAGGGTCGCCGGCTTTTCTCCCGCGCACACGCGTCTCATTGTGGCGGACGAGACCTTCGCGATGGATCTGGACGCGCTCGAGTCAGCCATCCGCAGCGACCGCGAGTCCGGGCTCGTGCCCTGCTGCGTGGTCGCCACGTCCGGGACGACCTCCTCGATGGGTTTCGACCCGATCCGGGCGATCGGCGAGCTGTGCAGCGCCGAGCAGGTGTGGCTCCACGTCGACGCGGCGATGGCGGGCTCGGCGGCAGTCTGTCCGGAGCTGCGAAGCCATCACGACGGGCTCGAGCTCGCCGACAGCTATGCGTTCAACCCGCACAAGTGGCTTCTCACCAACTTTGACTGCGACTGCTTTTACGTCGCCGATCGGTCCAGCCTCATCGATGCCCTCTCGATCACGCCGGAGTATCTCCGCAACGCCGCCAGCGAGTCCGGCGCGGTGATCGACTACCGGGACTGGCAGGTACCGTTGGGCCGTCGCTTCAGGGCGCTGAAGCTGTGGTTCGTGCTTCGCTCTTATGGAGGCGAGGGGTTGCGGCGCCACGTCCGCGAGCATGTGCGGCTGTCGCGCTGGCTCACGGGACTCGTGGCCGCCGATCCTCGTTTCGAGCTCTGCGCTCCGCCTGCGTTGAACCTGACGTGTTTCAGGCACGTCCGGGGCGACGACGTGTCCGAGCAGTTGCTCTCGGATCTGAATGCCACCGGCCGTGTCTTTCTCAGCCACACGAGGCTCGCCGGCCGCTACGTGATCCGGTGCTGCATCGGAGGGACCTGGACGGCGGAGCGTCACGTGGAGATGCTGTGGCGGCTCATCGACGAGCTAGCTCCAGCTCTGTGAGCAGGAACGGGCAATCCGTTTATGGGCCAAGGCTCATCACCACAAGCTGGTTGCCGTGAGCGCGGATAGCGGCATCTCGGGCACAACGGAGCTTGACGACCGCCCCGGCCTTACGGAAGCCCTTGTAATGGTGGGCAACGGGTCGGTGGGCGGCGTCTGCGTGGTTCGGCTCGACCGGCTGGCCCGCGATCTGGTCCTTCAGGAACAACTCCTGGCCGAGATTCGCCGCCAGGGCGGCCGCCTGTTCACGATCTCGGCTGCGGAAGCGGGCTACCTGAGTGACGACCCTGACGATCCCAGTCGTCGCCTCATCCGCCAAGTACTCGGGGCGGTGTCGGAGTACGAGAGAGCCATCATTGCCCTGCAGCTACGCGCCGGTCGTCGTCGTAAAGCTGAGAAGGGCGGCTTTGCGTACGGGTCCCCACCGCTCGGCTGGCGCGCTGAACGCGGCCAGCTTGTTGTTGACGAGACCGAGGCCGTGGCTCTGGCGCGCATGGGCGAGTTACGGCATGACGGAGCGAACCTCCGCGAAATCGCCACGGTGCTCGCCGACGAGGGTCACAGGACCAAGCGCGGAGCGAGGTGGCACCCGCAGACCGTGGCGCGGGCACTTCAGAGCGCGTAGCCCGCTCGACATGGGTCAGATCACCGATCATGTCGCTGCTTACCGAGAGGGCGAGGTGAGCCTGGAGTCCGTTTGTAACTTCCTGGCCAACTTCCCCTATAAGCCGTGTCTCCGATTCGGGATTTGGCAGATGTGGGCCGGAGGGCACGCGTTGGACGACACGAAGCAGGAAATGCTCATGGCGGCGGCGCAGCTCCCGAACGACGAGTACCTGGCCGTCATCAGGGCCATCAAGAACCGGCCGGTCCCGGTCCACGAGGCTGGCGAGGATGACGGCGGCGATGGTGGAGAGCCGACAGCCGAGTGAAGGTGAGACTGTTCGAACCCATGGTCGTGACGCTGGCGCGCCTCAGGCGGAACTCCGGCAGCGGCGGCCGACGCCAAAGAGTACAGACACCGTGCGTGCTCCGATTTCGAACACCAGTGGCACACAGGCCGAGGCCGACCTGAGGTAGAAACCGCCTGCATAGACGTTCCAGCGATTGGCTGGCGAGGGGCAGCGGGCGAACTGGAGGATGCTCACAGCACCGACGGCACCCCAGGTGATCGCGGCGCGATTCCGCCACGCCGTCGGCAGTCTCACCACGAGAACGGGAGCATCCGCCCGGACGAGCATCGCCGCCTTCCTCCAGAACGGCCACGGCTGGCTGCCAGTCTTGCTTACCTGTGTAAGGTACGCGGGCGGCACGGACACAACACCCGCGACAACGCGGTAGCCACTTTGACGACCCGAGCCTGCCGTCGCGATGGCGTCGCCGCAGGTGACCGTCCCCACGGTGGCAGCCTTCTTCGACAAAGGTGGTCGCGCCCCCGTGTCAGCGCGGCCCCTCGTGCCCGCTGCCGAGGCAGCGGTTGCTGCGAGAGTCGCGGCGGCGACAACAAGAACTACCGCCTGGAGGCACCTGGTCAGGCGGAGCCTGCAACTAGAAGATGAACGGTTGTTCACGCGACCCACGTCAGTCCCTTCCTGTCATGCCTGCCGTGTTCGATCTCAAACCCATGATCCCAGGTAGGGTCGGTTGCGGGGCTTCCTGCGGCGAATTCCCTTCGACCCCACGCGCACAGTATGCACGTTGACCTGATGCACTTCTCAGTTCCAGCGGGCCGGCCCATCAGTCGGACCTCGGGGGCTGCCTTTGGTCTTGGGAACCCGTGCGAGATGCCCGGCGTGGCAGTTTTCGCCTCGGGCGTGGCGCTCAGCACCGACCAGCACCTTCTGCCGCCCAACGCATGTGCCGTCGGGGCGTACTCGAACGCGCCGCAGCTTCCGATGGACGGCGTACAGGTCGATTCGGGAAGTCATCTCCAGTTCCACGTCACCCTGTCCTTCTCGGCTCACTGCCTTGACCTCCACGGCCTGACCGCATGTCCGGCGACCTCACCCGCGTACTCCATCCTCGTCCTCAAGGTCAGGGTGCCGGTGCGCGACAAGGCGGTCTTCGTCTCCATCGGGCTGGCAGGGAACGGCATGGTCGCCAGGACCATCCTGGACTCATTTCGGGCGGCGTGATGGGCAACCTGCGACACCCAATCGCCATGTTCATCATGGCCATCCTGGTCGTGATCGGCATCGGTGTTGGGGTGCTCGCTGCCACAATGCCTCCGAGCGGCCCGACATACTCTCTGAAGGTTCTCGTGGCCGATGTGAACGTCTTGTACAAGAGCTACGGGTCGTCGCCTCCCTACGTTGACTTCCGGCTAGTTCCGTCGCGGCCCGTTCCACTGTCCGAAGCCGCAGCGGCACGTAAGGCGATCACTGTCTGCAACGAGGGGCGGGGGACCCAGGTGATTGCGGCGGGTCTCGTCACCGGGGTCGTGAACGCCGGTTCGCCTCGCTCGGTTGCCTGGGCGATCTTCATGGACCCGCCAGGGAAGCACATTGCCCCGTCAGCGGAGCCTGTGCCCAAGCCTGAAGTCCTCAACTGGTATGCGGGCTTTGCGTCAGTGCAGTACGGCCAGGAAGTGTTCTGTACCTTCGGCCGAGCGGCCAACCTGCCCTCGCTTCCGCTCCTGGGGTCAGCGAGTTAGAAACGGCGTTCGCTGGGGATAGCGTGACGACGGTGCGCACGATCCGACACCCCATAACCATGTTCGTCACGGCCATCCTGGTCGTGATTGGGATCGGTGTCGGTGTCGTGGCTGCCACCACGAGCCAGACGGTCTACGGGCCGTCCTGGCGCCGGTTCTCGGTAGCGTTCCCCGGACGTGTCAACCAGTATCCAGGCCATCTGACCGTGACTTTCGGCAGTGGTTCAAGCGATTCGTCCCCGTTCAGAAGCACTATGACGCTCAGATTCACGGACTTCACATACTCGAACGATTACTCGGGTTGGGTCGGCTATGCCCCGCTGCCCGGTGTCGTGGCCCAGAGTGACCTGCGCGTCTCCGTAGAACCAGGCATCGCAGTGCGAATGGTTGTGGGCAGCGTCAGGAAGGCTTTTCCCGGTGTTCTTGAGGACCAACAACATGCGGACGGCTTCTCGGTCGTGACCTTCGGGCCACGGTGCGAGAGTGGTCTGTGCAGCGCCGCAGAGGTCGTCTCCAACGGTCGCGTGCTCTGGTA
>Ga0182014_10003942_pt1 | contig 17471 bp, 15 predicted proteins | sample 612S2DmetaG_FD_120489 | JGI IMG/M metagenome (GOLD analysis project Ga0182014, IMG submission 120489) | Permafrost microbial communities from Stordalen Mire, Sweden - 612S2D metaG | ecosystem: Environmental > Terrestrial > Soil > Wetlands > Permafrost | place: Sweden: Stordalen | collected... | reverse complement strand
ATGGAGATGGGCGTGCGCTTCAGGTAGCCCTGGTGGCTCACCGTCACCGCAACCTGCTCATCGGCGATCAAATCTTCGAGCTGAAGCTCCGCGCTCTCGTCCACAATCTCGGTGCGGCGCTTGTCGCCGTACTTCTGTAGAACTTCCTCAAGCTCCTTCACAATCACCGCGCGCAGTTTCTTCTCGCTGCCCAGGATCTCTTCATACTCCGCGATTTTTGCGCGGATCTCACCCAACTCTTTCAGGATCTCATCGACGGAGAGCTGCGTGAGCCGGTAGAGCTGCAATTCAAGAATCGCATCGACCTGCCGAAGGGTCAGGCCCTTTTCCTCGTGAGGTCCGGGCTCGCGGTCCAGCCGGATGACGATGTCCTTGCCCTTGCCCCATGCGTACAGGTTCTCGCGAGCGTCCACGCGGGAGTTCGATGCGCGGATAATCCTGATCACGGTGTCGAGATTGTCTAGCGCGATCTTCAGGCCTTCCAGAATGTGCTCGCGTTCGCGCGCCTTGCGCAGCAGGAAAACCGTGCGCCGCTGCACCACGTCGATGCGGTGGTCGATGAAAAGCTGGATGGCATCGGCCAGGCCCAATTCCTTCGGCTGGCCGTTGGTCACGGCCAGGAAGATCATGGAAAAACTCTCTTGCAGTTGCGTGTGCTTGTAGAGTTGATTCAGCACAATCTCAGGCTGTGCGCCGCGCTTCAGGCCGATCACCATCCTCATGCCGTCGCGGTCGCTCTCATCGCGCGTCCATTCGGTGTTTGTGTCGATCTCGGAGATGATCTTGTTTTCGACCAGCTCGGAGATGCGCTTGAAGAGCACGGACTTGTTGACTTGATAAGGAAGCTCGGTGACGATCAGCGCCTGCCGATCCTTGGCGACGTTTTCAATGGCCACCCTCGCCCTCATCAGGAAGCGCCCGCGGCCGGTACGGTAAGCATCCACGATTCCCGCGCGGCCATAAAGGATGCCGGCGGTCGGGAAATCGGGTCCGTGCACGTGCTTGAGTACCTCAAGCAGCCCGCCCTTGGGATTCTTTACCAGCGCGATCGTCGCGTTCAACACCTCGGTCAAATTGTGCGGCGGAATATTGGTCGCCATGCCGACCGCGATGCCGTTGGAGCCGTTCACGATCAGCGTCGGAATCCGCGTGGGCAGCACTGTCGGTTCGTCGGTGGTCTCGTCGAAGTTGGGAACCATATCCACGGTTTCCATTTCGATGTCGGCCATCATCTCTTCGGCGATGCGCTCCATGCGGCACTCGGTATACCGGTAAGCCGCCGGCGGATCGCCATCGACTGAGCCGAAGTTGCCCTGGCCGTCGACGAGCGGGTAGCGCAACGACCACGGCTGCGCCATGCGCACCAACGCGTCGTACACTGACGAATCTCCGTGCGGATGGTACTTCTTCAAACACTCGCCAACCACGCCGGCGCACTTTGAGTACTTCTTGTTGTGCTGCATCCCTTCACGGTCCATCGCCGTAAGGATGCGGCGATGCACGGGCTTCAATCCGTCGCGGGCGTCGGGAAGCGCGCGCCCGATGATCACCGACATCGAGTAGTCGAGATAGGAGCGGCGCATCTCCTCTTCGATGTTGATGGGAATGAGATTCGTGCCGCCGGGAGGGTTCGCTCCGTCGAGAGGAAGCTGAGGATTCTGGTCGTCTGCCATAGTTTTTTTGAGGGCTTGCAGGAAGGCGGCAAAAAGTCCGGAAAAAGCAGGGCCGGGTCCGCAGCTCTTAGCTTCTATTTTAGAGGTTCGAGGGGCCTTTTAGCAAGGCTGGAAGATGGAAATAACTCCTTATATTTCTTTACTTTATAAATGACTTCGTGTTTCGCCGTACCGAAATGCGCACTCAGGCGGCAAGGCGCCTTCCGGCCTTTGACCGAGTCGGCCGTTTGCGCCGTTTTGCGGTTTGTTTACTGGGTTTCGAGGCCTCGCTTCCTTCGCCAAATCCGCTCAGAACAACCGGCGCCCGGTCGGGGAATTCCACGGTCAGGGACAGTTTCCCGCCGAGGCCTTCGACATAACTTCGCAAGGTGGAAAGATAAAGATCCGTGCGCTTTTCGATGCGCGAAACTCCCTCCTGTCCAATCTTGAGCCTCTTGGAAAGGCGCGCCTGAGTCAACTTGCGCAGGCGGCGCACCTCGCGCAAATTTAGTTCCTCGGCGATGAGATCCGCCGCGCGCTGCTCAATCCTGTGACGGCGCTCCCCTGGAAGCTGCTGGAGGATTTTCTCAAGCGAGACTGTCATTTCCCTTTACCCTCCTGACCAATGTTCATTAAGTGTCGTGCATATCGAGCGTCGGCAACTCGGATCAGCCAAGAATAAAACCTGGCTTTTCCAATGCCAGCTTTGTTTCCCCCTGCCAGCAGAATTGCTCTACGTGTTGGATCGAACGCAAATGCAATCCTCCAAACTCCGCCCTCGGCATCCACACGTAGTTCCTTCATGTTCGGATAGGCAGACCCCTTGAGAGTGTCCACGGTTGGTCGCCCAAGGGAAGGGCCAAATACCCGCAACTTGCCCAGTGAGCTGAGAACCGCGTCTTGAACAATCTCGGACCATGCGCCAAATTCATCGAAGAACTCATCGTGGAAGACGACTGTCCACTGTTTATCGAGCGCTGTTGCAGAGCCCTTAGCTCCCCATTGTTGCTGAGCCATATCGCTCCCCTGTTAGGGGCTCTGCTCTCCCGCTCAGGCCGTTCTAACAAGAACATAACCAATTATGCTCTCTAATGCCTAATGTCTTCAAGTGCATCTTTCTCTTTCTATGCCAGCCCCGCCACGCTCAGCACGCAGAGTACCGCTTGCAGCGCCACAATGGCTCCCGCTGCGCCGAGCGCCCAGCGTCCTCGCGGGCCGTCGTACGCATCGGCCAACGCGCCGCCCACAAACGTGAGTAGAAACGGCTGCGCCCAGAGCCACGGGCTTCCCGGAGAGGCCATCATCACCAGTACGAAGCAAACCAAAGCGCAGAGCAGCGGAGCTGTGTTGCCGAAGTAGCGCGATTTGCGCGTACCCAGGTACAACATCGCAGCGGCGCACGCAGCAATCGTGATGCCGCCATTTGCGAGCGAACCAAAGAACCGCCAGGCCGGGTCCAGCGAGACCCACAGGAATCCTGCTCCCGAGCGGAAGACATAGCTCGACGCGTCGGGCGAAAATCCGTAACAGGCAAAGACCAGCACCAGCGCGCCCACCACGGCAACCAGCACCACGGGCAAGGTTTGGCTCCTGTGTCCCTCGGCGACCCAAAGCATGGCCGCCAGGCCGAGCAGCGCGGCCAACGGCAACGCCACGATATGCGCAGCCGCCGCAACGCCAAAAATCGCCGTGAGCAGAACCATCCGCGGGCGCCACTTGCGCGTCGGACCTTGCATGGCATGGGCAACGCCAATGCAGGTATACACGCCGCCGAAGAGACCCAGCGCAGCCAGCACTTCGGGATTCGGCGTGACGCAGGCGCGCAGCACTGCGGGCGAAAAGCAATAGAGCGCCAGGGCCGTATAGCCGCCCAGATTTCCGTAAAGCCGCCGCGTGACCCACCAGATGCATCCGCCCAGCAGGAAGCCGGCAAAGAGAAATGGCAGGCGCAGCAGCAACAGGATGTGCGTCATTTGATGGCGCAGTTCCCACGTGCTCGGCTCGCCGCCGCTCTCTTGTACTACGCGATTCTCCGGCTTGCGCAGCAGATCGAGCCCGCGCTCGGCCAGAAGATTCAGCGTGAGCGGAAGCCCGGCCAGCCGGTACGCCAGAATGCCGTCGTGAATGTTGCCGCAGGTGGTGTAGTAGCCGGCCAGCGGCGAAGGCTTCTCCCAGGTCTCGCGTCCGCAACGCGCGTACTGGTAATCGATGTCTGTCAATGTCTGGCGGCTGATGAGCCAGAATCCCTGCAGAAGAAAGACGGCCAGCATTCCCGCCGCGATCCGTTGCGGCAGATTGAATTGAAAGCGGCGGAGGGCTTGAAACCGGTGCGTCATTCGTATCGAGGAGACGTTAACAGTCTAAACGGAGGCGCCGGGAGACGCGGGCATGCTCCTGACGCCTGCCACGTCGATTGCAACTGAAACCGGTGCTATGCTTGGCTTGAGTCTTCCATGAGCACCGTCTACACGATCGGCCATTCTGCGCACACCTGGGAGGAGTTTGCCTGGCTTCTGGCAGGCCATCAAGTCGATGTGATTGTGGACACTCGGTCCGCGCCCTATTCTCGCTTTGCCCCTCAATTCGACCGTGAAGTCATGCAGAGAAAACTGACCGCGAGCGGGATCAAGTACATTTTTCTGGGTGAAGAACTCGGTGGCCGCCCGGCAGATCCGGCCTATTACGACAAGAACGGACACGTGCTCTACGGCCGCATGAAGTCCGATCCGGCGTTCATGAAAGGTATAGAGCGATTGGAGCGCGGGATCGCCTCTTTTCGGGTGGCTCTGTTGTGCGGCGAGGAAGATCCTGCGCATTGCCATCGCCGCCTGCTGGTGGGACGCGTCCTGGCCGAGCATGGTCACGAGCTCACCCACATCCGCGCCGATGGGCGTCTGCAAACGGACGCGCAGGTAACTGCCGAGTCCGGCAAGCCTCTGGAAAGCGGGCAACCTGCCCTGTTTGCCGAGTTGGACGAGGACCAATGGAGATCTACAGCATCGGTTTCACGAAAAAAAGCGCCGGCGAGTTCTTCGGCGCACTGAAAGCCGCCGGCATCGAACGCCTGCTCGATGTGCGATTGAATAACACGTCGCAACTTGCGGGTTTCGCAAAGCAATCCGACCTCAAATACTTTCTTGAGCAGATCTGTGGCGCTGCGTATGAGCGTGAACCCCTGCTCGCGCCCACGCAAGAGATTCTCGACGCTTTTAAAAAGCAAAAGGGGAGTTGGGAAACCTATACGAAGGCCTATGTTGCGTTGATCCGGTCGCGAAAAGTCGAGTCGGCCATCTCTCAGGAAAGCTTCCAAAGAAAGACCGTCTTATTGTGCAGCGAAGCGTCCGCCGAGCATTGCCACCGCAGACTGGCGCTCGAATACCTGCAGCAACACTGGAACGATGTAGTCATTCATCATCTCTAGATCTGAGTTCCGGAGGTAAGTCAGCTCTATGAGCGTCGACCGGATTCTCTGTCTTGCGAACTCCTATAAACACGACCACCGGTGTGTTGCAGGGATCGATCTCGCGACCAAGCGATGGGTCCGGCTTGTCGGCAGAAAGATCGCGGGTTGCTTGACCGTCGAGGAAACCTGCTACAGCGGCGGAAATGAGGCCGCACTCCTCGACGTTTTTGAGGCCGAGCTCGGAGACCAGTGCGCATCGAAGTGCCATCCCGAGGACGTTTTTGTAACAGGAAAACCCTGGCGGCCGGTGCGCCGTTTCGACGAGCCACGTGACGCCCGTTTCCTGATGGATTACCTCAACAAGCGACCCGCCCTGCTCGAGAGCTACAGCGACAGGGTCTATGTGCGCAAGTTTGCCGAGGTCCCGGCAAGCCACTCTCTCGAACTCGTCCGGCCTGAGGATCTCTGGTGGTGGATCCGCGAGGAAAACGGCAGGCGCCGCAATCGTGCTGTGTTTCGTCTCGGCCACGCCAGTCGCGCTCGCTACGATCTTGCCGTCACAGATCCAAAGTGGCTGGAACAGCTGCGCTCACGCCCGGTAGGAATCTATGCGCACGAATCATTCTTTACCGGCAAGCCGCCGGACACGCTTCTTACCGTCAGCCTCAGCGAACCGTTCGAAAACTTTCATTACAAGCTGGTGGCGGGAGTCGTCAACCTGCCGGCTTGAGCGGGATCGCCGCCTCGCGGTACGCCTTTCCCGCGTACAAAAAAGAGCCGCTCCGAAGAGCGGCTCTTTGAAAGGAATCGGGTCGATTCCTAATTAAAGATGGCGCCTATCGTTACGTTGGAATTGCCGGCAGCTCCGAGCGTGATTGTGCAACTGTTTGGTCCGGCCGCAGTTGAAGGGTTAGGGCTGATGGTGCAGTTGTAGGACCACCCACCGAAGGCGACTCCCGATTGGGCGGGCGCGGTCAGGGTGACCTGGGTGTTGATCGGGTAGGTCGCCGTGCAGACCGAGCCGCCCGAGTTCCCATTTTTGGCCCAGCCTGGACCGCAATGGATCACGTTCGGGGTATTCGTGGCGGAGGGCGCTGTCACCAGCCAGTTGGTGGTGTTCAGGCCTTCGTTATAGATAGTGAGCGTCACCAGCAATCCATTCGCCTGCGAACCCGGATAGCACGAGCCTGGGTTTGGCGGAGTGGAGGTTAGATCGGGCTCAACCAGCGGGCAACCGAAGGTCGCCGTGGCGGTCTGGACCAACCCTTGCAAGCCCGTTGTTGGGTACGTAGCTTCGGCGATGATGGTGGCGGTTCCGTTGCCATAAGCGGTGACGATGCCGCCGGGCGCTCCTGGATTGGGAGGGGTCGAGTTGCTGCTGACGGGAAAAACATTGGGAAATGACGATAGCCAGGTCACCGTGTTCGTCAGGTCTTCTACATAGGGTGACGACGAGAAAGTTCCAATCGCCAGGAAGTTTCCGGTGTCCTGCAGGTTCCCGACTGTAATCGTACTCGGAATGATGGTGAGCGACAGTAGCGGCTCGGGAGGAGCCGTGAGGGTAGCCGTTACTGTGCCAAACGCCGAAACGATGGAGCCGTTGGGATTCTTCACCTCGGCCGTAATGGTCGTGCTTCCCGCGGCCGCGCCTGTGATGACGCCGTTGCCCGACGAGAGTCCGGACGTGACCGACGCGATCGATGGGATGCTGGAACTCCACGTGGTCTGCGGCGAATTGGTTACGTCAACCTCGAGGCCGGTAGTTCCCGATGTGGCAAGCGCGATGAATTGGCCGGTCTGGCCCGCAGCCGAAACCGACTCCGAGGCCGGCACTAGAGTCACAGCGGTGTATTGTTCCGACGATCCGGCCGACACGGTAAAGCTCGCCGTGCCCGCAATCGTGCTCCCGCCGCTGGTGTAGAGAGCGATGATCGACACCGTCCCCTGGGTCAGCGCCGTGGCCAGTCCTGTAGACCCGCCGATCGTGGCAATCTGTGTGGCGCTCGTCGACCAGGCGACCTGGTTGGTGAGATTGACCGTTGCGCCCGTGGACGTGGTTCCAATCGCGAGGAATTGGGTGGTTTCATTGGGTATCGCCACCGACTGCGAACCGGGGATAATGGCCAGCGAGGTCACCGTGCCGCTGGCGCCGCCCGTGCCCGACGAGCCCGTCACCGTCACGGTCGCGCTCGCGGTGATGGTTCCCGTAAAGCCGCTCATGCTTGCCGTGATCGTCGTGGTCCCGGCGGTTAGCGCAGTCGCCAGACCGGTGGAGCTGACGCTTGCCACCGCGGGAGAGCTCGAAGTCCATATTGCCGTGTCGGTGACATCCTGCGTTGTCGATGGATGGCCGCTTCCGTGGCCGGTCGTTCCCGTAGCCGTCAACTGCACGGTTTGACCCACCGACAGTGACTGCGATGCGGGTGTAACCGCGAGGGAGTCCACCAGAGAATTCGTGCAACCGGCAATGGGCAGGACAAGAGCAATCAGGAGGAGTGCCCGCGGTGAAAAGCGATCATGCATGTTTGATCTCCGGAATCTGCAGCCGGTTTTGACGTCGATCCAACGGCGTCATGGCAGACTCTCGCTGGCCTCTACGCCATCAAATATATGTCACCGAAACCAATGTCTTTATGGCACAAAGGTGTTACTTTGGCTTTCCGCACCAAGACAGTCAATAAGTCCTTTGACGCTGCTTCAAACAGACGTGACGGACGTAATCGACCACCTGTTTTCAGGCACAAAAAATGGGCCGCATGACGTGGGTTGAAGCCCCCCGGCATGCGCCCCGTCGATCGAAGTTTATTGCGATTGCTCTACTCGCGAATGATCTCCATCGCGATGACCACTTCACGAGATCGCGAAGATGATCTTCTGCTCATCGCGACGCATATCGGGCTGCCAGACATTTGTATGGTTATTCACGCGGTCACTTTGCCGCCGCCGCCGGGAACGGCTACACTTCTGCTCAGCATGGCCATCGCCCGCGATAACTCTCCCGAACGTTTGGTCAGCGCCGCGCGCGCCGACGAAGAACAGGGTTTCGAGCTAAAGTTGCGCCCCCGCTGGCTGCGCGAGTTCATCGGCCAATCAAAAGCCAAAGAGCAGCTCGCCATTGCCCTCGAGGCGGCCAAGTCTCGCGGCGAAGCCCTGGACCACGTGCTCCTCTTCGGCCCTCCCGGCCTGGGAAAAACCACGCTCGCGACCATCATCGCCAACGAGCTCGACGTCGGCTTCCAGCAATCCTCGGGTCCGGCCCTCGTCATCCAGGGCGACCTTACCGCCATCCTTACCAATCTGCGCGATCGCCAGGTGCTTTTCCTCGACGAGATTCATCGCCTGCAGCCGGTGCTCGAAGAGAAGCTCTACACTGCGCTCGAGGATTACAAGCTCGACATCATCATCGGCCAGGGCCCGGCGGCGCGCACCCACGTGATGGAGATCAAGCCGTTCACTTTCATCGGAGCGACCACGCGTCCCGGCCTGCTTTCGTCGCCCCTGCGCTCGCGTTTCGGCATCCTGCTGCGCCTTGAGTTCTACACCGAAGAGCAATTGCGCGTGATTGTCGAGCGCTCCGCGGAAGTGCTGCAAATCCCTATCGATCATGACGGCGCTGCGGAGATTGCGCTGCGCTCCCGCGGCACGCCGCGCATCGCCAACCGCCTGCTGCGCCGCGTGCGCGACTACGCCCAGGTGCGCGGCTCGGGATCCATCGACCGCCCCACGGCGAATGCGGCCCTCACCATGCTTGAAGTCGACGCGCACGGCTTCGACGAGATTGACCGGCGGCTCATGCTTACCATCATGCAGAAATACGATGGTGGGCCGGTGGGCCTGGGCACGCTGGCCGCAACGCTTGCCGAAGAAGAAGACGCGCTCGAGGAAGTGTACGAGCCGTTCCTGATTCAGATTGGATTTCTGGACCGCACCCCGCGCGGCCGCGTGGCAACGCGCCTGGCCTACGAGCACTTTGGAATCGCGGCACCGGGCCGCCAGACAGGATTGTTTTAGGAGAAAGCGGAGTTCGCGGAGTTAGCGGCGCTAGCGGCTAGCGGTGCTCGATTGCCCGCCCTAGCTCCGCTAACCTCGCTCAAGGAGAGTCATCATGTCCCTCACCGAATCCACCATGCTCGATCTCGGCACCATCGCGCCCGACTTTGCGCTCACCGATGCCATCACCGGCAAAACCATTCACCGCGACGATTTCCGCGGACAAAAGGCGCTTCTCGTTCTGTTCATCTGCGCCCACTGCCCCTACGTTAAGCACATCGAGAAATCTCTGGGCGAGCTCAGCGTTGATTACGATGGAAAACCGCTCGGCATTGTCGCCATAAGTTCGAACGACGCCAACACGCATCCCGCCGACAGCCCCGCCGGCCTCAAGGAGCAAGCCGGGGCCAACGGCTTCGAATTTCCTTACCTCTACGACGAGTCGCAGGCCGTGGCACACGCGTACAAAGCCGCCTGCACGCCCGATCCGTATCTCTTCGACGCGGATTTCAAGCTCGTCTATCGCGGCCAGTACGATGACAGCCGTCCCGGCAACGGCATCCCAGTCACTGGAAAAGACCTGCGCGCGGCAATCGATCTGGTGCTCGCGGGCAAGCCCGTTCCCGTGGACCAGAAGCCCTCGATCGGCTGCAACATTAAATGGAAGGTTGCTTGAAGTTGGCTCGCGCTAAGTATTCACTGGCGCAGGCGCGAGCCCGCCAAGCAATTCGCGAATCTCCAGCAGAACTTCATCGGGCCGCGCGGCCTTCAGCGGCAGCTTGAGCAATCCCTGCGGCGTAAACTGCGCGCCGCGTTTGGCATTGCGCGCCACCAGCTTCATCAGATGCGTGGGATCGACCGCGGCATTTTCGGTAAAGCGAATCTGCAGCTCGCCGCGCTTGCGGTCGATCTGCGCCACGCCCATGCGCTCGCACTCCAGGCGCAACTGCGCCGCCTCCAGCAAGTACACGGTAGCGTCGGGCAACGCGCCGTAACGGTCTTCCATCTCCGAGCGAATCTCCTGAATCGCCGCTTCGCTGATCGCCCCGGCAATCTTCTTGTAGAGCCGCAGGCGCTGGTTCTCCTCGGGCACGTAGCTCTCGTCGATGCGCAGGGCAATACCCAGATTGAGCTGCGTGGCCGGCCGCTCCCCTTGATCCTCGCCCTGGAGCTCCTTCACTGCGGCCTCCAGCATGGTCGTGTACAACTCGAATCCGACCGCCTCGATGTGCCCGCTCTGCTCGCCTCCCAGCATGTTGCCCGCGCCGCGCAGCTCCAGGTCGAGTGCCGCGATCTTGAATCCCGCGCCCAGGTCCGAAAACTCCTTCAGCGCCGCCAGCCGCCGCCGCGCAATCTCCGTCAACTCGTTCTCCGGCGGGATCAGAAGGTACGCGTAGGCGCGCCGGTTCGAGCGCCCTACGCGCCCGCGCAATTGGTAAAGCTCGCTCAGCCCGTGCCGCTCCGCGCGGTTGATCAAAATTGTGTTCGCCAGCGGAATGTCGAGCCCATTCTCGATGATTGTCGTAGCCACGAGCACGTCGAATTCGTGGCGCATGAAGGCGAGCATCACCTTCTCGAGCTCGCTTTCGTTCATCTGCCCGTGCGCCACGGCCACGCGCGCCACCGGGACCAACTCCTGGATGCGTGAGGCGATCTCGTAGATCGATTCCACGCGGTTGTGCACGAAAAACACTTGCCCGCTGCGCTCCAGCTCCACTTCGATCGCCGACCGGATGATCTTCTCGTCGAACCTCGCCACCACGGTTTGAATCGCCATGCGATCCTTGGGCGGCGTTTCGATCACGCTCATGTCGCGCAGCCCAACCAGCGACATATGCAGCGTGCGCGGAATCGGCGTGGCGCTCATGGCCAGCACATCGATCTCCTTGCGCAACTGCTTCAGCCGCTCCTTGTGACGTACCCCGAAGCGCTGCTCTTCGTCGACAACCAGCAAGCCGAGGTCCTGGAACTTGATGTCCTTCGAGAGCAGCCGGTGCGTGCCGATCAGAATGTCCACCCTGCCGGTGGCGACGCGTTCCACAATGTCCTTCTGCTCCTTCGCGGTGCGAAAGCGTGAAATCATCTCGACGTTGATTGGGAACTGCACGAAGCGCTGCTTGAAGGTCTCGAAATGCTGGAAGCTCAGGACCGTGGTCGGCGTCAGCACCGCGACCTGTTTGCCATCCTGCACGGCCTTGAATGCCGCGCGCATGGCCACTTCGGTTTTGCCGTAACCCACGTCGCCGCAAAGCAGCCGGTCCATCGGCGTCGGCGATTCCATGTCGTATTTCACGGCGCGAATCGCCGCCATCTGGTCGTCGGTCTCGCTGTAATCGAACGCGTCTTCGAACTCGCGCTGGAACTCGTTGTCCTTGGAGAACGCATTGCCCTCCGCAGTGTGGCGCTCGGCGTAAAGCTTGAGCAACTCCGCAGCCATGTCCTGCATGGCCTTGCGCACGCGCGCCTTGGTTTTGGTCCACTGCTGTGAGCCCAGCCGGTTCAGCACCGGTGCAGGGCCCGTGTCGGTGGAACGGTACTTTTGAATCAAATCCAGCCGCGTCAGCGGAACGTAGAGCTTGGCGCCTTCGGCGAATTCCAGAATCATGAACTCCACCGAAAGCCCGTCCTGCGCAATCTCCTTCAGCCCCTGGTACTGCGCGATGCCGTGCTCCACGTGCACCACGTAGTCGCCGATCCCCAGGTCGCGAAAGTCCGAAATAAATGCCGCGGTCTTCGATCGCTTCGGCTCCGGCCGCGCCGCCACGTCGGCTTCGTCCGAAAGGTCATTGGCTCCGAAGACGATCAGATTCGATTCGCCGAAGACCACCCCCGCCGCCAGCGGCGAACGCACAATCACCGGCACGCGCAGATCGCCCGCCAGGTAGCTGCCTTCGTCGAGCAGGGTTTCGCCGGGCCGCGGCGCGCGGCTGCCCAAACGGTAAGGAACCTCGTAGTCGCGCAGCACCGTTGCCAGCCGTTCCACGTCGCCCTGGTGCGGCGCGGCCAGCACGATGTGCGTCTCCGCCTTCATCAGGTTTTTCAGTTGCTCGGTGAGCGCGGGAATCGATCCGTGGAAGCGCAATGTGGGCCGCGTCGGCAGCTCGATCTCGCCCAGCGTCGCGTCCTCCTCCAGTACGTCCACCGCGCCCAGCTGATCCAGATCGAGGCCCATGTGCGCTTCGAGAGCAGCCCGCAGGACTTCCGGCCGCAGGTAAATGTCCTCCGGCCGCACCAGCGAGCCGATGCCCGACCGCTCATGGCGCTGTTCCACCTTGTTCCACCAGCGATCGATCTGGTTGCGCACCATCGCCGGCTCATCGACAATCAGCACACTGCGCGGCAGCAGCTTCAGCAGTGATTGCTCAGCGCCTGCCACTGGAGTGAAGAATTCCCACCCCGGAAACACGCTCACGCCTCCGGCCACGGCGGCTTCCACCGCCATCTCCTCATCGTCGGTCTCGACGCGCTGCCGGCTCAGCCTTGCATTCACCGCGGCCAGCAATGGCTCGGTCACCGGCGCCTCCGTCAACGGCTGCAGTTGCGTCTCATCCAGTCCCGATTGCGAACGCTGCGTTTCGGGATCGAACTTGCGGATGGTCTCGATCTCGTCGCCAAAGAACTCGATGCGCACGGGCCGGTCAGATTCAGGCGAGTACACGTCGAGAATTCCGCCGCGCCGCGTGAACTGGCCGGGCATTTCGACAATATCCATTTGCGTGTAGCCCACGCTCGCCAGATGCGCGGTGAGCGTCTCAATATCGACCTCTTCGCCCCGCTTGAGCGTCACCGCAAGGCCCGCATAATACTCGAGGTTGAAGAGCTTGAGCGCCGCCGATTCGACGGGCGCGATCAACATATCGACGGCCCCGGTCGAGAGCTTCCACAACGCCGCCGCGCGCTGCTCCTGCACGTCGGGGTGCGGCGAGAGATTTTCAAAAGGCAGCACGTCGTGTGCGGGAAAGCGCACCACGCGCGCGGGATCGACGGCGCCGGTCAGTTCGCAGCCGGCCTTGAGCAGCGGTTCCAGCGCCTCGGCGGCCTTGTTGTCGGCCACAATCACGATCACCGGCTGCTTGGCGGCCTGCGCCATCAGCGGCAGGTAGAGGGCTCGCGCAGTAGAGGTCAATCCGGACACACGCCGCCGGCCCGCACCCAGGCTCAGGTGCCTGCGAACGCGCTCAAAACCCGGGGTATGCTCCAGCTCCGCGAACATCTCGCGGACGAACGGGAGGATCATCGGTCTCTAGTTTATCAGTGGAAGGTTGAAGCAATGGTTGCGCGCCGCGACTGCAATGGCTTCAGGTGAGGCATGCGGGAGGTTCGACGTCCGCGCCATTTTCGAGCTTGGCGAACCACGCATCAGCTTCCTCAGCGGTCAAGTGCAGGCCGGTGGTTTGATAGTCGTTCCACGCCGTGAGCGCAGCCTGACGGAGTTGATCGCGGATTGCTCATCGATGAAATGTCGCATGCATTGCTAAAGGCTTCAATCGATGCGCGGCGTGCCACGGCGCAGCGCCAGTCCGGTAACGCCGAAACTCGCGATCAGCACCAGCGCGATGACGAAATAAAACGCCATGGGGTGCAGCCAGCCAGGCGAATAGCTCAGGTCCTGACCCACCCACAGCAGCAGGATGGTGGCAATGACCGCAAATTGGCCGGCGATCACCAGAAACGTGTGTCCCAGGGCGCGCCGCTTATCCAGCGCCTCCACCTGGTCGGGATTCAGATTGCGCTCTTCGAGGGGAAGAAGGGAATTTGCCATGGAGTTTCTCCTTACAGGACTTGACCGGACTTGACTCGCTGGGGACCTCCGGGTCCGGCGTTCCTATCGTCAATTCAATCACACACCGGCCACGCCGCGCCACCGCCGAGCCGGCCCGGCCGTTCTGGCATCGCGTCTTCCGCTATTGCGGCGGATACCCGACCGATTGCGCGTACAGCACCACGTGATCGGCGCCCAGTCCGAGCTTCGCCGCCACGTCCTGCGCATGCACGGTGTAGAACCACGCATTCAGCCCGTCGGACGACGCGAGCAGGTACACATTCTGTGCGATGAACCCGCAATCCACCTGCGCGTAGTCGTCCTTGGCCGGGGCCACATACACAATCGTGACTGCGGCGTGGGCTGCAGGCGCCGGGCTGATGACGCCGCGCAGGTCGCCCGCGACCACCGGGCGCAGCACATTCTGCTCCGCGTCGTAGAGGTACACGCCATCGGCCAGCACCACGTCGAGTTGAATGTCCTGCGTATTGCGTGCCGAGGGCGCAGTCCGGCCCAATCCGGGATGCACGTTGCGCACGCGGTTGACGCCGAATGCCGCCCACAGTAAATCCGAAAGCGTCTGCAAGGGCAGCGGCTTATCCAGGAACGCGCGCGTGGTCTGGCGCGCGCTCAACGCCTGCATCAGCGGCATGCCGCCGGTAATAGCTGGCTTGGGAAGCTGGATGGATTGCAACTCCGCAGCCAGTACCGGCGCGCTCGAGCGATGCAGGCCGGCCCAGAACATTGCACCGGCCGTCAGGACAACGATTCCAAACACGAGGGCCGCGGACCGCGCGACAAAACGCGACGAAATGCGCATGATGACACCTCGAAATCGGTCAGGGCACGCCAGCCTCCTGAGGTGTGCGAAGTTGAGGGGAAGAAAAACGCTGTGCGCTTGAACCGCTCCACACTCTACGCGCATTCGGGCGTTCCACGCAAGATGAATGACGGTCTCCGAGCACTGGCCCCAGAAGGGACACCGAGAATAGCCCAGGACAAGTTCGCTGGGGACCCTCTGGGTACGAACGCAGTCCTGGGTATGGAGCCCAAATATGATCGCAGCCCCGTAGGGGCGGCGCGAAAGACCCTAGTCCACCAGAAACGCCAGCGACTGCAGCGTCGTAATCTCGAATGGCTTGCGGCAGCGGATGTTGGCGCACTGCAGCTTGTCGTCGCGCCGCACCATATAGGATTGCGCCTTGGCGAAACGGGCGCGGTCGCGCTCGTCGGCGCCGCGCGGAATCTGCTGCCGCTTGCGCCGCACGATCCACGTTACTTTGTACTCGGCCGCCTGCCCGCACTTGGGACACGTCAGGCTGTGCGTGCGTTGCTCGATCGTCTCGTTGAAAAATTCGCGCTCATCCATTTGCGTTTCGCCCTCCGCTTCGCCATCTCGGCAGCTAGTACTGAGACCGCGTGACTTTGTAACGGCCGAAGCGTAGCGCCGGTCTCCAGTTCAGTCGTAGCGCCGGTCTCCAGACCCGCACCGATCCGACAGCAATTACGAAATCACGAGATCAGAGCGCTCGCCGCCCAGGCCTGGGACTCGACTCCAGCACTTCCACTCGTGGCCAATCTATTCCATACTCGTTCTTGCCATGGCGAAACGCAAGCCAGCCCGTTTTTCCGCCGCAAAAGCCGTCAAGGCCAACGCCCGCGAGCGCGTGGGCCAGCCCAAGCCGTCGCGCGTCCTGCCCGGCGCGCCGCGCACCGGCCGCCAGGCCAAACACAAGCCTAAACTCGAAGATTTGCTCCGCGAAGAGGGTTAGGGGGCTTCCGGTCCCTTCCTGCTTCGGCAGAAAATCCTCGCCATTTGCACCAAAAAGCTGAAAGCTGAGGGCTGTCTCTATGGCCAAAGCAGTCGGCATCGGCGGCATCTTCCTCAAGGCGCGCGACCCGAAGGCGCTCGCGCAGTGGTACCGAACGCACTTCGGCATCCCGGACCAGGGCGGCGGATCGCTCGGCTTCGACGGCCCCGAATCCACGGGCATGACCGTCTTCGCCCACTTCCCGCTCGACACGGCCTACTTCAGCGAGGGCGCGCAGCAGGCCATGGTCAACTTTCGGGTCGACGATCTCGACGCTCTGCTCGGACAATTGACCGAGGCCGGCGTGCGCATCGACCCCAAACGCGACGACCACCCCTACGGGCGATTCGCGTGGATCTGGGACCCCGAAGGCAACCGCGTCGAGTTGTGGCAGCCGCCGCCGGCGGAGTGATCGGCAAGCGGAACCCACACCGTTGGCGGCGGGCTATGTAAGACGGTAAGACGCAAGGCAAGATAGTGGAGGGGTGCTCCGAGGTCCGTGTCTTACGCCGTCAAACCCGTGTCTTACGCCCGTAAGACGCCGTAGGACGCGTCGTTTGCCGGGGATCGGCCCTTTGCCGCGGCTGCTGCCGCTGAGTTGGATGGCCCGAGGCGGCCGGTTCTGGGGCTGTTTGGGCGGGGATTGTGGGGTTATTCCATTGATTATAAATAACTTGTGCACGATTTCCCGTATACCATACCGGGGTATAGGTGGTGATTTTTTTCTTTATTTATTTTCCCGTCGGGATGGATTTGGGCGGACGGCCGAGACGCTTGGGCTCACTGGACAGGAGCCTGCCCTCCTGACGAACCGCGGCCAGCGCTACCTTGGCGGTGGCGAGGAGGCTTTCGGCTTGGAAGCTGACGATCACCTCGGCCACCTGCGCAAAGCTGACGCAGGCGATGTAGTCGCGGACGTTTTCGAATCCGGCGAGGGGAGGCATGCTGCGGAGATAGGCGGATCTGGCTCGCAGCCTGGCGTCGCAGTTGTCCTCGCCCTCGGCTTCCGCTTTGCCAAGGGCGTGATTCCAGGCGTTGATACAGCGCAGGACGGCGGGGTGTTCCGAAGCGCGGTCGTTGGGTTCCTCTTCTGACTCTTCCTCTTCCGACCCTTCCTCTTCGGTTGATGATTCCCGAGACTGCTCGGTTTCTTCGGGTGTGAGTTCCTCGGGTTCGGTGGTTTCCCCGGTCGCGAGTTCCTGAGTTTCGGCCATTGCAAGCTCCTATGCTTTGAGCTTAGCGAAATCAGCGAGTCAATCTGCACGGTTGGCGGGAAAAATAATGTGTTTGGAATCAGATGGATGGGGCTGGTTTGCGGAGGGGGTAGGCTTGACGGGGGTGTGAATAGTGAAAGGAGTGAAGGGATTGAAAGGAGCGAAGGAGTGAAAAAGTGGGCCCTGGGCGGGTTCGTAACCGGTAGATGCGGGCGTCCGTGGCTAGTTGCCGCAAGGGCGTTTTTCGTTACGAATGTTTGGAATTTCACCTCAATCTGAACTCAAGGAGCGATTTGCCCTGTTCCCTGGCAGCTCGTTAAGAAGACCGCGGCATCGAATCTCCCTTAAGATGGTCCTTGTTTCCCAGGAGAGACCTGATGCCTATTCAGACCGTCACAGGCAGGGATGTGCAGCCTCTGACCCTTATGGAGTTGCCCAGTGTGATGAATGCGCTCCTCAGGGCAGAGGCAGGCGTCCACAAATTACCGATTCCGGACCTCGAGATCACAGACCGAGTGACTGATCCGGACGGTGGAATCGACGCGCGCATTAAGTGGCCGAGCGCAACGCAGCATGACATTCTCTCCCCAGGCCTGAACGGACTTCAGTACAAAGCTGGGAAGCTATCAAGAAAAATCT
>Ga0182014_10003939_pt1 | contig 17489 bp, 13 predicted proteins | sample 612S2DmetaG_FD_120489 | JGI IMG/M metagenome (GOLD analysis project Ga0182014, IMG submission 120489) | Permafrost microbial communities from Stordalen Mire, Sweden - 612S2D metaG | ecosystem: Environmental > Terrestrial > Soil > Wetlands > Permafrost | place: Sweden: Stordalen | collected... | reverse complement strand
GACTGGCCGTCAGCTCGGAACGCGGTGGAGTGGCACACGATGGGTCTGCGGCCAACCCTGGAGCACATCAAAGAGGCCCTGAGCAAGTGCGGCAAGGAACATGCGGAGCGAAGTGAGGTGACCACCGGGCACCTGGCCGAGCAGCGGAGGACGGCGCTGGCGAGCTTCGGCGAGGATCAGGACGGGGGCTGGGTGCCGCCAGCCCTGAGCTTTCCAACTGCGGGGGAGGGGCCGTAGCGGGCGACTACTGCCGGTTTGCGTGCTCGTTGATCGTGCCAGTTTCATGAACGTTCACAGTAGGCTCGGTGCTGAGGAAGGTGTCACGAGCCGCAAACTAGCCGTCGGGTGCGGCGGACTTGAACCTGTACCCGCCGGTAGCTAGCGGTCCATAATGCAGTCGCGTTTGGCGCAATGGTCCGATTGGCGGGAGTGGGGTGTTCCCTATGGAAGCCAAGCTCAAGCATCTTGAGTTCATCCAAGCAGTGATAAGCCGCATGGCCACGAACTCGTTTCTCTTCAAGGGTTGGGCGATCACCATAGCGGCCGGCCTCTCCGCATTCGCGGCCGTGGATGCCAGGATCGTTGCGCTGCTAATTGCCGTGGTCACGACCGTGATGTTCTGGGGTCTAGATGGCTACTATTTGTGGCTTGAACGTTGCTTCATTCGGCTTCACTGTGAGGTTGCTCGCAAGGCTGAGGCCGATATTGACTTCAATATGACCCCCGATAAGACAGACGCAACTCAACGTTGGTTCAAGACCTGCTGGCGCCCTCATCTATTTCTCTTTTACGGCGGCCTGGTGGTGATCGAGGTGGTGGGTCTCGTTACGATCAAGGGCGGATGAGGCATGGCCCGGCGAGTGTACTTTGGGTTCAAGTACGAAGACGTCTCCCGCGCCATGGTTGTGCGGAATAGCTGGGTGATCGCAGGGCAGCGGGCCGCAGGCTTCTACGACGCCGCGGAGTTCGAGACGCTCAAACGAAAGGGCGACCCGGCTATCAAGGCGTGGATCGATGACCAGCTGCATGGCACAACGGTGACGGTCATTCTGGTAGGGGCGAAGACGTGCCGCAGCCGCTGGGTGAAGTATGAGATCGAGAAGAGCAAGGCGCTCGGACATGGCCTGCTCGGCATAGACGTGAGCAAGATTAAGGATCTAAGGGGTAACACGTCCGAGAGGTGTGGACAAATCCCAGTCGGTTATCCCTTCTACCTCTGGTTGAAGGACCATGGGTACCAGAACCTTGGAAGTTGGGCGGAGAGGGCCGCCAAGGCAGCGGGCAAGTAACGGTGGAGAGTGGATGTAGATGAATCAGATGTCAGCAACTCGTGCCTCTCAGGTGCGAATCCAGCGCATCGCCGAGAGTGAGGTTCGGAAAAGTGCGGACCCCGCGAGACACAAGTGCTTCGTGTCGTATCACGTCGCGGATGATCAAGAGGTTGCCCAGTTCATAACGGACTACGGAAGATTGTTCATACCCACAGTGGTTGGCGTAACAGAGGACGACGACTTCGTCGACAGCACCGACACCGCGTATATCATGAACGAGATTCGCGAGCGATATCTCAGTGACTCTACTGTCACGATCGTCATGGTGGGACGCTGCACTTGGGCGCGAAGGTTCGTCGACTGGGAGATCTACTCAACTCTGCGCACCTACAAAAACTATCCGATCAGCGGGCTCATGGGCATTGCGCTTCCCTCGGTGGCAAACGATCTCACGAAACAGGCGCCCGCGCGCCTAGCCGACAATGTTGATGACCACAAGAAGTACGCGAGATGGTGGAAGTACCCGAACTCTGCGCAGGATGTCAAGACATGTATCGAGGACGCGTTTCAGGCTCGGTCAAACAGGACTCCCCTGATCAATAACACTAGGGCGCGGAAGGAGCGTAGTTCTCAATGCAGTTGACTGGAAGGGGTCGGCCGTTCGAGCGCGGTGGCTGGCGTGACTGAGAACCTACCCGACCTGCCGGGATGCGAGTTCTGCGACATCGCTCAGGGGCGCGCTGATGCTATCGTCGTGTGCGAGTCCAAGAGTTGTCTTGCGTTCTTCCCGACGAAGCCGGCCGTGCTTGGCCACACGTTAGTCGTGCCGCGGTCACATGTGCAGGACCTGTGGGATGTTAGGGCGCCGCTCGACGAGGCCTTGATGGCGATGGTGTTGCGGGTAGGAAGAGCTCTTGAAGAGGTTGTCCACGCCGAAGGGATGAACCTGATTAGCTCAGCCGGGGGCGCTGCTTCGCAATCCGTCCTTCATCTGCACCTGCACGTGGTACCTCGGTGGCGGGGGGACAGGATTGGTGACATTTGGCCACCTCCAATACCATCGAGTGAGGCTGTAAGGGAGGATCTCGCGGAGTTGGTTAGAGCTCAGTGCGGGGGTGCGGCTGAGCCATAAGCGCGCCGTGGCCCTTAATGCCAGGGCTTTGTCACACTCAGCGTGATGGCTAGGGAAGCGGCGCCGCGTGGCCGAGGGCGTCCACCGCGGCCGCCGGTATGCGGGAAGGGTATCGGGGATATGGCGGCTAATTCGCGGCATTTCCGCTCCAAATGACGCGGGGGTTCACCCAAGTCCGAAAGGAACTGGTCGGTGACGGCAACGAGCATGGCGACCTCTAGCTTGGCCGCGCCTGAGGACGATCTAGGGGTCAGTCGGTCGGCGCGATCGAGGCGCCTGCGTCGCTGAAATCGCGCACTGCCTTGGCCGCTTCCTGCACCTGGAGCATTGCCTGCACAGTGGCGGCCGCCTCGACCGACGCCTCGGTCAAGGCGGTGGTGTTCGCGGTCCGTCGCGCTGCGACGAGGGCCTCCAGAGCGCGACTGAAGCTGGCCATCTCGGCCACCGCCCTTCGCGTGAGCGGCGCCCGGTTGCGAGGCATGACCTCGTTGAGACGCCGCTTTACCACCCGGAGAATGCGTAGCCCGGTGGCGAGGGCGTGCGGCTCGTCCGTAGGGGCGATCCGAGCTGCAGCGAAGTGGGCCATGGTGAGGGGGAGCGTCACCAGTGCCGCCTCGTCGCGCTCTGTCCAGCGCGCCCCGCTGCTGAGGAGCCACTTGGCACCGAACAAACCCACCAGCGGCAGGCGTTCTGGGAGATCGCTGGTGTCGATTGCCTCGATCTCCGCTCGGTCGAACGTGACCGGCCGCAACCCTTCGAGGCTCAACGTAATCTGGGTAGCATCTGGATGAGCCCCGAGCGCCGCGGGGACGACAGCGAGCATGCCGGACGTGTCTGCCGCTGCTGCGGCGCTGACGGGTGCGGCCCTGATGGTGACGTGACCGCCGTGGTCCGTCACGACGGGGTTGCGGAGGCCCGCCATCCCTGCGACAAGCTCCACTCCGGCGGCCTCCTCGTCGAGAGTGCCCCTGTAGCTGTTCACCGCTGCGGCGAGGGTGGGGTCGTCGGTGAGCCAGAGCCAGGGGAGGACCGTCATCTGCATAGCCAGCAGCAGTTCCTCGAGCGACGCCAGGGCTTCGAGGAACTCGTCGTCGGTAAGGTGATCCGTCCGCTCGCTGACCACCCGGCCAGCCTCCGCCCGCCGCTCGGTGAACACGATCCCGTCGTCGACCACCTCGACGTTCGCATGAGCGCTTGCATTCCGGTACAGCATGTCCACCGCGTCTTGGAAGAGCTCGCCGTGCCGGCTCAGTTCGGTGAGGACCTCTCCGGCCTGGATGGCATCCACGACCTCGCGTTCGTAGCTGCCGTTCGCCTCGTGCCGATGAGCGCGCGCGGCGCAGAGGATCGGTGCCCCGAAGTCGCGGAGCGGACCCTCTACGAATTGTCGGTAGGCCTCGGTCGCCGAGCGCATGGTGTGGTGACGAGGGGCGTTCGTTCCTACCTCTCGGCCCAGGCGCTCCACCTCGAGCTGGATCCCGCGCAGGCCCCGGTGAACGCGGTCGACGAGGAGTTTCCTGTCTTGCGCCCATGCGGCGGGCGCGACCGCGTCGAGCAGCGGCCGGAGTGTCTGGGCGCGACGGACCAGGAGGTGGGCGTCCACGACGAGAGCACTGAGGACGAGATCAGGCAGCAAGCCGACCGCGCGCTCGTTGGAGAGGTCGGCGACCCCGGGAATGTCGCGGAAGCCCTGCCTGATGATGTCGGCGCCCGCGGCGATCGTGGTGGGCTCTTCGTCAACACTCGACCAGGCGAGCGCGGCGATGTCGAGACTCCCGTCGGCCTGGAACGGACCGTCGGGAGGGTAGTGAAGCATGCGTTGGAGCAGGGCGTTCACCCGCTGCGCGTGCTGTAGGCCGGTGGTGGCGGCCGCGTACCCGTCCGCCTGGTGGCCTTGAGCAGATCCGGAGTTCGGTGCCGTGATAGCGAGGGTGCTGATCATCTCGGCGCCGACTGCGGAAGCCAGGGTCCGGACCAGTTCGCGGTGGACCGCCCTCAGCGCAAGGGGTGGCAGCCCGTCCCGGAGAGCCGTGACCTGGTCGATGTTCGTCCTCAAGATAGCGACGAGCGACTTGAACGCGTCGATGGAGCCCGTCTGGCGCGGATCCCAGGTGCAGGATGGGAAGAGCGTCATCAGTGCGCGATCGCGCTCGCGCAGAGTGTCAATGGCTCGCTGCATCGCGGTGATGTGCTCCCCGTACGATGGGGGAACTCCCCGAGATGGGAAATGGAGTAGCGAGGCCGTGAGCTGCTCGGTGCGCTCGTGAAGGCGGGTGAGGCCACCCTTGAACGCCTCCCTGCGCCGCTTGACGGCGGAAGGCTCGAAGTCCAGCCGGACCTCATAGTGGGGTCGGCCGGGATGATGGCCGTGGCCCATCTCGGTCTGGGATGGTCCCGCACCCTGCGTGTCCACGTCCTGTAGTGTGGCGCGACCAACGGTGGGGTCGGAGGCTTGGGTGGTGTGTGGCGACACCGGGAAGAACTCGGCAGCGCGGTGAGGCCGGTGGGGCTAACTTCGGGCGGCGCAGGGCGGCTACGCGCTGAGCCAGGCATTTGGTCAGGCACGGGGCGCCGGTTAAGCCCGACAGCGAGTGCTGGCTGACCCCCGTCTGCCCGTCCCCGACGATGTCAGCGCCCTCCGGACCAGCCTGATCGGCCCGGAGCTAAGGAAGGTGTCGTCAGCCGCAAAGTAGAACGTGCAGCTCGTCGACCGTGGCTATGAGCTAGCGCGCCTCATCGTCCCCGATCGAGAGCCCGATGGGGTCGATCAGAGGAGGCGCAGTGCCGCTACCAACCTACGATGCGGCACTTCTCCAATCTCACCTTGCGGCTGGTGCCACGGACCCGAGCACTGTGCCGATGCGGTCCGACCGGCTCCGAGAAAGGTCGGCCGCGCCGCGGAGCTCCTACACCGTGATCGGGAATACGCCATCCCTGACGGCGTCGGCGACCGCCTTCAACGTCTTCCAGTCCCCCTCCGCCTCCCCAATCGTTGGGCGAGCCTGGAGCTGGTCCGCGGTGTGGGCATGGGGCCACATCCGCTCGCACGCTCGGTCGAAGATCGGCTGGAGGATGCGCACCGACTCATCGACAGCGGTGCCGTTCACTCGGCTGAGGGCATCGATAGAGATGTTCGCTCGGTGGCGCTTCACCGATCCTTGGAGCAGCTCGTCCTCGACGAACGCCTCAATCCAGCCCCGTATGTGACCGTACGCTGTGGCGATCAGGTTGGACCGAACAGTGCCCGATTCCGCCTGGGCGTCCTGCAGCGTCTTGTTGATCCGACCGGTGAACGCCTTAACCGTGTCCATGCGTGGATGGGATCCCCGGAGGACGAGCCCAACCTTCTCGTCCTCGGCGACCACTTCGTAGAAGCTGCACTGGCTGCGGCGGGAGGACTGGTCGAAGGCGTCGAGCAGTTTGCTGGCGAAGTACAGGTGGTGGGTGAAGACGATGACCTGCTGATCGGCGCTGAGATTGACGATGCGCTCGGCAACCTCGTCCGCCCGTCGAGCGTCGAGGCTAGTGATCGGGTCGTCCAGGATCATCGGGGCGGAACTCGGCCGCATCGACAGCTCGGCCAAGACGTCGGCCAGGGCGATGACCTTCTGCTCCCCTTCCGACAACACCTCGCCGAGACGATGGTTGGCCCCGACCGACTTGTGCCGCAGCGTCGCCGCCTGTCGTCCGGGGAACTCCAGCCGGACCGGGGGACAGTTGAGCAGTTGACATTCCCGCTGGAACGCCGACTCGAAGGCGCTGTTAAGTATCAACCGGGTGGCGTCCTTCATTGCATCTGTCACGCCACGTAGCAGTCCCTGGAACGTTCGCAGCACGGTATCTGCCAGGTCCACCCACTTCGCGGCCTCGACATGCTCGACAACGGCCTGGAGGAGTGGGCGGAGGGCGCGCCGATCCTCCAGCTCAAGCAAAGCCGCCCTGGCCTCGGCCAGCTGCGTCTCTCGCTGTGACACCTCGGTCGACAAGTCACGGACCGAACGAGCCGCTGCCTCCCGTTGCTCGTCGAGCAGCCGGCGATCTTCACGGAGCTGTCCCACATTGGCGTCGATGTCCCAGGGTTGGCGCTCAGACAGCCGGCTCCGTTGACGAAGCGCCAGCCTCCGGATGTGCATGACGGGCGCGGTCACCGGTCCGCCGTCGCCGTTGCCATTGGCTGTAGGTTCTACCGGAACGGGCATCTCGACGACATCACTTACCAGCGCTGCCAGCGATTGCCGCGCCGTGCGCAGAGTCGCCTGAGAGTCGTCGACGAGGTAGCTCGTGTACTTCTGGATCAGCTCGCGCGAGCGATCATCGAGGCCCTGGCGACAATAGGGGCAGTCGGCGGTGCCGTCGGGAAAGGTCGATTCAAGGTGAGCGGCCCCGTACTGATGCCCTGCGGTGATGAATGCCGTCCATTCGGCGCTGAAAAGCCCCGGCAGGTCGTCACCGGCGAACAGTGCTTCGCTGACATCCCGAACGCGCTTCTCTCCTGTGGCGACATTTCGGATCGCGCTCTCGTACTTCTCGGGGTCGAATCCGAGGAGCCGGTCGGCGAGCCCGATCGCCGATACACACAACGACTGCGCGGCACGTGCACCAGCGAGCTGCACCTGCTGACCCGCGTTCTCCAGGTTGCGCACCCGGTCCCGCAGGGTCGTCACCCGGTCGTCCTCGTTGGCGACGGGCTCGGCGAGGCGCCGCAACTCTGCGATGTCGGTTGATGCGCGTAGGGATTCCACGATCGAGAACTGTGGCGTCCCCCGTCGAAAGCGGCTCAGGAAGGGATTGCCCTTCGGGGCCCGTTGTGCTCGCTCGGCAACGAGCAACTCACGGACGCGCGACAGTGCTTCGTGCACGTACTCGAACAGTGCGATGTCGGCAGGCGTGTAGAGGTACTGGAGGTCGTCGTCGACGTGGAGCGGAGCGGCGGGGGCGTCAAAGACGCACATCCTGCCGAGGGCCGGCACCGGAGGAGCGCTGTCCCGCCAGGCATACGACTCCCGGTGCGATCCGAGCGAGTAGTCGATGGTGGCGGTAGGCGTTCCCGGTGAACTCGTGTACACATCCGGGAGGACCTTGGCTGCGCTCCGTGCTCCGGCCGCCTGCTTGAGCACTCGGGCGTATCCGGTCTTGCCCGAGGCATTCTCGCCAAAGACGACGGTCATTCGATCGTTGAATGCGATCTCCTGCCCGTCCACCAGGCGGTTGACGTTCCGGTTTTCGGCGATCCGCAGCAAGCGGAGTGGCGGGGCATCATCCGCCGGCGCCTCGGTGATCTCGATCGTGGGGGCTGAGGCGGGCCTGGCATCGCTCAGCCTCTTTTCAGCCATGAGTTGGTGGAGTGCCAATCCCATGGTGGTGGCGTCGAGGGCCGAGCGCCGTGTCAGCACCGTCGACGTAACCGCACGGACCCACCCGTCCTGACCGTTGGCCCACGACGCGAGCGCTCCAATGGCCGAGCCCTCGACGGCGATCGGTCGGCCAGCCAGGGGGGAAGTAGGGTTAGCGTTCGTCATGCTGGCCTAGCTGATCTTGCGTGTTCGTGACGGCGAGCCAAACATCAGTGCGAAGGATACCGCCCGCCGGGAAGGCTCGACCAGAGCGGGAGGACCCAGGCCGCGCGAGGAGGACTGCGGGGATAGAAGGGCCAGTCCCACGAAACACGTCAGCTTTGCCCAGCGGTCGTTGTGAGGTTCGAGCTGGGCGCTAAGCCCCCCCAGGTTGGAGTATCGATCCTTCTGGCCCGCTCGCCACGATCGGCTCACCTGGCACTCGTGAGCGCCGATCAACCCCGCACACGAGTTGCCAACAGGTCCAGCGCCGTGGCGCCGTGGCGCCGTGATACAATCCCGCACCATGGCGCCGCCGCTAGGGCCCGAGGAGTGGACCAGGGTGAATATCTCGTTCACCCCAGAGCAACACGATGCGCTCCGCCGATACGCCTTCGACTACCGGACCACAATAGCCGCCACAGTGCGTGACCTCGTTGAAAAGTGGCGTGCACAGCTTCCTCAGCAGGAGCTTCCCATTGGCCGTCGCTAATCGCACGACACGCTATTCGAAGGCTTCGATCGAGATCGCCCTCCCAGAAGAGACCCGAATAGGCTTGGGACGGTTCGTCATCGATGACTGCCTCAATGTCCTTACCGAACTCGACGATGAGTCGGTCGACCTCGTCATCACGTCCCCTCCATACGATGGACAGGCGAAGTACGGAAATGGCGAGCGGTATGAGCGCGAGTGGTACACCGGGACCTTCCTCTCAGTTACCAAGCAGATCTACCGGGTTTTGCGCCCACACGGTAGTTTTGTCCTCAACTACCGTAGCAAGCGGCACGGCGACGAACGCGGACTCCTCCAGTACGAACTCATCTTCTGGCTACGCGAACAGGGCTTCCTCTTCGCAGAGGATTTTATCTGGGGGAAGCCCTCGCCGCCCCCGGGTCGATTCAATCGGTATCTCAAGGATGCCGTCGAGTATGTCTTTCACTTCGGCAAGACGCCTCAATGGCAGTTCTTCCCCGAACAATGCCTAACGCCAGCTCGTTGGGATGCACGCGATCGCGAAAGGCGCAAGAAACTCGCCCACAACTACGAACGGGTCAACGAACCGTCGGGGCAAGGACGGAAGCGGGTTCAGGCCGGGCCCGACATGGTCCGCCCCAGCACTCTTCTCCTTATGGAGCCCGAGTTCTTGCCCAACCCGACGGAGCACCCGTCTCGCTTTCCAGTTGCCTTACCCGCCTTCTTCATCAACCTCCTAACCAAGTCGGGGCAGCTCGTGGTGGACCCGTTCGCCGGGACTGGAACGACCGCAGTCGCTGCTGAACAACTGGGTCGACAATGGCTGTGCGTAGACACCAACGCAACGTACGCGTCAGTGCTTCCTGAGCGCCTCCGGACTGGACACTGAACGACTCGGTAGTGGCCGTGAGGCTGGGGCCCATTCGCGCCTCAACCAGCAGACGACGTCCCTGTTACCAGCCGGCTCCGAGCGGCGGCTACCCACTCATAGGAGGTAGCCCCGGCAGGAAGGATTCCTCGGGCACGTCGACGCGCACGCTCTGCCAATGAGCTTCGTCGCAAGCGTCACGCGGCAAGTAGCGCTGCATCTCCCCTCCCCCCAGGTGTCCCACCAAACGCACGTCGTCTTCGCCCACGACTCGGCAAACGACGAGCGCCCAATTCGGGTCGACGAGCCCCCGCTCCGCCTCGTTGCGTGAGAGATAGAACACGCTCCTCCCCGTGCTCCGCGTTCCCTTCACCTCAATCCTCCTCGTCGATCGGTCGAGGCGAGGCGCAGTGATGTCGTATCCCAGCTGATCCGAAACCTCACTCACCCGGCGCACGGCGTCCGCCAAGCCGGGAGCACCCGCATCCCGTAACTCGCGCCGACAGCAAGTCACGACGAACGTCTCTGCAATGCCGCCAATCCTGGCTTGCTCAGCCTCCGAATATGAGAGACCCAGTCGAAGGAGCAGACCCTCGCGCGTTTCGGGGTCCAAGGCCTCGCGCAGCGTGGCGCGCGCCTGGTCGGGAATCAGATCCTCTTCGAGAGCCCCGCCCCCAGTGGCAGCCCCTAGCCACAATGGAGTCTGATGCTCAAGGAGTGCCACCAATAACGCCTCGCATCCGTCGACGTCGCTCGCCGCTGCGATCTCCCCTAGCCCCTCCAAAGGAACGAGCACCCCATCGCTTTCACTGAGGACACCGGCGGCGATCAGCACAGCCTCGCCCACGATGAGGTCATCAGATCGATATAGACCTCCGTAGGGCACGAGACGATATGCGGACCTCAGGTCCTCTGCATTGCTCCCGCTCTGATCGATCAGCCGCCCAGTCCGAAGCGCCGAACGCAGTTGGTGTGGCGTGGGCAGCTCCCCATCAAGGAAGAGCCGCCGCTCACGCGTCATCTCCTCCTCGGAGGTGTCTAAACAGAGCATCCACATCGAGATCGTCATCGATCGGCGGCCCGTAGTCTTCGTCATCCGGCAGCGCCATGGAAACGAGATTCGGATCCTCGAGCATCTCGGCCAGGCGCTCCGCCTTTTCGCGGACCCTGCCATCCACGGTCAAGTCGATCGTCTCGGCCGTGAGGAGAAACGTGATCCGAGTTTCCACCCCGGCCGGGAGCCCGAGGCGATGAATCCGATCGACACTTTGCAGATACTGCCCAGCGTTGAAGGTCCGATCGAGATAGACCGCGTCGTGGCACTCGTGATGCAGGCTTATCCCTTCGCTCATTGCCGCGGGGTTGGCCAGCAAAACCTTGCAGGCAGGATCCCCGCGAAAACGCGCTATCTCACTTTCCCGGCTGACCCCGCCCCCGGCATCGTACGCGGGCACTCCCCCATGAATCAGGGCTGGCTGGTATGCGGCAAGTTGCTTCTGAAGCAACTTGAGATTGCGAACGAAACTCGCCCACACGAGGGTCTTGCGACCCGCCTCTGCATTCAGTCTAATCAGGCGCCCAAGCTCTCGGAATTTCGCAGGGATCTCATACTCGTTGTAGTGCGCAAGTAGATCGGCGAGTTCGGAGTCCCTTGGAATCGCCAGTGGCGGGTGCCGGAACACGTCCGGGTCTGCCCCCTCCAGCGATCCTGCGGTGAGGAGCTTCGGATTGGTTGCGGCCTCGATGAGGTACATCACAACGCGCCCCATCTGTGAGAAGTCCACTCGAGACGTCCGACGGAGGGGAAACTGGCCCGCGTACTGGTCGCGAAGAGCGAGGTAGATGGCGCGGTGAATGCCTTCCAGCGGAACGATGATCGCCTTATGGACCACGGGAGGAAGGTCAAGCTCCTCCTTGGTCGTCCGCACGAAGAGCGGCTTGATGGCCGCCGCGACCCGCTGGCCAGCGTCAGCTGCTGGACGAGCCACAAGAGCGTCAGCCGGAAGGATCCGGGCGGCCTGTGTGGGCCAGAGGAAGTCGACGAGCGCGATCAAGTCCCGCGGCGACTGTGGCGCCGGAGTACCGGTCAGGATATCCCTACGTTCTGCGAGGTAGGCGAGGTTCAGGCAGGCCGTGCCCCACTGTCCCTCCCAGCCTCTCTTCATCCGGTGGGCCTCGTCGAGTACGACCATAGTGGGTCGGCTGCCAACCCATCGGGCAAGCACGTCGTAATCGCTCGCCAGTTTGTGGTAGTTCGCTAGGACCACCTCGGCGTTGGACGGGATCGTTCCGCCAACGAACCGGTGAATCACCGGTGGATCTGAGAAACAGTCGGAGGTCTCCTCGAACCATGCCGGAAAGGCGGAAAGTGGTCCGATTACGAGAAGCCGATCGAGCCGTCCAGCTGATCGCTCCGCTTCGTAGATCGCGAGGGCGACTGCCGTCTTTCCTGCACCCGGGACCGAGAAGTTGGCCCCATGAAGCAGGGAGAGCAACTGTCCCAAGTCCCGGGTCTGAAACACCCTAAGCGCCCGATCGAATCGAGTGCCTCTTAGCCGACCAGCTACATGGTCCCCGTCCAGTGGAACAGGACGGTCGAGGACTGCACGGAGGGCCACCTGGTCCGCGTTCGCGTGCTCGACGAGGGAGCGTACGCCATCGCTCAATAGGATGGCTACGGCACTTCGCTGGGCAAGCCTCCCCAGTACTGCGCGCCGCGCCAGGAAACGCTCCAGTGGAACAACCAGGTGCGTAGAGACATTCGCGCCGGATGAACCCCACTCGGACCGGAGCTGTAGCCAGAATTCCTCGGGTACAGCATCACCACGGCGCAGCGACACCGCTGCTCCATCCTCGAGAAGCTCAATTCTGACCCACCGACCGTCCATCACTGTCCGTGGTTGTCAATAAGCTTCTCGAGTGCGGTGACCTGGGTCCTCAGCTTGTTGGTGTGATACTTGAATTTCCCGTTATTGAACCCCGCGGTGTTATGGACTTCCTGGAAGCCCTCCGCAGCCGACCGCGCTCTTGCGACGGCTTCCTCGAGGTCGCGGACGGGCCCACTGAGGTTCCTGGAAGCTCTCTTCCTAGCCTGAACCTCCTCGGCCGCCTCGCCAACCGCCTCGGCTACCTCCTGGAGCAGGCCATCACGATTGCAAGTCTTGCCCGAGGGCAGTTCAACATCCTCCTTACCATAGGACCGAGCCATGAGTGATACGAGGGGAAGGAGGTCTGGGTCGGAACTGGTAGCGGACTCGCCGCCGCCGAGCAGGGCGGCGCCCTCGTCTCTCTGGCCAGGGGGAGTCGCAGCAGAGCTCAGGAGAGTCTCGGGTTCCCCGCCAAGGGAGTCCTTCTCATCTAGGCGAAGCAGCAAGGTGTCAACAGCGTGGCCCGTGTCAATGCTCCGCAATTCCCGGTAGTAGCTCCCCGCCAGGAGACCGATGATACGGCTGTTCCTCACGCGCTCCGCGCCATCTGGGTCAGACCCCTTTAGCGCCTGATCCTTGTCGTCTAGGTCTATCAGCGCCTGACGCTTGTCGTCAAAGAAGGTGAGCGGAATGGCTCCTTCACTCAGGCCCTGGATATGGCGGATGGCCGCGTACAGTCGCACTGACTGCCGGACGCGCTCCTTGCCTCGCCTTAGTTCCTTCTCGTCACTCGATGCGGCCCAGTTCAGAGCCTTGGCGGTCTTCTCCTCACTGTAGCCATGCGTATTGAGTAGCTCGTTGATGAAGATGAGCTCATTAGTAAACGTGTAGTCTTGTTTGAAGTCGAGCCGTACTTGTAGCTCCAGCTCCAGGCGATCTATCGCGTGCTCGTCAGCGTCGCTTGGAAGAACGGCAGCGCGGATGTAGTCGAAGCCCAATTCCCGGAGAGCAACCAGCCGGGTATTGGCATTCACAAGGAGGCCGTCGCGCGTGACGACTCCCGGGTCCCGCTGACCGTATTCCGAGAGATTGGCCTTCAGAGGCTCGAAGCCTTCGGTGACTTTGAGAAGTGTGTAAATGACGAGCTGCGCTTCGTCGGAGAATGGGGCATCATGGACGACCTGTCGCTGGGGGTGGCTCTCCAGTTGTGACCTGATACGGTGGCTGTGTGGGTTGAGCAGTACAGCGTCAACCGGCACGCTTATCACAGGGTACGGCCCCCCCTGACCGTCCTTGTATGGCAGACTGATGGCCTCCTTTGCGGAGCCTTCCTCGACGAACGCGAGCATCGCCTTCTCGATGGCCTCGCGCCTCGCTTCCAGCGTCATAGTCATGGTCGGGTCCGGCCTCCCATCTAGCAGCCTAACGTGAGCGCAATGTCATTCGCGAGTTCATCCAAGGACCGTTCAGAGTAGAGGCGGCCACCGAAGCTGGCGGCCAGTGCGGCGGTCTCATTGCGCGCTGCCCATCCAGGTCCGGCCACGACCACCGCTATCGGCAGCCCGTCCGCTCGCTTCATGGCGCGCAAGCGACTGGCGTTCTTACTCGCAGTACCGCTGTCTCGAGCCGTCGAGAAGAGCACGCCGTACCCGGCATGCTCGTCGGAGTCCAGCGCGATGAGACCCATCTGCCGGTCGCAACCACTGACGCTGACGATTTCCCTCGGGGTCGTGGTCCCTCCGATGCTAGAAGAACGGAGATAGCTGATCCCGCGGGTTGCGAATTCGCGACACAGGCGGTCAGCAAGAAGGGGCGCCAGCTTACTCGAGGTGCGGTTTCGGTGGGCTAGCCATGCGCCGCCGGCGGCTCGCTGGCTCAGTAGGATTTCATACGGCACGCCGGCCGTTCGGAATGCTTCGACGGCCCCCCAGCCGCCGCCCTCTACACCTTTGCCCGGCATCAGTTCTATTGGCCGAGTCGGAACGGCACCGGGGACGTCGGTGGTGACGTCTCCCCGCACAATGGCTTCGAATACAGCGAAGGCCCGCCTGATCTGTGACGGTCCAAAAGGTCCTGCGGCGCTGCCCGGCAGATCCCCGACACGCTCAGCCAGCTCCTTGTAGGAGACACCGGCCACGGCGCACAGCGCTTCCATGGTGAACGGGTCAGCCCGCTGGGCAGCGATTACTGCGCTGGCAGTTACGCTGCCGAGCGAGCCCCCTGGGCTCCGAGAGGCGAGCAGCTCCAGGGCCGCGCGAAAGCGCGCCGCCGGAACGATGGCATCCTCATCAAAGAGAACGGTCCCACTGTCGAGATCCGACGTGGCGACGAGCCGCGCGAGGCGCCGGAGCGCGCGCTCCCCTTCCGGGTCGTCGAGTCCGTGGAGGACGACCGCCCGCAGAAGGCGGTGCAGGTCCGTTCCCTGTTCGATGGGGTGGTCGTCGGCAAGCCAAGAAAGGGCCTCTTCAATCGTGGCACAGCCCGTCGCTTGAAGCAGAACTCGGGAACCGGTCGGATCAGCGATCACGCCGGGTACACGGTAGCGCTGACCTGGCACGGATTGGGAGGTCACCACTCTTCGTTCCAAATAAGCCGAGCGGGCCAATCCAAGCTAAAGGCACGTTCCTCCGGACCCTCACCCTCTCACGACCGGGCTCACGGGCACCCTAGACCGCCGGCAGCCCTAACTCTTGCCTCAGCGAGGCTACACCGGCGTCCGATCCGAGGAATCCATGGCTGAGCGCCATGCCTTCGATACCATCCACGGCGAGCTGGGCCGCCTCCTTCTCTACGAGAGGCCCGGCCACTTGCGCAGCGAATCCCCAAGATGTACCGACGTCCTCAGGAGGCGCGCCAAGGGATGCCAGGTCCACGAGGTCAGGGAGACTTCCGCCGGGTGCTCCAGGGGTATACACCCCGTTTTCGGCCCTAGGAAACGTCTGTATGTGTATCTCCGCTCGCTCTGGCTGGGCCTCCGGTGGGAGCACGGCCGCAACTACCTGGGGAATGATCGCCGTCGTCAGAACCAAACCATCACGAAAGAGGGCCGCGACCTCGCCCAGCCTCACTGCACCAACTCTTGAGATTGCAACGTCCAGCGTGATCGTCGCCGACCCCCCGTCGTGAACGCCCAGGGGAGGCAGACTCACAGCGATAAGTGCGGAAATACCCCTGGTGGCGTCGCCGCCGAGCCGGTAGAGAGCGTAATCGCTCGACTGGTGATCTGGCGTCGGCATCCACTCCACCAGCGGCTCCTGAGAAGGAGCCTCGCCCGCATGCTCGTGTGGCAGGACCCAGGCTGGCGGGCCGAGCGCCAGCCCATGAAGGCGAGAGCTGAAGGGTGACACTCTCAGCGCGGTGACCAGGGCGTCGCGTTGGGATCTCCGAATCATTCCACAAGCGTCCCACGAGGCCGGCCCGAGAGTGGCGGCGACACGCAGCTGAAGGGGAGGAACCAGGGACCACCCCCACTGGGTCGTTTGGCGAGGCGCAAACAGATGCATGCCGGCACGGGTGGGGCGCCCGCGACGCGCAGCCACCTGATCCAGCCTACCGAGTCGATCCGTGATGTCTGTTAGGAATTCATCTGCGCCCGCGGTGTCGATGATGGTTGCCTGGCGTTGCGCGATAAGCCGGCGTGCTGGTTCTGTGAGATCCGCTCGATACGTTGCCCAGAACGTGGGATATCGCCGCGACGCACTGGCAGCCAATGTCTCGGCGAGGGCCGTATCCCACTCGGCTGACCACCCGACCACGAGTAGGCCAAACTCGTCGAACACTCGCCGCAGCAGGCTCCTCCAACGGGGCGGGTAGGTGGCCAAATCCTCCGGCCCGATCCGAAGTCCAAGGGTCGCGTAGTCGCCGTTAGGCTTGAGGACGGTGAGGCGGGTGTGTGGAAGTGGGGTCATTCCTCCTACGGCTCGAGGACTGGCTATGACCTCGGGCGCGAGGCCCACCTCTTCTAGTGCTCTCTCGATGAGAGGATCGAAGTTCGTGGTCACGATGAGGCGCACCCGTCCGGACTCACACATAGCGGCAAGGGCCCTGTGCGCGGGCGTAGGGACCGCAGGGCGCCCCTCCACGACTCGCGGCTCAAAGTACTGCCGGATCAGATTTCGCCTGGCCAGGCGGGTGGTGGCGAGCGCCGCAATGAGCGTTTCGAAGCGCGGTTCGCCCCGCCCCTGCAACACCCACCATAGTTCTGGTTGATCGTAGTGGTCCCCGAGGTCGGCGCCCTCGGCAGCAGCGATCCTGCGGATGAGGTCCTGCACGATCTCCCAGCCAGTGGGTATGCCGGCCGCCCTCGACATTCCGCTTCCAACCAGAACGGCATAGACGCCCGGCGCAGCGTGAAAGGAGGTTGCGAGGGCGACCCGGGGGTCAACACTTGCCGTCGGAACTGGCACGGCCGTGAACGATGACATGTCCCCGGAAGGTTCGGCTAGGCGCCTGACCTACGTCAAGGGGCAGAAGTGGCTGACGTCGCGCAGCTCCCCTCGGCCCGGTCGCACGGTAAGGGGCGCATGGCCATTGCGCCCCCAACGACCGGCACTCGTGGGCTGGCCACACTCAGTTCCTGCACTCGACAGCCGGCGGCGACGGTCGGGTGCGTTCGGGCCAGTGCTCGGTTCCTTGTCACCAGGGGCAAACTGAGCTAGGCGCTCGCGATCAGACTGGCAAGTCGAGCGTCAGAACTGCGGACCGCGCGGCTCGGGCCTCGGCGTGGGTGCGGGGGACGGTCCTGTGCCGGGCGCGTCGCCCTGGCGCCTCACGACCGCACGGCGGCTGAGCTGCTCGTTGTCTTTGATGGCCTGCCGAACCGCGGCGAGTGGATCCGCGGGCGCAGCCGTCGAGTCGGACGATGCCGGCACGCTGGCGGGCTGCGGGGTGGTGGGCGCCGGTGCCGGGCCGGCGGAGGTTTGAGCGGGGGCGCCGACTCCGGGGTTGACGCCGCGTTGGCGGAGCGCGGTGGCGACGATGCGCTCGGCTTCGGGCCGGTCCAGCCCGTGCTCCTCCACGAGCCAGGAGGATGCCTGGGTGCCGGCAGGCTGGTGCATGGCCTGGTCGAGGCGGGAAGAGGCGACCAGCCATGTTCGGCTGGTGTCGACGTTGGTGCCGACCCGCTCTGCGAGGGCGCGCTGCTCGGCGGTGGTCCTGCCGGCGAGCCGCTGTTCCGGGGTCGGCATTGGCGTCGTGGGCGCGCCGGGCGGCCCCACATCGGGCTGGAGGCCCCATGCCCGCAGCCCGCGGGCGACGCGTCGCTCGGCGTCCGCCCGCTCGACGCCATAGGACTCGACCAGCCACTCCGTCGCCTGGGAGCCGGT
>Ga0182014_10003936_pt1 | contig 17494 bp, 17 predicted proteins | sample 612S2DmetaG_FD_120489 | JGI IMG/M metagenome (GOLD analysis project Ga0182014, IMG submission 120489) | Permafrost microbial communities from Stordalen Mire, Sweden - 612S2D metaG | ecosystem: Environmental > Terrestrial > Soil > Wetlands > Permafrost | place: Sweden: Stordalen | collected... | reverse complement strand
CCGAACTCGCCGTTGATGTCTTCCATCGCGAACAGACGGTCGTAGGGGATGTCGGCTTCCGCCATCAGCACGTTCATGTGACCGGGCATGCGGCCGGCCACCGGGTGAATCCCGAATTTCACGTCCACGCCGAGGCGCGTCAGGGCGTCGTATAGCTCGCGGATCTTGTGCTGCGCCTGCGCCACCGCCAGGCCGTAGCCGGGCACGATGATCACGCTCGACGCGGCTTCCAGTATCGACGCCGCTTCTTCCGGACTGGCGCTGCGCACCGGGCGCTGCTCCGCGTGCGCGGCCTTGGTCTGAATCTGCCCGAAAGCCCCGAACAGCACGTTGGCGAACGACCGGTTCATAGCCTTGCACATGATGATCGAAAGGATCAGGCCCGAGGAGCCGTCGAGCGCGCCCGCGATCACCAGCAACTTATTGTCCAACACGAATCCCATGGCGCACGCCGAAAGCCCGGCGTAGGAGTTCAACAGAGCGATCACCGTCGGCATATCGGCGCCGCCGATGGGGATGATCAGCAGCACGCCGAACAGCAGCGCCAGCCCGGCGAACACCGGGAAGATCCAGGTATCGGTGGGAACCGCAATCAGCCTCACGGCCAGCCCCAAGGCGACCGCAAACAACACAAAGTTGATGACATTCTGGTTCTTGTAGGTGATGGGCCGCTGCGGCAGCACCTCCTGCAGCTTGCCCATGGCCATCAGGCTCCCGGTGAAGGTGAGGAAGCCGAGCAGCGTTTCGATCATCAGCGCGACCAGGATGTACTTGGGCTGATTCGGGTCGCGGTAGAACTCGGCCGTGCCCACCAAGGCCGCCGCCAGCGCGCCGCACGCGTGCGACATGGCGGTCCGCTGCGGCACGGCCGTCATGGGCATGATGTAGGCGATGGGAATCCCGACGGCCGTTCCGATCAGCATGGCCGACAAGACCCACTCCCAGTTGAATACGTGGTGCGCCAGCAGCGTGCCCGTGACCGCCATCAGCATTCCGATTTCGCCGGCGAACACCCCGCGCCGCGACGTGGCCGGCGTGTTCATCCATTTGAGCGAGAGAATGAACAGCGCCGCCGAGACGATGTAGATGTAATTGACAACGTGCGCCATTTACTTCTTCACCCCGCGTTTGTGGAACATCTTCAGCATCCGGTCGGTGATCAGGAATCCGCTCACGATGTTGGTCACGGCGGCCGTAATGGCGATGAAACCGAGGACCTTGCTCAGCATGGTGGCGCCCTCGGCCCCGGTGATCAGAATGGCGCCTACCACCGATATCGCCGAGATCGCGTTGGTCAGCGACATCAGCGGCGTGTGCAGCAGCGGCGAGACCTTGCGGATCACTTCCAACCCGACGAAGGTGGCCAGCATGAAAACGTAAAGGCTCAGTTCCAGAGTCGAAGGCATTCGGTTCCCCCCACTATCCAAGCAATTCCCGCACCTTGGGATGCACCACTTCTCCCGCGTACGTCACCAGCGTCTCGCGCACGATTTCATCCTCGCGGTCGAGATTCAGCTTTCCGTCTTTGATCAAATACTTCAGGAACGTGGCGATGTTGCGCGCGTACATCTGGCTGGCGTGATACGGTATGGTGGAAGGCAAGTTCAGCGGACCGATAATGGCGACGCCGCCCGATTCCACCGTCTGGCCCGGCCGCGTCAGCTCGCAGTTGCCGCCGCGTTCGGCGGCGATATCGACGATCACGGAACCCGGCGCCATGCGAGCCACCATCTCTCCGGTGATCAGAATGGGCGCCTTTTTTCCGGGCACGGCGGCGGTGGCGATCACCACGTTTTGCTGGGCCAGCACTCCGCCCATCAATTCGCGCTGGCGGCGGTAGAACTCCTCACCCATGGCTTTGGCGTAGCCGCCCTTGTCCTCCGCGGCGCCGCTCTCCATCTCCAGCACGACGAACCGCGCACCCAGGCTCTCCACCTGTTCTTTCACCGCCGTGCGGATATCGTAGCCGCTCACTACCGCGCCCAGCCTCTTCGCGGTGGCGATGGCCTGCAGACCGGCCACGCCCGCGCCGATCACCAGGACCCGCGCCGGCGTGACGGTTCCCGCCGCGGTCATGAGCATGGGAAACATGCGCGGCAGCGAATCGGCCGCGATCAGGACGGCCTTATAACCGGCGATGGTCGCCATGGAAGAGAGCGCATCCATGCTCTGCGCGCGCGTGATGCGCGGCATCAGTTCCATGGCCAGGAAGTTCACGCCGCCGCCCGCCAGTCGCCGCGCGGCTTCGAGGGCCGTCAGCGGCTCGCCGAACCCGATGGCGGTTTGCCCGCTCCGGAAGAGCGCCAGGTCCGCGCCGCCCGTCTGCGGGTTGGCGCCCAAGCCGCGCACTTGCAGGATGACTTCCGCCGAACGAAAAACTTCTTCGCGGCCGGCGGCGATCCGCACGCCTTTCTCGACGTACTCGGAATCCGGGAAACCGGCGCGCAGCCCGGCCCCCGATTCCATGATGAATTCCGCGCCGGTCTTATTCAAGACGCTCACAGCGCCCGGCGCCATCGCCACGCGCCGCTCTCCCGGCGACGTCTCGGCCACTACTCCGACGACAATAGCCATTCCCTCCCCCCAAAGAGAAAACGCTTATGGCCACGGATGAACACGGATGAACACGGATAAGAAGAAAAGAAGACGTGTGTCTTGTTTGTTATCCGCGTTCATCGGCGTTCATCTGTGGCCATTAAGAAAGCCTACAACAATTCCGATGTGCTGAAAAAGAACCGCAGCTCCGTCTCGGCCGTCTCCGGCGCGTCGGACCCGTGCACGCAATTGCGCTCGACGTTGGCGGCGAAGCGCTTGCGTATGGTGCCCTCGGCGGCGTTGGCGGGATTGGTGGCGCCCATGGTTTCACGCCACTTCGCGATGGCGTTCTCACGCTCCAGCGCCAGGACGATGAGCGGTCCCTCGGTCATGAACTTGACCAGGCCCGCAAAGAACGGCTTCTCGCGGTGAACCGCGTAAAACCCTTGCGCCTGGGCTTGGGTGAGGCGCGTCATGCGCATGGCCAGGACCTTAAAACCGGCCTGCTCAACGGCCGCCAGGATCGCGCCCGCGTGTCCCGCGGCGACGGCATCCGGCTTGATGATGGAAAACGTGCGTTCTACGCTCATAAACGGCTTTGGACCTTCTCCCCTATTTCGGCCGGCGAGGAGCACACCGTGATGCCGGCTTCCTCCATGGCCTTGATCTTGTCGGACGCTTTTCCAGAACCGCCGGCGATAATCGCCCCGGCGTGGCCCATGCGGCGTCCGGACGGCGCGGTCTGGCCGGCCACAAATCCGATCACGGGCTTCTTCACGTGGGCCTTCACATAGGCCGACGCGGTCTCTTCGGCGTTGCCGCCGATCTCGCCGATCATCACGATGGCGTGCGTATCCGGGTCCGCGTTGAACAGCGCCAGGGCGTCGACGAAATTCGTCCCGATAATCGGATCGCCGCCGATGCCGATGCACGTGGACTGCCCGATCCCCAGGCTGGTCAACTGCCCCACGGCTTCGTAAGTCAAGGTGCCCGACCGCGAGATCACGCCAACGTTGCCTTCCTTATGGATGGCGCCGGGCATGATGCCGACCTTGCATTTACCGGGGGAAATAACGCCGGGGCAGTTGGGCCCGATCAACCGCGTGGGCTTGTCTTTCAGGAACCGCCACACGCGCACCATGTCGAGCGTGGGAATCCCTTCGGTGATGCACACCACCAGCGGAATGCCCGCGTCGGCCGCTTCCATGACGGCGTCCGCGGCGAATGGCGGCGGCACGAAAATCACCGTGGCATTGGCGCCGGTCTGCTTCACGGCCTGCGCGACGGTGTCGAACACCGGCAGGTCGAGGTGCTTCGATCCGCCTTTGCCCGGCACCACGCCGCCCACCACGGTGGTTCCGTAGGCGATGGCCTGCTGCGAGTGGAACGTGCCTTCCTTGCCGGTGAATCCCTGGACAATCAAGCGGGTGTTGCGATCGACGAGTACGCTCATGTGTGAATCCTAGACCGCCAGCTTGACGACTTTTTCGGCCGCGTCGCGCATATTCAGGCCCACCGTGAAATTCAGGCCGGACTCCACCAGAATCTTGCGGCCGAGATCCACGTTGGTGCCTTCCATGCGCACCACGATGGGCGCTTGAATGTTCAAGTCGCGCGCCGCCGCCACCACCCCGGTGGCCAGCGTATCGCAGCGCAAAATGCCGCCAAAAATGTTGATCAGCACGGCCTTGACGTTCTTGTCCGTGAGCAGGATGCGGAAGGCCTGCTTCACCTGATCGGCGCTGGCGCCGCCGCCCACGTCGAGGAAATTGGCCGGACTCCCGCCGGAGTGTTTGATGATGTCCATGGTGGCCATGGCCAACCCCGCGCCGTTCACCATGCACCCCACCGTGCCATCGAGCTTGATGTAGTTCAGGCCGTAACGGGAGGCCTCGACCTCCAGCGGGTCCTCCTCGTTGAGGTCGCGCAGGTCGATCAGCTCTTTGTGGCGATAGAGCGCGTTGTCATCGAAGTTGATCTTGGCGTCGAGCGCGTAGACCTTGGCGTCAAAGGTGAGGATGAAGGGGTTGATTTCGGCGAGCGAGGAGTCGGTGGCAACGTACGCCCTGGCCAGCGCGATCATGGCTGCCGCCGCGGCGGAGATGCAGGCAGGCGGGATTCCGATGCCGAACGCCAGCTTGCGCGCCTGGAAGGGCGCCAGGCCAATGCCCGGCAGGAAGGCTTCCTTCAGGATGGCCTCGGGGTTCCTGGCCGCCACCTCTTCGATTTCCATGCCGCCGGCCGCCGAGGCCATGAAGACCGGAAGGCCCTGCACGCGGTCGAGCACAATCCCCAGGTACAATTCGCGTTCGATGGGAAGCGTCTCTTCGATCAGCAGCCGCTGGACGATGCGGCCCTCGGGCCCCGTCTGATGGGTGACCAGCTTCATGCCGATCATGCGGCGCGCGATTTCGGCGGCTTCCGCGGCGTTCTTGGCCACCTTCACGCCGCCGCCCTTGCCGCGCCCGCCGGCGTGGATCTGCGCCTTCACCACCACGCTGCCGCCGATGTTCTTGGCCGCCGTCTCCGCTTCCTCGGCGGTGAACGCTACTTCGCCGCGCGGTACCGGGACATGGAACTGCGCGAGAATGGCCTTGGCCTGATACTCATGGATTTTCATGGAAAAACGCTTGTGCTAGGATGACGAGAAAGCCCGTCCTTCACTATATCATGGCCCTTTTGCCGTACCTGGAGCGCGTTGTGTCGCGGGTGGACCTATCGTCCGGCGAGGCATTGGAGGCCATGCGGACGATACTGTCCGGCCAGGCGAGCCAGCCGCAGATTGCCGCGTTTCTGGTGGCCTTGCGGATGAAAGGTGAGACCGTGGAGGAGTTGGTGGGGTTCGCGCGCGCCATGCGAGAGATGGCCGCGCCCATCGATTGCGGTCCCGGCGGCGAACCGCTGCTCGATACCTGCGGGACGGGCGGGGACGGCGCCTCCACATTCAACATCTCCACCATCGCCGCGTTCGTGGCGGCCGGCGCCGGCGTGCGCGTCGCCAAGCACGGCAACCGTTCCATATCGAGCCGGTGCGGCAGCGCGGACCTGCTGGAAGAGTTGGGAATCGCGATCGCCATTCCGCCGGAGGAAGTGGGGCGCGCCATCCGCGAAATCGGCATTGGCTTCCTGTTCGCGCCGGCCTTTCACTCGGCCACGAAGCACGCGCATCCGGTGCGGGTGGATTTGAAAATGCGAACCGTGTTCAACCTGCTCGGGCCGCTCACCAACCCCGCCGGAGCGGATGCGCAATTGGCCGGCGCTCCATCGGCTCATGCCGCCGAGTGGATCGCGGGCGCGCTGGCGGCTCTGGGATTGCGGCGCGGCTTCGTGGTGCATGGGTCGGACGGTTTGGATGAAATCACCACCACCGGTTCGACCCTGGCGTTTTCCGTCGAAGAGGGCAGCGTGGAGGCGCTGACGCTGATGCCGGAGGATTTCGGATTGGCGGTGGCGAAACCCGAAGACCTCAAGGGCGGCGACATCGCACACAACGCGGAAATCGCCCGCGCCGTGCTCGGCGGCGGTTTGGGGCCCCAGCGCGATGTGGTGCTGGCGAACGCGTCGGCGGCGCTGGTGGCGGCGGGAAAGGCCGCAAGCTTCCTGGAAGGCGCGGCCATAGCGGCGGCGGCTATCGATAGCGGGGCGGCTTGGGGCAAGGTGGAAGCGCTGGCGGGGTTCGGAAAGGCGTTGTAGGCTCAACGAGCCGGCGCCGCCTGGGTCTCAGCCGGATCGGTTCGCTGCAGAATCGCAGCCACGGCCAAGACGCACACGGCAAAGTCCATTCCTCCGCACGCGAAAAGCGCTATCGCGGCCCCACGCATTCCAGGGCCGTGCGCGAGAAAGTCCGACGCCATCGCCAGATACAGCAAACCCAGGATCGGGCTGAAGACGCCTGCCGCGACCGGCGTCTTGCCGGTGCGCGTTTTCCAGAGCATAAGGACGGCAAGAAGCGCTTGCACGGCCACGCAGACGGCTAACCCGTTGACGGCCCGGTGCGGCATTGCATCCTTCGAGACATCCTTCGCGGCGGCCGGAGCGACGACCAAGGCCAGCGCCGCGGCCACGGCCAGTAACCGGCTTGCGCCGGCCTGCAAGAGCATCCGCCGGGCCAATCGCCCGCTCTTGGCGGCGCGGGCGGGCGCCGGGGCGGCTCTCCGCCGCGCGGCCAGCGCTCCCGCGAGGATGCCCGCGCAAGCGGCCGCTACCATGGGGATGCCCTGCGCAAGCACCACCCCGGGGGCCTCTGCGGCCGCCATGAAAAGGAAGATCGCAATCACCGGCGCGACCATAGCGATCGGACTGGCCCACCCGCTGAGAGAGTCCTCGGTCTCGCCGCCGAAACCGTATCGCGCCACCAGGAACTGGCAGGCCGCGAGGTACGCGGCCATGGCAATGCACCCCGCCGCCATCTCCCTGAAGGACGTCCTCCCAAGAACCTCAAATAGCGCCGCCCCGAGGAAGAACGGGAAAAACGACAGAGTTCCGAGAATAATGGAAAGCACAACCTTCTTCATGACCCGTCCGCCTTTCGCATCCGCATTGCTGGCTACTTCTTCTTTCGCAGCGTCAGCGGCATGCCGTCCCCTTCGTGCGTGAACTGCCCGGTCAGTTCGGTTCCGTCCTGGTTCAAAGTCCCCTGAAAAGTCGCGTGCGCCACGTGGATGCCGATCTCCACTTTCCGAGCCGTCTGCTTCACGTTATCGAGCGGCACGCCCATTGCGTTCCTCGCGGAACTGTCCATGGTGGCCGCCACGGTCTGGTCCGGCTGGTTCTTGAAGTGGAACGCCACCGGGAACGCCTCGCCGGGCGCCTGGAGCGTGCCCTCCCAATCTCCTTCCAAGTCCTTGGACACGGCTGGGCTGGCTGGAATCCGCTCCACCTTCGCTTCACCCGTGCGCTTGAACTCCACCGGCGCCGAGCCCTGGGGGGTCACGACCGTTCCCTTCAGCGTTCCTTCCGCGCTCAGGGTCAGGTCGAACCTGGCCATTTGCAGCTCGACGGCAGTGAAACGTACGGAATTGCCGTTCACCACGACGTCGTCCACCACCAGACCGGTGGCGTTCTCGGCGGGAACGCCCATGCTGGCTTCCCAGTCCGCTTTGGCGTTCTTCGCCAGATCGAGCGACAGGCCGACATGGTTATCGCCCATCGCAACAGTTCCCTCCCAGCGCCCGGCGGCGCTTCCTTGCGCGTACGCAAGCGATGCCAAGAGTACGGCGGCGCCCGCGCCGCACAGATATCGAGCCAGCGAGGCTCGCTTCGACCGAAGTTTCATTGGAGACCTCCTCGTCTCATTTACGTTACCTCTCTCTCACCGCACCGCCAGCCCGATGCGGAAACCCCAATAGTGAATGGTCGTGAATTGCGAGTAAACATGGTCGCGAAACTCCATGCGCAGGCCAATTCGCCACCCGCCGCCAACCTCTTCTTCATCGTTCCTCCTTCTCTGTCCTTATATGCGATGTCTCGGCCGAAATAGGCTCAGGTCCCCACGCTTTTACTGCGACGCTGGGAACCGGTATCCAATTGCCACTACGGCGGAAACGGCCGTGTGGTGGGAACCCATCAAAACCCCGAGGCGCTCCCAATCCTGCACCCGAACCTGCGGCCGTATGAACAGGCTGTGGGTCAGCATCACGGTCACGCCTGCGCCAGCCTGAAGGAATAGATAGGAGTTCCCGGCATCCTCGGCGCCGCCGACTCCGGCGATGCCGCCGGGCCGAATCCTCCCGGTGCGCTTCTCCACCACGATGTTCAAGGCGCCCGTATTGAGGCAGGGTATTTGCGCCGCTCCGGACATCCTGGACTGCAGGAACTCCGTCTGCAAGCCGACCGGGCCGAGGCGTCCGCCGAATCCGGCGCCGAAGAAGCCTCCACCGGCGTTCATTTTCTGCGTTGAGCCGAAAATGTAAGGGTTGGCGACCTCGGAAATCCGGCTGTACGATCCCATTGCGTAAACTTCGATGCTCCTGTGCACCGCTTCCTGCGAAAACATCGGCGCCGCGGCGAGGCCCGCCAGCGCCGCGATGGCGATCCGTATCCTAATCGTTGTCTGCATGTCTTCTCCTCTGCGCCGGCGGCCGCCGCGCCATCCGCGTTCAGGTCGGGCCAAAACTCGCTGGCCATGTTGCCCAGCAAGTCCAGGCCGATCGTTGCTCGCTGCCGAACCGGCCGCTCGGCATCACGGCTTTCGCTCCCCGCGTTCCTGTCCGGTCGCCGCCGGAGCAACCTCGGCGCCCTGGCGCTCCGCCTCCGAAGCCGGCACGACGGCGATCTCCAGCTCGCGTTTGTCCCTGGATTTGCCCAGGTAGTAGCCGGCCACGGTGGCGCCCACATCGACTGCAACGAAGGTGGGCACTCCGGATCGCTCCGTTGTCGCCAGGTGCGCCACGAGCTCGCCGCCCGCGATAAGCCCGGCGATCTGCCCAATCAGCACGCCCATGCGCCTGCCCCAGGCGCCCTGCGTCTTGGTAGCGCGTATCGTGGTCACCGACCCACGCGGAATGGATGCCGGGCCTTTGCGGTACTCCGTCCGGCCGGAGACCTTCCGGATATCCAGATTCAGGGAGTCCGTGCGCACGTTCAGCAATTCGCCGGTCACCACGGCTCCTCCCTGCAACGGAATCGATAGTTCGCGCCCCTCCAGCAGCGGCGCGAGTTCGTTCCAGCGCGCCTGGAAGCCGGCGGCCCGGCTCCCGGTAGCAAGGACGCCCAGGCAGCAAAGCGCCGCCGTCAGGCGAAAAGCCCCGAAGTTAAGAACTGTGAAGCTGTTCATTGGATGACCTCTGACTGTAATTGCGACATTTCTTTCCGAAGAGGGTCATGCGTGGAAAACGCGCGGGCCCACCCAACGTTTTGGGGGCACGGCTGTGGTATTCTAGGCGGGAATATCGGGCATTAGGAGCCGATTATGGTGACGCCGCGGGGGCCGGGCGCCGAGGTTCGCGGGCCAGCCGAAGCGAGCGAGTTGGCCGCGCTCCTCTACCGGGAGCTGCGCAGGGTCGCCGCCGCCTGCATGCGGGGAGAGCGGCCCAACCACACGCTGCAACCCACGGCCCTGGTGAACGAGGCCTATCTCAGGCTGGCCGCTCAGCACCAGGCCGCATGGGGCGACCGCGTGCAGTTCCTTTCGGTCGCCGCTCATCTGATGCGCGAAATCCTGGTGGACTACGCGCGCACGCGCAACCGGGCCAAGCGCGGCGGCGGGATAGCGCCGGTGTGCGTTGAGGACGCGGGAGAATTGGCCGCGGCTCCGGACGTCAACCTGATCGAGTTGGACGAAGCGCTCGACGCGCTCGAGCGCGTGGACCGGCAGCAAAGGCAGATCGTTGAACTGCGCTATTTCGGCGGTCTGAGTATCGAGGAGACGGCTCATGCGCTGGGCGTCTCACCGGCCACGGTGAAGCGCGACTGGCGTGTGGCCAGGGCGTGGTTGCACCGCGAGCTAAGCCGAAATGCCGTCCACCAGTCCTGAGCGCCACCACCGCGTCAAGGCGATTCTGGAAGCCGCGCTGGAGATCCCTCCGGCCGAGCAGGCGGCCTTCGTCGAGACGGCCTGCGAAGGCGACCCCGATCTCAAGGCGGAAGCGCTCTCTTTGCTGAAGCACGATCGGGAGGCGGCGTATTTTCTGGCTGAGCCAGTCATGGAAACCGCCCATCCCCCTTTCCGCCTCGGTTCGGGAAGCCGCCTCGGTCCTTACGAAATCGTCGAACCGCTCGGAGCGGGCGCCATGGGCGAGGTCTACCGCGCGCACGATCCGCGTTTCGGGCGCGATGTCGCCATAAAACTCCTCCCGGCGGCCTTTGGAAACGACGAGGCGCGGCTGGCTCGTTTCGAACGCGAAGCCCGCGCCGCCGGCTCACTGAACCACCCGAACGTTCTTACAATCCACGATTTCGGGCGCGAAGACGGAGCGCCGTACCTGGTCTCGGAACTGCTGCGCGGCGAAACTCTGCGGGAGCGTCTCAAAGAGCCGCTCTCGGCGATCTTGGCCGTCGCGTACGCCCAGCAAATCGCCCGCGGCCTGGGCGCGGCCCACGCGCTCGGAATTGTGCACCGCGATCTCAAGCCCGAGAACATCTTCGTGGCGCGCGGCGGCGTGGTGAAGATCCTGGATTTCGGCTTGGCCAGGCTGCCCGATTCGCCCTCCGCGCAAGAAGCTGGGGCCCACCGGACCGAAGCCGGCGCGGTACTCGGGAGCCCTGGCTACCTTTCGCCCGAGCAGGTTCGCGCCGAGCCCGCCGGCCCCGCTTCCGACATCTTCAGCCTGGGCGTGGTTCTTTACGAGATGCTGGCCGGGAAGCGGCCCTTTACGGGGGCGACCTGGGTCGAGGAAATGAATGCCACGCTGCGCCAGGAAGCGCCGCCCTTGCCGGTGGAGATGCCGGGGATTGCCGACCCGGCGGCCCTCAACGGCGCGGTGCAGCGGTGTCTGGCGAAACAGCCCAACGAACGCTTCGAATCGGCGCGGGACCTGGCGTTCCTGCTGGAGTCGTTGGCCGGGCGCGCCGCACCCAAACAGCCCGGCCGCGGCTTGCGGGCCACCCTCCTGGGCGTCGCGGCGATTGCGCTCCTGGCTGTCGCCGGCCTGCTGGCTCTGTCTCTCCAACGCGCGGCGGCGCCGCCTTCGTATCGGCGGGTCACTTTCCGGCGCGGCACGGTTTCGGCCGCCCGGTTCACCTCGGGCGGCGAGGTGGTCTACTCCGCCGCGTGGGACGGTCCCGAGTGGGGGTTATATGAGACAAGGACCTCCGGCTCCTTCGCCGCCACGCCTCTCGGCCGTCCCAACGCCATGCTGTTCGCGGTTTCCAGGGAGGACAAGTTGGCGCTCTGCATTCCGGAACGCCAGACCCAGCATGGAGTCGTCGGCGCCTTGGCCGAAGCGCCCCTTTCCGAGGGCGGCGAGTTGAAGCGCGCCGAGGACGTCTCCGCGGCCGATTGGTCCCCCGACGGCAAGCTTGCCGCGGTGCGGGTGACGCAAGGTCAATCGCGCATCGAGTATCCAATCGGCGCGGTCCTGTACAAGCCGCCCTCCGCAAGCGGGTACATCGACGGCCTCAGGGTTTCGCCCAACGGCGATGCCATCGCCTTCCTGGAGCACCCGATCTCCGACGATTCCGCGGGGTGGGTCACGGTCGTCAATCTCTCGGACAAGTCCGCTCGCAGGGTTTCGGGACGGTACAACTCCATGCGCGGCCTCGCCTGGACTCCCGACGGCAAAGGCGTGTGGTTCGCCGCCGCCCGCCAGGGGACGAACATGGCGATCTGGGCCGCGAACCGTTCGGGCGGCCTGGACCGCCGCGTGGCGTCTTTTCCCTTCTACGCCAGCATGGAGGACATCTATAAAGACGGGCGCGTTCTGATCTCGTTTCACTCGCTGGCCGCCTCCATGATTCGCGTGTCGGAAGACGGCATGGCAACGGACCTCTCCTGGCAGGACCAGTCGCAGGTTCGGGACATCTCGCCGGACGGCTCCATCCTGTTCTCGGAAAGCGGCGACGCCACAAGGCAGGATTACGAAGCCTACCTGCGCGGTGCGGACCGCTTGTCGCCGGCGACGCGCCTGGGCGTTGGCCTGCCGTTGGCCCTCTCGCGGGATGGCCGCTGGGCCATCGCCAACCCGGCCAGTCCGGCCGGGGCGCCGGCCGCGCTTTCGCTGCTGCCCGCCGGGCCGGGCGAGAGCCGGCAGTTTGCCGCCGACGGTATCGACCATCTGGGCGCGGCGTGGCTACCGGACGGAAAGAGCTTTGTCTTCGCGGGCATCGCGGACGGGAAGAGCATGAGCTATTACGCGCAATCGATCGAGGGAGGGCCGCCCCGCGAGATTACTCCGGCGGGCATTCGCCACGAGCGGCGAAGCCCTATCGTGGTTTCGCCCGACGGCCGCTCCGTCGCCGCGGTGACGAACGATGGGCGTATCGCGATCTTCCCCACCGCGGAAGGGAAGCCCCGTACCGTGCCCAACCTGAAGCCGGGCTTCACACCTCTCCAATGGTGTCCGGACGGCCAACTGGTGATGCACCGCTACGACGAGCCTCAGCCGCGCCTGTGGAAGCTGGACCCGCGGACCGGCGCGCCGCAGCCGTGGCGGGACCTGGCGGCGGACCCGGTCGGCCTTCTCGACCTGACGCCGATACGCGTCAGCCCCGATTGCAAGTCTTACATCTACTCACCCGTCAACGTCTTGTCGAAGACCTATGCCGTGACAGGGCTGCGCTGACTACCGCAAATACTTGTTGAAGAAATCGAGCGTACGCTGCCAGGCGAGCTTGGCGGCGGCCTCGTCGTAACGCGGCGTCGTGTCGTTGTGAAAGCCGTGATTGGCGCCCTCGTAGATGTAGGCGGTGTAAGTCGCGTGGTTGGCTTTGAGGGCCGCCTCATAGGCCGGCCATCCGCCGGTGATGCGCGTGTCGAGGGACGCATAGTGGAGCAGCAGAGGGGCCTTGATTTTGGCGGCGTCTTCGGCGGAGGGTTGGGCGCCGTAGAAAGGCACTCCGGCGGAAAGGTCGGCGCCCAGGCGCACGGCCAGCGTGTTGACAATGCCGCCGCCAAAACAGAAGCCCACAGCGCCGATCTTGCCGGTGCAATCGGTACGCGCCCTCAGCCAGCGCGCGGACGCGATGAAGTCCTCGGTCATCTTGGGTTTGTCCACGGGGCCGAAGAGCGCCGCGCCTTTTTCGTCGTCACCCGGATAGCCGCCCACACTGGTAAGACCGTCCGGCGCGAAGGCGATGAAATTGGCGACCGCCAGACGCCGCGCCACGTCCTCGATGTAGGGATTCAGCCCCCGGTTCTCATGGATCACCAGCACTCCCGGCAGCTTTCCGGCGGCGTTCGCCGGACGCGCCAGGTAGCCCTTGATGCTGCCATTGCCCTGCGGCGAGGCGACCGTGGCGGACTCGGTCTTGATGCGGCCGTCGTCTTTGGGGACTTGTTGCGCCCAGGCGTAATTCGGGCGGAGACTCTCAAATATCGCCGCTGCCGTCAAACCGCCGATGGCGAATTTCTTGGCGCCATCCATGAACCCGCGCCGGTCTACCTCGCCGTGGACGTAGCGGTTAAACAGGTCCAGCAACTCCTGGGGATAATCGGACGCATGCTTTCGTTCCATCTGAGTGACTCCTTGCCAGGGGGAAGCATATCACATCGATTTCGGACTGCGGAGGCGGAAATGACGCGGACGGCTGGCGAATAGGCGCTGACCTCAGCCGACATGGGAGCCTTCTAGCGTGGCATGGTCGCGACGCCCCTCCGCGCCGCCGACAATGCGGCAGGTGGAGCACTTCAAAACGGCCGCAAACGGGTTCCTTATTCCCGATCCACGAAATTAAGCGGTGCGGAAGTAATTTCAACGGTTTGGGCGTTACACGGCCCAGTGCCAAGTTACCGACACGCCCCGCCGGCCTTGTTCCATGGTGCCGTATTCGGTACCATACAGTCGTGTCCAATGCCAGGAAGATCCTTGCGGGAATGCGGAGGAACGCCCGCAACTGGCGCATCGAGGACCTGGAAGTCGTCGCACGTCGCTTCGGTGTAGACGTTAACCGTCAGGGCGGCACAAGCCATGTGACATTCCGGCACCCGAGGGCGGGCAGAACCACGGTGCCGAAGCACATTCCGATCAAACCCTGGTACGTGCGTTACTTCTTAGAGTTTATTAGCAAGTTGGAGGAGCCCGACCATGACTGAGTTCGCCAATATCGACAAGTATCCATTCACGATTCGCCCGCTTTCAGTTGAAGACGGCGGTGGGTTCTTGATCGAATACCCAGACCTTCCGGGGTGCCACTCGGACGGAGAAACGCCCGAACAGGCCATAGTGAATGGCCGGGATGCCGTGCGTTCCTACCTGCTGAGCTGCCGCAAGCACGGCGATCCCATACCGAAGCCGAGTGCGCCTGCTACGTCGAGCGGGCAATTCCGGGTACGAATGCCCAAGGGCTTGCACGCCCGATTGGCTGCTCAAGCTGAAAGCGAGGGCGTGAGCTTGAACATGCTGGTGGTCGCCGCCGCCGCCCAGGCTTTAGGGCGGCATGAAACAACCGCGCCCAGGAAAAGACCTCGTAGCCGGCACGCCGCATAGCAAGTGCGCCAGCGTAGGCACTTGTCCATGAACCCCACTTCAAAACCATTGACCAACCTCCAACGCCGTCGGCCCCTATGTCGAGCGGGTTCAAGTTGTTGCCCCGGTGGTGGTACGGGCCACCTCCCGCGCGTTCGGCTTGGTTGACGAGTTTGGCCAGGATCTTCTGTACTGCCGTGCTTTCGGGCTGTCGGGTAATTGAACGAAATCCGGAACGCGGGCGCGCTGCCGGGCGTTGTGTTCTTTCAGCTAGCGTGCATCGTTTAGGTTGGGTCGGCAGCAGCGGTGGGCAAGAACCTGGCCGGCCGGCAAAGTGGAGCTGGTGGAGCGGAAGACCCGGCAAGCCACGAACGTAGAGGTGGAAGAAGCAGGGGGAACGCTCAAGAGCAGGCTGAAGTGACGTAGCGCAAGTCCCGCCACCCGCCGCGTACGGATTGCCTGGGCGATTACGAACTTACGCCAGGGTGATCGTTTCCTGGTTGATGTAGGCGTCGCGACACTCGCCGAGGCCCATCTGGCCCGCAGTCGTAATGTGCCCGACCTCGCGGTCCGTGTAAAGATCATAGCCGTCATTGCCGGCCACCGCTTCGAGCGGCAGGCCCTTCTTGGCCCGCTCCGCATCGATCATCACCCAGCCGACCCGGTCCGCCGCCACAACATCCGTGGCCATGAGAATGGTGTTGAGCGAGGATACGAACCCGTACGCTGGGTCCGCGTAGTTCAGGGGTCCGCCGTCGCACAGGCAGTTTATGCCGTCGATGATTCCCAGCGTCACTTTGTTGCGCAGCACGGGCAGGGAAACGACAGTCGGAATGACCGGATCCATGACGTTGATGCCGTTGTCATGGAACCGGTTCCAGTTGTTAACGCAGCCGGCCGACAGATTCTTGAGATTCAAGGTGACGCCGCTGGCCTGGTGATCCTTCAGCTGGGCCAGGGAGATTATCTTAGTCGCCACGGTGGTAAGGATTTTGGCGACGTGGGAACAGGTATCGGCCGGATTGCTCGCGCTCTGCCATGGCTCGAGGTACTGCGGCAGGTTCACATAGTACTGCGGGTCATAGCCGAGGGTGTTGGTCAAACCCTGGAACAGCGGGGTCTGATCGTCGACGTAGTATCCGGGGGCGACAAACGCGGTAGTGACCCACGGGGGCAGGAAGGGCGTCAGAAAACCCAGCAGGTACTGGTAGCGCTCGTATACGATGATGCTCTTGGGCGAGACGCCAGCCAGCAGCAGGCCGTTGATGACTTCCAGCAACAAAGCTGGGCAGGTGGAAGTCTGGGGATACCAACTGGGATTGACCTTGATGACGACCACGTCGCCCGGTTGGAACAGCTTGCGCCAACCCGCGATGTAGCTCGATTGGCCGGTCAGCGCCGCAATTCCGGAGCGGACCATGAGCTGGATAGGTCCCGTCTGCTGGACCATGTTGACGCTCGCGCCGGAATGCTTGACAGCCACGACCCGTGCTGGAAATAGGCCGGGCATGGAATAAGGGGTGGCGCCGGAAGCGGGAGATCGAAACGCCGCGGCGGCCGCCGCCGCTGTAGACAGTTTCAATAGGTCGCGTCTGGTCATCTGGATTTTCCTTTGGTACGAAGGCGTCGCTTGGCCGCGATCAGGGTCATCGCGGCGCATACCAGCGCAAAGCTGGCGGGTTCGGGCGTGCTGGATACCGGGTTGAGCAGGAATGCGTGCTGGTCCCCGTCAATATCCCCGACGCCCACGATCTGCCCCAGATTGTTGATGGCATCCGCCTCCGTGAGTTGCCATGCGGATGTGGTAGGGGCTAACAAGGCATTGAGGTCGTACATGGCAGCGCCATCGTACAGGAAGGCTGTGCCGTCCGACGTGCCCACAACCCATCCGCTTGAGTTGACGCCGTAAGCTTGACTGTCGCCGCCGGACGTCAAGGAGCCGACCTCGGACATTCCACCGGACTGCCAAACGAAGGCCATGGTTCCGCCGATGCCATCGTTGAGCGTGCCGGCTACATACCCACCATCCGCGATAGCCGTCGCGTAACCTGACTGGAACCCGGACGGTACGCCTAAGTCCGTCCATGTTCCGCCGCTCCATAGGATTGGATGGGTCAGTTCGTTGATGTCGCCTTGCCCGGCGATCGCTCCTCCGCTGTTGATGGCGTTGGCGCGGCTGTCATCGGGGCCTTCCAGCGCCGTGAGGACGCCGGCGCTATAGCTGAACGCCTGCGTGCCCCCGTTTAGGGTGTCGGAGTATCCCACCACCGTACCGGCGTTATTGACGCCTGTCGCCGCATTGTTGGCGCCTCCGAGGGTGGGAATCGGCGCGGTCCCTGTGGCGTTGCCCAGGAACGCGTTGTATGTGGAGAAGTCATCGGCCCACTGGTAGCCGACGACCAACCCGGCCGCGTTTACGCCTGTTCCGAAGGCAAACAAGCTGCTGCCGATCCCTTGCAAGCCGGCGGCGGCGGTCCACAGGAAAGCCTGGGAGATGGCGCTTGCCGAGTCGCCGGAGCCGGCGACATTGCCGTTGGAACTGATGGCTGCGGCCGAAGTTGTCGTACCGCCAGGAAGAACGCCCAGGTCGGTGATGTCGTATATCACCCCGGCCCGAAGCGAGGACAAGAACAGCAATACTCCCAAGATCGCCTTCACTGGCTCCTCCCCCGCGTCAAACCGTCACGGCGCCGCCGGCGTCTCCATTCCGTCTCGCCGGACCAAATAGAGTATACATCAAATTAAACATTTATAGCTTGATTATCCTAAAACAATGTCAAGCCTCGTTTAAAATGTCCCCTGTCTTAACTCATTAGAAATGGCCCTTTTGCTGGTTCCGTTCCGATTGTGCTGGCGGCTCCCGAAGCGAAGCCCTGCGAGGCCGTAGGCCGAGCGCT
>Ga0182014_10003935_pt1 | contig 17496 bp, 15 predicted proteins | sample 612S2DmetaG_FD_120489 | JGI IMG/M metagenome (GOLD analysis project Ga0182014, IMG submission 120489) | Permafrost microbial communities from Stordalen Mire, Sweden - 612S2D metaG | ecosystem: Environmental > Terrestrial > Soil > Wetlands > Permafrost | place: Sweden: Stordalen | collected... | reverse complement strand
TGACTATCCCCGCAAGAAGCAGGAGCAGGCGGCCGGTTCACCAATCCTTCGCAAAGCGACCCGCGCCCAAGTCCAGCAAGCGATACAAGTTAAGCGTGAACAAAAAAAGGGTTAACGGCGTAGGGTGGCACGTCCCTGAGCGCAGCGAAGGGCGTGGTGAACGGTGGAATCACGCCCTTCGCTGCGCTCAGGACGTGCCACCCAAAAAGATCAACCTATTTTGACGCGACACCTTAGCGATACCGCATGCCGAGAAAGAAAATGAACGCTAGGTTCAACCGAATCGTTTGGATGAGCTGGGTAACCGCGGCGGTGGCGGTTCTGATGGCCGTTCTTGGCATGCCACATGGGGCAACCGCCCAGGATTCTGCGGCAGGCGCGAAAGTGTCGACGAGCACACGGCCAGCCGTTAAATGGGACCCCGATAGCGGCAGGGCCGTTCTGACCAACGGCTGGCTGGAACTCGTCGTCGAGACGAAATCGGGGATCAGTGCCCGATCGCTGCGCGACTTGAAGACCGGTCGGGCGCTGGCCGACCGCGACTATGCTTGGCCCGGTGGTGGATTTCCCAAGATGGAAAAGCCGCCTGCCGTGGCCAACTGCGTAAATGGCGGCTGTTCCATTTCTTTCCAAGGCCAACTCGGTCCGATCGAGGTGACGCAGACCTTCACGGCCCCGGGCAACGAACCGGGCGTGATCTTGGAAGAAATCGCCATCCGCAATCCCACCGACCACCCGCTGAACACGGCCGATTTCAGGTGCGGCTTTGCCAAGCTGCTTCGTCAAGGCGATACGTGGTCGCGGGACACGGCCGACGTCCACTTCTGCCCTGTCCCCTACCGACGCGAGACCAACGGACAGCTCCAGGAGTTTCCCTTGCGGGAAGTCGTCGGACACGGAATGTCCTACACGGGTTGGCTCGAGCCGGTCCAGCAGACGCCCACCTGGGGCGCGGAGGGTTGGGTATGGAGCACTGGCAGCGACTCGCCCGACTCGCTGCTGATCGCCAAGTACAATCCGGACGCCATGGAATGGTCGTTGATGGAATCCGTCCGTCGCGGGAGCGAGACCATCGTGCGTTTCGGCGGGGCCGGCCAATGGAAGCACGGGCATCCCGAAGGCTCGACCCAACTCGAACCCGGCAAGTCGTTCCGCTTCGGCCAGACGCGGCTGCAAGCGGTCGAGGGGGACTGGAAACAGGCCTACTACGCCTATCGTCGTTACGCCGACAGCAAAGGTTGCCGGACGCCCAAGGGATACGATCCGCCCGTCCATTGGAACGAGCTCTACGATAATGAGTTCTTTTTCAAGGCTGCTCCGATTTGCAACCTGAACACCGAGCAAGACGCCTTGCGCGCCACGCTCACGAAACTTGCGCAGGAATTCTACAGTTTGAACCACATGAAGGCCGAGGCGGCCAAGGCGAAGGAACTCGGCTGCGAGGTGCTCTATTTGGATCCCGGCTGGGATACGTTATCGACCCATATCTGGGATGCGTCAAGACTTGGGACCCTGGCGTCATTTGTAAAGACCCTGAAAGAGGAGTACGGCCTCCAGAATAAGGTCTCGTTGTGGATCGGCCTGGGAGGCATGCCGCCCACGTATGCGGATCCCAAGGCGTGTCCCGTGGAGGCCCAAGTCGTCAACAAAGAGGGCAAGCGGACGGGGATATTTTGCTGCGCGTCTCCGGCGTTTCTCGACACGAAAGAGGAACGGCTGCTCGAACTTTGTCGGCACGGTGTGGCGTTCTTGATGTTCGACAGCGACCAGTATTCCGGTCCCTGTTACGACAAGACGCACGGCCACAGCATTCCTTCGACCCGGGAGGAACATGCCAAAGCCCTCGTGGAACTAGCGCAGCGCGTGAAGCGGAAATACCCGCAGACCTTGATTGAGATGCACGATTTCATTACCGGCCCGTCGGGCGTGCACTATACGCCCGCCTACTTTGGCTATGCCCAGCCCAATTCGTTCGACTGCTTGTGGGGCCACGAGTTCATGTGGGCTCCCATGGACAATCTTCTGTCGGGCCAGGCCCTCAGCCTGTACTACTACAATCTGGCTTATAGCATACCGCTCTATCTCCACATCAATCTGAAGCAGGACAACGACAACGCGCTGGTATTCTGGTGGTATGCCAGCACCTGCCGGCATCTGGGCGTGGGCGGAAAACCGGGGCCCACCGTCTGGGAAGCCGAGAAGCGGGCGATGCAGACGTACCGCTCCCTGAAACGCTTCTATACGCAAGGCGTGTTCTACGGCCTCGACGAGACCGTCCATGCCCATACGTTGCCCGACGTCCGGGCGTCGGTAATCAATGTCTTCAATCTGGAGAACAAGCCGGTGCAGAAACAGCTTCGGTTTCGTGCGGCGGACATCGGCCTTCCCGCCGGACCCCTGCAGATTGAGGGCGCTGTGTTGCGCCACGACGGCGATCAACTCGTTCTGGACCTTTCCCTGCCGGCGCGAGGACAGCGGTTGTTGAAAGCTCGATGTGACGTCCCGAAACCGTAACAGCACTACGACAACTTCAGCGGCCAACGGCCGGCACCAGGAGCAGCGAGACGAAATGCTTACCAGCAAAGAACGAATGTCACGAATCTTGCGGCACCAACCGGTGGACCGCGTCGGTCTGTTCGAGGTCTTTTGGAAGGAGACGGCTCAGAAATGGACCGACCAGGGCCACTTCGACAAGCCCGAGATGGTGAGCGACCATTTCGCACTGGATGTCCGTCGGACAGGCGGAGAAATCACGCCGATGTCCTGGAAACTGATCAATCTCTTCGGGGATCCCGGCAACGACAAGATCATCGAGGAAAGCGCGACGGTAAAACTCGTCCGCAACGGTAATGGCGCCCTGTTGCGTTGGCGCACCGATGGTTCCGGCGCGCCGGAGCACGTCGATTTCCTGGTGAAGGACCGCCGCAGTTGGGAAGAGCACATCCGCCCCCGCCTGCTCGACGCGGATACGTTCCCGCGACGCATAGATTTCCGACGCTATCGAGAGACCCGGGCAGCCTGCGCCGGCAAGAACGTGTTCTTTACCGCCGGCGTGGTCGCCGCGTTCGACGTAATGAACGAGTTGTGCGGGCATGAACACTTGCTGGTAGGCATGGCGATGGATCCCGATTGGGTCCGCGACATGTGCGACGTCTATACTACGCTCACGATCAACTTGCTGGAAACGCTCTTTGCCAGCGAAGGCATGCCCGACGGGATGTGGGTGTGGGACGATTTGGGGTTCAAGCATCGGCCTTTCATGTCGCCGGCCATGTACGGCGAGTTGATCTTTCCAGCGCACAAGCGGCTGTTCGATTTCGCCCATAGCCGCAAGTTGCCGGTGGTCCTTCATACCGATGGTCTTATCGAGCCACTCATACCGCAGTTGATCGAGGCGGGCGTCAATTGCCTTCAACCGCTGGAGGTGAAGGCCGGCATGGATTTGCTGAAGATCAAGAAGGCTTACGGCGAGCGACTCGCGTTTATCGGCGGCATGGATGCCCGCGAGATAGCGTCCAACGATCTCGGTCGGGTCCGCCGGGAGCTGGAAAGCAAGCTGCCGCAGGCGATGGCCGGCGGCGGATACGTCTTGCAGGTCGACCATAGCGTGCCCGCGGGCGTGAATTACGAAACGTACAAGTATTTCGTCGAGGAAGGTCTGAAGATCGGAACCTATCGGTAGGGCATCCGAACGATGGCCATGCGAGGAAGGAAATGTGCCGATGAGCCTTAGCCCCAGGCAGCGCGTGCTGTGCGCACTGAATCATGAAGAGCCGGATCGCGTGCCGCTGTTTATCGGCACGTCCGGCGCCACGACCGTCTTGGGGCCGGGTTACGAGCCGCTTACCGCCCAGCTCGGCGTTCGCGCCGGGCCGGCGCGATGGTTCTCGAAGCCGCTGCAATATACGTGGATGGACGAGGAAGTGCTGCTTCGCCTGGGAAGCGACGGCCGGCCGATTGCTCCCGGCCCGGCCGAATCCAGCTTGCGGCGGGAAATCTCGGCCGACTGCATGGTCGACGACTGGGGCGTCACCTGGCGCCGGGCGCCGAGCAGCCTCTATTTCGAGATGACCGAGGCCCCCCTGCGCCATGCCACGATCGCCGACCTGGACCGATACCCCTGGCCGAAGCTGGCGTCTCCCGCCCGGTTTGTCGGCCTGGCCGAGCGGGCCAAGGCGATCCAGGACGCAGGCTACGCCACGGTCCTGCTCAGCGGAGTCACGCTCTTCGAGCAGGCCACGCTGCTGCGCGGGCTCGACACCCTGCTGATGGACATGGTTGCCGATGAAGAGTTCTTTTCCGACCTGCTGGTCAAACTGAAGGAGCTGATGCTGCCTTACGCGGCCGCGCTGCTCGAACAGGTGGGCGCTTTCACGGACGTGTTCGTGACCGGAGACGATCTGGGCATGACGGCCGGTCCCATGATGTCGCCCAAAACCTATCGCCGGCTCATCAAGCCGCACGAGGCCGAGCTTCTCGGCGCCATCAAGAAGCAGACTTCCGGCAAGATCTTCTTTCACTCCTGCGGGAACGTGTATGCCCTGTTGGGCGATTTGATCGACGTGGGCGTGGACCTGTTGAATCCGGTGCAGGTTTCGGCCGGAGAAATGGGCGATACGGCCCGATTGAAACGCGAGTTTGGCGAGCGGCTCTCGTTCTGCGGCGGCATCGACACGCAACGGGTCATGCCGCACGGAACTCCGGACGACGTTCGCCGGGAAGTGCGACGGCGCATCAAGGATTTGGCGCCGGGCGGAGGATACGTGGCCGCGGCCGTGCATTGTCTCCAGCCCGACGTCCCGCCGCAGAACATCGTCGCCATGTGCGAAGAGGTGGCCGTCGCGGGTTGTTATCCACTACCAGGTTAAGGGAATCGATTTGATAATGAACAAGCAAGAAGTGATCGAACGGATGTGCCAGTCGGGCCTCTTGCCCGTTTTCCGCACCAACGACGTGCGGCACCTGTTTCCGGCCAGCCAGGCGTATTACGACGCCGGCATCGGTTGCGTCGAGTACACGCTGACGATGCCCAATGCTTTGCAGTTGATCAAAGAAGCGGCGGCCAGCTTGCCCAAGGACATGTTCCTTGGTGCCGGCACCGTCTTGGACGGCCCGACGGTCGAGCGGGCCGTTCAGGCCGGCGCGAAGTTCATCGCCAGTCCCGGCATCAGCGCCGAGATGGTTCAGGCCTGCAAGGCGCTCGGCGTGGTCAGCGTAGTCGGCGCGATTACGCCCAGCGAAATCATCGAGGCGCTTCGCCTGGGCGCCGACGTGATCAAGGTGTTCCCCGCGACCAGCATGGGACCGATCTTTTTTAGCGAAATGCTCGGGCCCTTCCCCGGGCTGCACCAGATGGCGGCCGGCGGCATGACGCTGGCCAACTTGAAAGACTACGTCGTTGCCGGCGCCGAGATCGTGACGCTGCTGGCCAACGGCTTGGATGCGGCCGCGTACGCGGCGGGCGATGGTCCCGCCATCACCCGCGCGGCCATTCGATGGATAGAAGCCGTGCGGACCGCACGACAAAGCAAGTGAACAACCAAAGGAGTTTCGCATGACGAACGGAGAACTACGCGGTGTGATCGTTCCTGTCATTACGCCTGTCAATGACCGGGAAGACGTGGACGAGACGGCGTTTCGCAAAATCCTTCGCTGGCTCATCGACGCCGGCGTGAACGGAATATTCGTGGGCGGATCTGCGGGCGAAGGGCCGCTCCTGGTCGATGCCCAGTGGAGGCGCATGGTCGAGGTTGCCTTCGATGAAGTTGGCGGCGCTATTCCGCTCTTGGGAGGCGCCCAGGACATGTCATCGCGCAGGGTGTGCGAGAAGGTCAAGGTACTCGGCGCGATCGGCTATCGCCACTTCGTGGTCACGCCGACGTTTTACATCACCGTCAAGACGGCCGAGGAGCACCTGCGACTTTTCGGGCAGGCCAAGGAGGCCGCCGGCGACATGGAGATGATTCCCTACAACATCCCGCAATGCACGGCCTCCACGTTGGCCCTGGAAACGATGTGTGAGATGGCCAAACGCGGCTGGGTGCGGAACTGCAAGGAAAGCTCGGGCGATTGGGCCTACCTGAAAGAACTGATTCGTCGCGGAAAAGACGTGGGACTCACCGTGCTGGCCGGCGATGAGCCGACCAGTGGCGATGCGCTCCTGGCGGGGGCGGGTGGAATCGTCCCCGTCTGCGCGAATCTTGACCCCGGCTTGTTCTTGCGACTCTACGATGCCGGCACGCGCGGCGATCGGAACGAGTTGACCGGCTTGATGCGCCGGATGGAGGTCTTGCGGGACGGGTTGCTTTTGTCCGGTCCCTGCTGGCTGACGGGAATCAAGTATGCCCTGTCGGCGCTGGGGATGGGCTCGGGCAAGCCCCTTTCGCCGCTGGAACCGGTAGATACAAAACGCAGGGCGCAGATCGATGCCTTACTTGAAGGGCGCAAAGTGCGATCGAACCATGAACGTCACGAATTTGTTTGATCTGTCCGGGAAGGTGGCGATTGTCACGGGCGGAGCCCGAAACCTCGGCTACGACATGGCCCTGGCCCTGGCCGAGGCGGGCGCCGACGTGGCGATCACCAGCCGCAAACTCGCCGACGCGCAGAAATCTGCCCGGAATATCGCCCAGGCAACGGGACGCCGAGCCTTCGGGGTCGAGTGCGACGTGCGCTTCGAGGCGCAGGTCGAGGCGATGGTCGACGCGGTGCTCGCCGAGTTCGGCCGGATCGACGTCCTCATCAACAACGCCGGCAACGTGCTCAGTACCCCGCAGAACAAGCCCCTGGAGCAGCGCCCCCTCGAAGAATGGGAGTTCACCATCGACGTGAACCTGAAGGGCGTGTTTCTATGCACCAAGCACGTCGTGGCCAAAGCCATGAAACCGGCCCGCGGGGGCGCGATCATCAACATGGGTTCCGTGGCCGGGATGCTCGGCAAGGACCATCGCGTCTACCGCGATACGCCCATGGGCGGCGTGACCATCGACTATGTGGCGGCCAAGGGCGGCGTGATCAGCATGACGCGCGAGATGGCCTGTTGGCTGGCGCAGTACAACATCCGCGTCAACTGCATTAGCCCCGGTGGTTTCTGGCGCAATCACTCCGAAACCTTTACCAAGCAGTACAGCGACCTCGTGCCGATGGGACGCATGGGCGAAGATGGCAAGGAAATCAAGGGCGCCGCCGTCTTCCTGGCTTCGGAGGCTTCCTCGTATGTAACCGGCGTCAACTTGCCGGTCGACGGAGGAATGTCGGCATGGTGAAAGACTGGCGAAATGTCAGTACGCTGATCGCCGGTTGCGGCAGCATCGGCAAACGCCATGCCCGGGTGCTCCACACCCTCGGCGTGGGCGACGTTCGCGCGTGCGATCCGTCGGCCGACCAGCGCCGTTCCTTGCTGGAACAAGTGCCGTCGGTCAAGACGTACGATTCCTTTGCGGCGGGCCTCGCTGACCGGCCTGATACGGTACTCATCGGCACGCCGCCTGCCATGCACATTCCCATGGCCCGGCGGGCAATCGAAGCCGGCTGCCACGTCCTGACCGAAAAGCCTCTCTCGGACCGCACCGACGGCATCGACGAGCTGGCCGTACTGGCCGAGAAGCACGGCAAGAAAGTCATGGTCGCCTTGTGCTTTCGCTACCACGACGGCCTGCTGAAGGCCAAGGAATATCTGGATTCCGGGCGGATCGGCCGCCTGGTGTCGGTCCGGGCCTTGATGGGCGAGTCGCTGCCCGACGTCAGGCCCGATTACCGCAACCTCTTCTCCGCCAAGGAGGGCGGGGCTTTCGATCTGGTGCACGACATCGATCTGGCCATCTGGTATGCGGGCCAGCCGATCCGAAGGGTCCACTGCGTCTGCGGCAGCTATAGCGACATCGCCATCGAAGCGCCCGATCTGGTCGAGATCTTGCTGGATTTCGAGGATCGTTGCGTAGCCACGGTGCATTTGGACTTCTTCCAAAGGCCGCGGCGCCGGCAGATCGAACTGATTGGCGTCGGCGGCGTAATCGTCGTGGAATTCGCCAACTGGGACCGCGCGACGGTCTCGGTCTACGAGGCCGCACGAGGGCAATGGGAGGCCGAGGAATTGAGCACCGATCGCGACGACATGTTTCGGGCGGAAGACCGCGAATTCCTCGAAGCCGTGGCAGACGACAAACCCATCCGGTGCACCATCGCGGAAGGCCGCAAGTCCCTGGAAGCGGTCTTGGCGGCTCAACGAGACGATATTGCCTATAAACAACAGAAAGGACAGAACCCGTGACCCCACGCGAACGCGTCGTGTGCGTTTTGAACCATGAGGAGGCCGATCGGGTGCCGCTGTTCATTGGCGCCTCCGGCGCCACGTCCATGCTGACGCCGTTGTACGAGAAATTCAAGACGCATTTTGGCATTGGAGGGCCGACGCGCTTCTTGAGCCGCCCCAGTCAGCAGGTGATGATCGACGAGCGCATCCGCGACCGGTTGGGCGCCGATGGCCAGCCGATCATGCCCGGTCCCCCGATTTCCACGCTGGCCAAGGATATCTCGGAGGACTGTATCGTGGACGCCTTCGGAACCACCTGGCGCCGGCGGCCGGGCAACATCTATTACGAGATCCACGATCATCCCTTGCGCAACGCCACCATCGACGATCTGGAAAAGTATCCGTGGCCGGACCTGGCCCATCCGTCACGCTTCACCCATCTCCGCGCCGAGGCCAAAGCACTCCAGGAATCGGGGCAGGCCGTGCTGCTGTTCGTCGGGGCGGGCATCTTCTCGCCGGCCTACGAAATGCGGGGCGTGGAGCAATTGCTCTTCGATCTGGCGGCAAATGAAGACTTTGCCACGGCGCTGTTGGCAAAGCTGGAGAAGCTGTTTACGGCCTGCCTGGTGGCCGCCTTGCGGGAAGTTGGCCAGTACGTGGACCTTGTGATCACCGGCGACGACGTCGCCAACCAGGCCGGGCCCATGATGTCGCCGGCCATGTATCGTCGCCTGATCAAGCCGCACCACGCCAAGATGTTCGCCGCCATCCGCGAAAACACCCAGGCCAAGATTTACCTGCATTCCTGCGGCAACGTCTATCGACTGATCGGCGATTTCATCGAGATGGGCGTGCAGTTGCTCAACCCGGTGCAGGTGTCGGCCGGCGAAATGGGCGATACGGCGCGGCTGAAGCGGGAATTCGGTGATCGGTTGTCATTCTTAGGCGGCATCGACACGCAGCGGGTGCTGCCCTTCGGAACGCCGGAAGACGTGCGGGCGGAGGTGCGGCGGCGGATCCGCGATTTGGCCCCCGGTGGTGGCTATATCGCCGCCGCGGTACACTGTATCCAACCCGACGTGCCGCTGGAAAACGTGCTGGCGATGTGCGACGAAGTGTTGAAAGCGGGACAGTACCCATTGCGGATTGAACAGTAGCAAAAAAGGTAACCGTTCACACCCCGGTAAAATTCCTGTCATCCTGAGCGCAGCGAAGGATCTCGCGCCCAAGTGTAGCCCAGGAGATCCTTCGCTGCGCTCAGGATGACGGTTGCCTTGTGAACAGTTGCAAAAATCACCCCCGACCGTCGCAACGAATGGCCAAGATCGATGTACGGGTAAACGCCCACCGAGGATTACTGCCATGTTAGAAAGTTTCTCCAGAATCCTTCAGGGAGCAGGGAAAGGGTCCGAAGTGTTCGTCGTGCCCGACGGCACGCGCCTCTTGCTGCTGCCTTACGGAGCCCGGATGTTGGGGTTGTACGCCTCAGGAAGCGAAGAGAACTTCTTCTGGACCAATCCGCCGCTCGGCGCCGCCGAGACGGCCCGCGAGCTGTTTGCCCGCAGCGGCTGGCATAACACGGGCGGCGACCGCACCTGGATCGCTCCGGAACTGGATACCTTCTTCCCCGCTGCCGATTCGAACCAATACGTGCAGCCGCGGCAGTTGGACATGAGCGATTACGCCGTCGAGCGGACCGGCGGCGGGATTCGCTTGTCCCGCCAAATGATCCTGCACCTGGCCCGATCGAATCGCGACGCCGCCCTGCGGCTCAGCAAGTGGTTTGGGCCAGCCCCCAATCCGCTCCGCTACGAGCGGGACGTGGCGGCACAGGTCGCTTCCGTTGAATATGCCGGCTACACCCAGCGGGTCACCCTGCAATCGCTCGACGAACCGACCGAGCCGCCGCCGGCGGTGGGCATCTGGAATCTGGTCCAGCTTCCCGCCGGAGGCGAGATCCTGGTGCCGCTCTATAGCCGTGCGGTTCCGCAAAAGTGCTTCGGCGACGTCCCGGCGGATCGTGTGACGATCGACGACCATTTATTGCGGGTGAGGGCCGATTTTGCCGGTTCCCACAAGATCGCCGTCAAAGCCGCCGTGCTCTGCGGCCGGACCGGCTATGTGTACCGTCAGGGCGAGCGTTGGTCTCTGGTGGTGCGGAATTTCCTGGTGAACCCTTCCGGCGAGTACGTCGACGTCCAGCGACACGACACGGACGATCGCGGCTATGCGTTCCAGATGTGCCGGGTCGACGAGGTGGAGTTTGGAAGTTTCTGCGAGATGGAGTATCATGCTCCCGGCTTGGGGGCTTTGCCCGATCCGGCCCGAAGCGAGGACGTCTCGCAAGTCTGGGCTTTTCGTGGGGCACGCGAAACGATCGATCACATCGCCCACAAACTGTTGGGGGCGGAACCGTGTTCGCAGGATGCGACATGAGACGAAAACACGCCAAAGGTCGTTGTGGGCACGAAAACGCCTCTCTCTGAAAGGCTGGGCATCGTGAATTCGCGGGAACGAGTGCGGAAGGCAATCGGTTTCGAAGAGCCGGACCGTGTGCCGATCGATGTGGGCGGCAGCGTGGTGACAGGCATCTGCGTCGACGCGTACGTGGAGCTTGTCAAGCATCTGGGATGGGACTTGGGCCCGCCGATTGTCTATGATCCGTTCGGAATGATGGCGCGCCTTGCCGAGCCACTGCGGCAGCGACTGCACTGCGACGTGATTGAATTGGAAAACCCTTCCGTGGCTTGGGACCTGGAGAACAAGGATTTCAAGCCGTGGAAAACCGGCCCCGGCAATACGGTCCTGATGCCCGGTGGGTTCCACCCGGTGAAGGATGAGAAAGGGTATCTGTATATTCGGGACCCCCAGGGCCAGGCGCTGGCGTTCATGCCGCTGGGCGGGCTATACTTCGATCGCGCTTGTGTCACGACACTCAGCGCAACCGACAAGAAGATGAGCCCGGAGGAATGGGAAAGATCAATCCCGCTCTACAGCGACGAACATCTTCGACAGATGGAGGAATCGTCCCGACAACTCCATGAGAACACGGAATACTCGATCCAGGGCGGATTTCTGAAGGCCGGTTTGGGGAGCAACGGCATCTTTGCCGGACACACGATAACCGACTGGCTTTGCCGGTTGCTGACCGAGCCCGACTACGCGTTTTCAATCTTGCAGGCAACGGCCAAAAGAGCCGTGGAAAATCTTGGAATCTACCTGCAAGCAGTTGGTAAATACATTGACACGATCTTCATGTCCGGAACCGATTTTGGTACGCAGAAGGGCGAACTCTTCAACCCGCAAATATTCAAGGAACTTTATGTCTCCAATATCCGGCTGATGACGGATTACGTTCATCGGCACAGCAATGCCAAAACGATGTACCATAGTTGCGGTTCGAACGTCAAGTTGATCGACTATTTCATCGAGGCGGGCGTGGATATTCTGAACCCCGTCCAAACGACGGCGGCGAATATGGACCCGGTGGAACTCAAGAAGCGATTCGGCGGGCGCATCGTTTTCTGGGGCGGCGGGGTGGATACCCAAACCGTGCTCCCCTTTGGAACGGCTGACGAAGTGCGGCAACAGGTGAAGCAACGCGTTCAAGTTTTCGGTCCCGGCGGTGGATTTGTCTTCGCGGGGATCCATGACATTCAATACGGTGTGCCGCCCGAGAACATCCTCGCAATGGCGGATGCGGCGGCCGAATTCGGGCGGTATCCCATTCGACAGAACTGATTTTCTCGCGGACAAGGATAGGGCCCTATGAGTCTCTCGCAAATCGAAATGGCCGTGCCGGAGAAGTCGCTCGCACTGTGGTGGCTGGGTCAAGCGGGATTTGCCTTCAAAACGCCGGCCGGGCGGATTGTGTACCTCGACCCGTACCTGTCGGACGCGGTGGAACGCCTGCACGGGTTCAAGCGGCTGTCGCTGCCGCCGATTGCGGCCGACGAAGTCCGGGCCGACCTGGTCGTTCTCACGCACGAGCACGCCGACCACCTGGACCCGGATGCCGTGCCGATCATCGCGCGGAACAACCTTTCGTGCCGTTTCGCGGCGCCCGAGGGTTGTACGCCGGGGTTGACCGAGGCCGGCGTGGCTCCCGCGGCCCGCTTGCTGCTCGAGGCGCATCGGCGCTACGACGTGGAGGGACTGGTGATCCATACGGCGCCGGCCGATCACGGCGACCTGTCTCCGACCGCCTTATGCCTGGTCTTGGATTTCGGCGCGGTCCGCGTTCTTTGCACGGGCGACACGGCGTTTCGGCCCCAGGCGATTCAACCCCTGTGCGACTTGCGGCCCGACGTCATGTTGCCGTGCATCAACGGAGTGTTCGGCAACATGGGCCATATCGACGCCGCGATGATCGTTCAGCAGGCCCGGCCGCGGTATGCCATTCCCTGTCATTTCGGCATGTTTGCCGAGCAAGGGGCCGGCGACCCGGCGGGATTTGTGTATGCGTGCCGCCACTTCTGCCCGGAAGTTGCGGCGATGGTGTTGAGACCCGGCGAACGCTTCGTTTGCCGGGCAGCGGATCATTGAAATCGAACTAAGGACGCTTACCATGCAAGTCGATCTTTCCGGTAAAGTAATCCTCGTAACCGGCGCGGCCCGAGGCATCGGCGAGGCCATCGCCCATCGCCTGGCCGCCAACGGCGCGCGCCTGATCTACGCCGATCGCGAGGATGCGACGGCAGCCGCGGCCAAGTCCCCAGGGGCCGTGGCGATGAAAATGGACGTCACCGATCGCGCGCAGATCGATGCCACGATTGGCCGCATTGTCGAGACCTACGGGCGGCTCGACATCCTGGTCAATAATGCCGGCATCAATACCGCGAAATACCGCGTCACCTTCGACGAGTTTCCCCGCGAAGAATGGGATCGGATTTTGGCCGTGGACCTGAATGGCCTGTTCGACGTGAGCCAGGCGGCGGCACGCGTCATGCGCAAGCAGAAGGCGGGGCGAATCATCAATATCGCCTCGGTGGTGGGACTGGTCCCCTTGCGGCTGCAATGCGCCTATGCGGCCGCCAAGGCCGGCGTGGTCAATCTGACCAAGGCCATGGCGCTAGAACTGGGGCCGCATGGTCTGTTGATCAACGGGATTGCCCCGGGCTCCATCCTCACCGAAGGCACCAAGGCGTTGTTTTACGGGCCCGGCGGCCAATTCAAGGAGTCGGTGCAGAAGATGATTGACCACGTGCCGCTGGGCCGTCCCGGAACCACCGACGAAATCGCCGTGGCGGTCCTGTTTTTGGCCGCTCCGGAGAATACCTACACCCACGGCCACATCCTTACCGTCGATGGCGGCTGGACGGCCGGTTATGCCCGCGAGTTCTGACCGCTTTCGCACGTCTCCTGTTTATTTCCATCACTTTCCATCAACTTCCTTCAGGTTACCATGAAACTCATTCGCTATCTGGACCCAGAGCACCGAGCGGGATATGCCTCGCTCCAGCCGGACGGAACCGCCACGCAAATTTCCGGCGACATCTTCGGCGAGTTCGTCGTCACGAAGAAGCCGGCCAGCGTGGCCAAGTTGTTGGCGCCGGTGGCGCCGCCAGTCGTGATGTGCATCGGCTTGAACTATCGGCAACATGCTGCCGAAAGCAAAGCAACGATCCCCCAGTTTCCCGTGCTGTTTCTGAAGAGCGCCACCGCCGTGCAGAATCCGGGCGACCCCGTCTTCCTGCCCCGGCATTTGCGCAGCGATGAAGTCGACTACGAGGGCGAGCTGGCCGTCGTCATCGGCCGAACGTGCAAGAACGTCTCTCGCGACCACGCGCTGGAGTACGTGCTGGGCTATACCTGCGCCAACGACGTCAGCGCACGCGACTGGCAGGGCAAGTGGGGCGGAAGTCAGTGGTGCCGGGGAAAAACTTTCGATACCTTCGCGCCGCTCGGCCCGCACCTGGTCACGGCGGATGAAATCCCCGACCCCAACACCCTGGCGCTCAAGTTGGACATCAACGGCGAGGTGTTGCAGGATTGGAACACCAACGACATGATTTTCGACGTGCCGAAGCTGATCGAGTTCCTCAGCGGCAGCACGACGCTCGCGGCCGGCACGGTAATCCTTACCGGCACGCCGCAGGGCGTGGGCTTTGCCCGCAAGCCGCCCCGCTGGCTCGCGGCCGGCGACGTGGTGACCGTCACGATCGAGAAGATCGGCGCGCTGACGAACCCCATTGTCGAAGAGCCGTGCGCGTAGCAGCCCGTTGAAAAAGGGGACTGGCTCCGAACCGACAGGTGAAAACCCCGCGAAAAACGATGGTCGTGAGGTGCCCGTCCCCCTTTTTCAGCCTTCTTCAGGCCAGCCATCTCCTGGGCACAGCGAAGGATCTCCCGGACCGTACTTCGGCGCGAGATCCTTCGCTGCGCTCAGGATGACGGCTGCCACTGTGATCGGCTGCCACTGTGATCGGCTGCCACTGTGATCGGTTGCCTCTGTGCATGGTTACGGAAGGATTTGCAACATAGAAGATTTCCCAAAACCATGGTTTCCTTTCGCCGGCCACTCGAACCGGGGCCGGAGTACTTGCTATCCGGCGGTGCTATATTTGTCTTTAGTTTAACAAATAACTGGGCCCTCGATTACCTGCGGTCCCTGTGAGTGGGAACCGTCTTCCCCGGCACTTCTGTTTCTCGACATTTCCCTATTTGTTGCTTGACTTGCTTGCTGCCCACAGGGTAGGATGGGGGGACGTTTACGGTCGGGCGAAGTCGTTGCGGGCGACGCGATCGTGGCGGTTAGTAAGACGTGACGAGGCGCACGTCATCCCGGAACAGAGAAGGCAGCGATTCCCGCATTCTAACTCTCGCACTAGCGGCGCTCCCGGCAACGGGTGTTCTCGCGCCGTTGCGAGTCATCGCTAACTGAAGTCTTCCTGGGGCCGGCTCTGCATAAAATCTGGTTGTCGGCGTGAGGCACTCGGACAAGATCAATCCACCATGGTTCTCAACTTGAAGTTAAGGAGTTCGTTGTGAAGAAACGCAGCATAATGACGGCGGCGGTTGTCGGTGTGTTCCTGGCATGGAGCGCGGTTGCTCAGGCGGGCATCCAGACGTTGAATAGTAGTAGCTCTGATATTGGTGCGATCAATGGCGTGAAGTCGGACTGGAGCTGCCAGGGTTCGGACACGTACAACGTGAACATCCAGGGCACCCAATTCTGGGGTCCGGGGCAGATGGTGATGGATTTTACCACGGATGCGTCCCCTGATCCGACGCTCAAGCCCAGCACCGCGGTGTTTAATGATTCGGGCGTTGCCTGGATTGGCTATGCGCTCAACGTGACGCTGGATGTGCCCAGCGCGCTGACAAGCTTTTCCCTCTCCAACGTGGGCGTGACCAACCCTGATGACGACTGGACGGCCAAGCTTACCCAGCCGCTTGCCTTCACCGGCATCAAAGAAACCCCATACGGAACCCAGTACGAATACGTGGCAAGTATCGGCCTGGAGGGAGAAACCCCAATCGCCGGCGACGGTGGCGATGACTCGGAGTTGGATTATACCTATAAGCTTACCTTTCAGGGCCCCACGAGCAGCAGCTATCACGCGACCGAAGAAGGGACGCCCTTCGGCATGGCGGGGCCTGTTTTAGCGCCGGCTCCTGAGCCCGGCACGCTCATCCTTGCGCTGAGCGGACTGCTGGGCTGGGCGGCCCTACGCGTCGCGCGACGCCGTCGAGCCTAAGAGTCAACGAATGCCTTTGGCATGTTTCTTTCAAGGGTGGCCCAGCAAGGGCCACCCTTTTTGTTGATCCGGCCACGCCCGGGAATCGACTCGTCGGCATCGTTGGGGGTGGCGTTTTCCTTTTCCGCGGGGAGAAACTATAATCGCTCTTGTGCCGCATCGCGGCCGGTTGTTGCTCGACATCCTCTCGAACCAAGCACAAGGAGTCACCCATGAACGCGAGTTCTCTTCGGATTCGGCGTTATGTCCCGGTTGCGGCCGCACTGGCGGGCGTGCTGGCGGCGATGACCTCACTGTGGACGACGCCCGTTGCGGCGGCCGACGTTCACTTCCAACGCCACGACGTCGGCGATTATCCGGGTCCCTACCAGGTGGCCGTGGCCGACGTGAACGGCGACGGCAAGCCGGACGTGCTGGTCCTGTCGACGCAGGCCAACTGCGTCGATTGGTTCGAGAATCCGACGTGGCGGAAACACCCCATCGCCCGAACCGCGTCGAACATCGACCTGGCCCCCTTCGACCTGGACCGCAACGGGAAGCCCGGGGTCGCCCTGGCCAGCGAGTTCAACTTTGGCGACGGTGCGCATGGCGGAGCAATCCAGTGGCTCACGCCCGGCGAGCCGGGCCAGTTGTGGAAAGCTCAGCCCATCGGCCGCGACCCGGTCGTGCATCGGCTCCGCTGGGGCGACCTCGACGGCGACGGCCGGCCCGAACTGGTCCATGCGCCGATCCTGGGCGCCGGCTCGCACGGCTTTACCCCGCTCCGACCGTCGCACCTCTGGGCCTTCCGACCGCCCAAGCAGCCCGGTGGCGCGTGGGAGAAATGGGTCATCGACGAGACGCTGACCGTGATCCATGGCCTCTACGTCGGCGATCTTGACGGCGACGGCCGGGCCGCGGTCCTCACCGCCAGCTTCGAGGGCATCTACCGCTTCGATTGGAAGCAGGGACGCTGGCAGAAGACGCACATCGCCGCGGGCGCGCCGCCCATCGGCAATGGGCCGGGAGCGCCCCGAGGCAGCAGCGAGGTGGTGCCCGTCCGAGTCGGCCCGCAGCGGCTGCTCCTGGCAGCCATCGAGCCGTGGCACGGGCATCAGGTCGTCGTTTACGCGCCCGGCAAGGACGGGACGCCGTGGCAGCGGCAGGTGCTCGACGATTCGATGAAGGAGGGGCACGCCCTGGCGGCCGGCGACTTCGACGGCGACGGCCAGGACGAAATCGTGGCCGGTTGGCGCGGCGGGCAGGGCGGGGTCAAGCTGTTCCACATCAATCCCGACGGCACTTCCTGGCGGTCGCAGATCGTCGATCGCGGCGTCGCCGCCGAGGCGGCCGTCGTGGCCGACATCAACGGCGACGGAAAGCTCGACATCGTCGTCAGCGGCGGCCACAACAACAAGGTCTTTTGGTACGAGAACAAGTGACCGGCGCTGAGTAACTCGGGCTAGTACGTCTTCCACAAAAAGCTTGCCGGTGGTATAAGTCCCGGCATGAAGGAATATATTGTATGCCTCACGGACGAGGCGCGACACGAATTGCAGGAGGTGG
>Ga0182014_10003934_pt1 | contig 17496 bp, 12 predicted proteins | sample 612S2DmetaG_FD_120489 | JGI IMG/M metagenome (GOLD analysis project Ga0182014, IMG submission 120489) | Permafrost microbial communities from Stordalen Mire, Sweden - 612S2D metaG | ecosystem: Environmental > Terrestrial > Soil > Wetlands > Permafrost | place: Sweden: Stordalen | collected... | reverse complement strand
GGCCGGATCGTCGGCGCCGCGGACCCACCTCAAACGAATCGACTATCAGCTTCAACAGCTTAGGAGGGCGCTTGCGGTCTGTTGAGCGCCCAATGGCACGAGCACCCGGCGAATGGCCGTGGGTACCCGCGGACGAGGACTCACGACTGTCCCGTGACCTGGGCCTTCGGGGCTGGAGCGGGTGACGAGAATCGAACTCGCACTATCAGCTTGGGAAGCTGACGTTCTACCATTGAACTACACCCGCAGGTCTGTACACCGGCCTTGACGATCCCAGGGGAACCGACCGAGGTGATGTACGCCCAGACATAGTACCGGACCCGATAGGTTGCGAGCGTGCTCCTCTCTGATCGTGACATCCGGAAAGAGATCGAGTCCGGCCGGGTGAAGCTTGACCCCTACGCGCCGGAACTGATCCAGCCGTCCAGTATCGACGTGCGCATGGACCGGTACTTCCGGGTGTTCGAGAACCATCGCTACCCGCACATCGACCCAGCCGTCGAGCAACCTGACCTAACACGACTGATCGAGACGGCGGGTGACGACCCGTTTGTCCTGCACCCCGGCGAGTTCGTGCTGGCCTCCACATTCGAGGTGGTGACTTTGCCGGACGACATAGCAGGGCGCCTGGAGGGGAAGAGTTCGCTGGGGCGACTTGGGCTGCTCACCCACTCAACCGCAGGCTGGATCGACCCGGGCTTCTCCGGCCATGTGACGCTGGAACTCTCCAACGTCGCCACGCTGCCCATCAAGCTGTGGCCCGGCATGAAGATCGGTCAGCTATGCCTGTTCCGGACCAGTTCCCCCGCGGAGCACCCCTACGGCTCGGCCGTCTACGGCTCCCGCTACCAAGACCAGCGCGGCCCCACCCCGTCGCGGTCCTATAAAAACTTCTACCGCACAAACGTATAAAGCTGATCTGAAATGACGTGAGAAAGTTTACTGTCTTTCAGGCCGAAAGACCCCACTTTGCCGGCGGCGGTTTACTGTTATCCGGTCGGTGCAGAAAGGTGTTTCCGCGCCCAGGCTTTATGGCGCGGAAACGCCCGTGACAAGCAAGGTCAACCACATCGGTTCTTAAGGAAAAATCCGCTCTCCAGCTTTATAGCCAGCGACAAATGACCGCCATTTGTCGGCACTATACAGCAAGATTGCGCCGTTCGGGTCCTTTGAATCCCGGACAGCGATGCCGGTTTCTTTCGGTGCGACTTCGACGCACTCGCCATTGCCGGCGCTCAGGCGCGCCTTACGCCATAGAAGGTCCGGCACACTAACATGGGTCGATGACATTGTTCTGCTGCTCTTTCATGACGGTTATGATAAGTTCCGAATAGCTAACGGCGGAACATCAACCCTTGTAGGGTTGAGAAACTAACAGAAACTAACCAGCCTGGCGAGCAATTAAGCCGGTCTCGTACCTTTCGCGGATTTCTGCGATCAAATCAGCTGTATCTTTTGGATTTAGGCTGATTTCCTGCAAACGCGTGAAGATCCGGTCGTAGCGGGCCAGATCTTCTTCGCGCTCAAGGTAAATAGATCCTACTAGCCCTTCGACGAAGATCACACCGGGCGCAGGTGGCGCAAGCTGAAGCAGATTGAAATTGCTTTCTACAGCTGGATGTGCGCCGACAGCATATGGGATGACTTGAACCGTCACATTCGGCAGGGCGGATAGCTCCAGAATTTTGCGGAGCTGGGCTGACATTACACGTGGCCCGCCGACTGCACGGTGAAGTACCGCCTCGTCGAGCACGGTCTGGAATTTCGGGGGGGCGTTCTGGGTAAGAAGCGCCTGCCGGGCAAGCCTCGCCTGGACCCGCTGATCGATTACATCAGAACTTAGCCGGGGCATTGCCCCCTCGTGCCCGGCGCGCGCGTAGTCAGCCGTTTGCAAAAGCCCTGGGACCACGGATGACTGATAGTCACGAATCAAACGCGCTTCGGCCTCGAGGCCTACATAGGTCGAGTAAGGAAGATCGTAGGGCTGCCACCACCCCTGTTCCTTGCCTTCCCGTGCGAGCCTCATGAGGCGCTCTCGTTCGACCTCGTCGGTTACGCTATAAAAATTGCAGAGGTCCCGGACGTCGCGGAGGGTGGCGCCGCGCTGGCCGGTCTCGATACGGCTGACCTTGCTGGGCGAGCACATCAGGTGTTCCGTGACTTGCTTGACGGACATCCCCCGCTCTTCTCTCAGTCTCCTCAGCAGCGCACCGAGCTCACGGCGGCGGACGGTGGGGCTGCCCTCGGCCACTGTGATCGCTTCCCTTCACATGAGCCTCAGCGGTGAGCACGGATGCCTACCGGGGTGAAACCAGCGATTGGGATGTGCCATACAGGTATTGCCTTTGGCACTTGATTTTGGCACTTGCCAAAGGTCAATGCCAAGCGGAACATGAAATCAGACGCAGAGGAGACCCTCCAAAGCGACCCGCCGACAACGGGGTCGTCGGTGACCGAAGAGGTCACTGCCTAGATGATCGCGGGCCATCGGGCCACCTGCGGTGAACGTGGCCGCAATGTTACTCCCGGACCTTGGCGACAGGAGGAGAGGAGGCACTGCGATCTTATGAATCACACCAGATCGCGCCCGCCGCTGCTGTGCTCTCACGCACGCGACGGGGACCGACGCCGAAAACCGCCGCAACCGCCCTGGTGCACGGTGGCCTGCCATCACCTGCCCCAGAAACGCAGTTGGGCCGACGCTGCCACGCCGGCCCACCCGCTAGAGACACTCCCCGCCCATGCACGAGCCAAAGGAGTTACTTTTGCCAAGACTAGCGCTCCGCTTGGCAAAGACAACCCCCTGTCCGTAACCGGCGGTTACCGATCAGTATCCGGTTCCGTTGCCGCCGGGACGAGGGGTCGTCCCGCGACTTCAATACTGGCCCGCGTCGCGTCTGCGGGAGCCCGCGCCGCATTGACGGCCCTGCCCCGGGCCCGGGCCGCGACGCTCGCGGGCTGGCCAGCCGGTCTTCTCGCCCGCGCCGGTGACCTCATCTTCGCCGCCAACGACGAGGAGGCGGCCTGGCGCGGGTGGAACGTCGAGCGACAGCGTGGCGGGCTGAGCCGGGTCTACCGTGATCCAGCCTTCGACCTGCTCGTCTCGTGCCGGCAGTGCCGCAGCCATGGGACGATCGCCACCGGGACTCCGTGTGCCCCGTGCTCGGGCACTGGCCGCCTCGTCGTGGACCAGCCAGCGATCGCGCCGGACGGATAGCCCGCCACGGCCGGGGGGCACCTTCGCCAGCCGGACGACCCGGCCGGTTTCGGGCGCACAATGCTCGGCGCACGGGCCTGGTGCGTCATCACGCCGTCTGCGCACTGCCGTGCCGGCTCCTGGATTCACAGCCGCTACGGCAAGCTGCCCATCATCCTGCGTCCGGCGCGGCCTCCGGGGCGCTTGCCGTCCCGTTGCCGGGGCTGGCCGGCTTTCCTTCGCCCGCTGAGGTGACGTCGCCGGGTGGGGCGGCGTCGACGCCTGCCTCCAGCGCGCCGCCGTCACTGCCGCCGGCGCCGTTGGCCGCAGGACGGCCCAGTGCGACCGAACGGGCCAGCAACTGGGCCACATCGATGACTTCGAGGCTTTCCTTGGCCTCCCCGGAGCCCTTCTTGGCCGCAACCGCGTCGCCGAGCATGACCAGGCAATAAGGGCAGGCGGTGGAAACGGTGTCCGGGTTGAGGGCCAGCGCCTCGTCGATGCGCTCGGTGTTGATCCGCTTGCCGATCCGCTCTTCCATCCACATCCGCGCACCGCCCGCGCCGCAGCAGAAGCCACGGCTCTTGCACCGGTGCATCTCCTCGGCCTGGGTACCGGGCACGGCGTCGATGATCTCGCGGGGCGGCGTGTAGACCTTGTTGTGCCGGCCCAGGAAACACGGGTCGTGGTAGGTGATCTTCTCCTCGACCGAAGTGACCGGCTTCAGCTTGCCCGCCTCCACTAGCTTCGCCAGCAACTGGGTGTGGTGGATCACCTCATAGTTCCCGCCGAGCTGGGGGTACTCGTTCGCGATGGTGTTGAAGCAGTGCGGACAGGACGCGACGATCGTCTTGCCCGGCGCGCCGAGGCCGGCCTCGTTGAGCGTCTCGACGTTCTGCTGCGCGAGCATGGAGTAGACGAACTCGTTGCCCATCCGCCGCGCGGGGTCGCCGGTGCAGGTCTCGGCCCGGCCGAGCACCGCGAACTTCACCCCGGCCGTGTAAAGCAGTTCGGCGATCGCCTTGGTGGTCTTCTTGGCGCGATCCTCCAGCGCGCCCGCGCAGCCCACCCAGAACAGGTACTCGATGTCGTCACCGATGGCGCCCTCAACGACCGGGATGTCGAAGTCGCACTCGGTGATCCAGTCGGCCCGCTTAGCCTCTCCCATGCCCCACGGGTTGCCCTTGTTCTCCAGGTTCTTCAGCAGGGTGGACGCCTCGGCCGGGAACGCCGACTCGATCAGGACCTGGTGCCGCCGCATCCCATCGATGTGGTCGATGTGCTCGATGTCGACCGGGCACTCCTCGACGCACGCCCCGCAGTTGGTGCAGGACCAGATCACGTCCGGGTCGATTACACCGTTCACATCCGTGCCGCCAACGAGCGGCCGTTCGGCTTCGGCCAGCACCGACGCCGGCAGCTTGGCGCGCTCCTCGTCGGAGGTGGCCAGCAGGTACGGTGCCTTGGCGAACGCGTGGTCGCGCAGGTCCAGGATGACCTGCTTGGGCGACAGCGGCTTGCCGGTCGCCCAGGCCGGGCACTGGGACTGGCAGCGCCCGCACTCGGTGCAGGTCGCCATGTCCAGCAGGCCCTTCCAGGTGAAGTCCTCGATCTTGCCCAGGCCGAACACATCGGTATCGGGGTCGGCCTCCTCGAAGTCCAGCACCTTCCCGTTGCTGCGCATGGGCTCCAGGCCGCCGAGCGCGTCCGGGCGGCGCGAGAACAGCACGTTGAGCGGGGCCAGCACGATGTGCAGGTGCTTGGAGTAGGTGACGAACACCCCGAAGCCGAGGATGACCGCGAGCTGGGCCAGGACGAACACCGCCTCCAGCACGCTATTGACCCCGCTGCCCAGGGGGTGCAGCCAGTGCCCGACGATCTCCGAGGCGAACGCGCCGTGCGGGTACGGGAACACCCCGGCGTCGATCTGCGCCCCGCGGTACAGCAGCAGGGTAGCGACAACGAGGAAAATAGCCGCCAGGACGAGCCAGGCCGCGCCGGTGTGGCTGCCGGAGAACCGGGACGACCGCCCCTCTCGCTCCGGGCTGTTGCGCAGCCGGATGACAGCGAACGTGACGAGGCCGGCCAGCACCAGGACGGCGAACAGGTCCTCGAGGAAGCCCAGCGCGAACGAATGCCCGATCCCCGGGATCGCGAACTTCCGGTCGAACAGATCACCGTAGGACTCGATGATCGTGAAGATCAGGATGATGAAGCCCCAGAACGTGACGAAGTGCGCCAGGCCGGGCACCGACCACTTGAGCAGCTTCCGCTGCCCGAAGACCTCCGTGGCCTGCACTTCCACGTCTCGGCCAACGTGCGAGCGGACCGCCTCGATCCGCTCCGGCGCGGGCTGCCCGGCCAGGCCGAGCTGGCCCAGCCACCACAGCCGACGGCCCGCGATCACGGCCGCGGCCACGGTCATCAGCAGACCAAGGACGATTCTCAGGGCCACGGGGGACCTCCTCCTGCAGCGTCGGCTGCCAGCGTACGCCGCTGGCTTCCGCCTGTTCTCGCACGCCTCACCGCGTGCCGCCCTGTTGGCCGGACGTCTGCCGCCCAGCATCCTACCGACTAGTAACTTTCGCTGACCAGCGCGCCTTGCTCGCCGTCCGATCGCCCGGGCCGGTCGACATCCACTTATATACCGAATCCAGATGCCGAACGAGGCCTGCCGAGGGTTGGCCGCCAGTCGCGGTCGTGCCCGGACCGGACGAGACTGCCCGACGGCCGGTCACTACGCGCGGGGCGTGACCTGCCGCACCGATTCCCTGGGAAGGCCGCTTCCCCGGGAAGACCGCCACCGTGCCGGGATGCCCCGCAGGCCGCCGGGCGTTGTCACAGGGAGGCCAGGAAACGGGGCATCGCCCCCAGGGCGTCCGGCCGGAAAATGCCGCCGCACGTCCGGGGGGCCGGAGGGGCACACGCAGGCCCGGACGGGCCGTCCGGCGGGACCCAGAAAATTTTTGCGGCCCGGGAACAAGACTCGCCCCAATAAAGTTGAGCCAATCAGACTCAAGTCATTTGCTATCGGTGATCACCCCTGGCAAACTTGAGCGTGGAAGACTCAACCCACACAGACGTTCAACCATAGGGATTGCTCATGGCACGTGCGGTAGGGATTGACCTTGGGACGACCAACTCTGTGGTCGCCGTCCTGGAGGGCGGAGAGCCCACGGTCATCGCTAACGCGGAGGGGGCACGGACCACACCGTCCGTCGTCGCCTTCGCCAAGAACTCTGAGGTACTCGTCGGCGAGGTCGCCAAGCGGCAGGCCGTGACGAACGTGGACCGGACCATCCGGTCCGTCAAGCGCCAGATGGGTACTGACTGGTCCGTCACCATCGACGGCAAGAAGTTCACCCCCCAGCAGATCAGCGCGTTCATCCTGCAGAAGCTGAAGAGGGACGCCGAGTCCTACCTCGGCGAGACGATTACGGACGCCGTCATCACGGTTCCGGCGTACTTCAGTGACGCGCAGCGGCAGGCGACCACCGAAGCCGGGAAGATCGCGGGCCTCAACGTGCTCCGCATCATCAACGAGCCGACGGCGGCCGCGCTGGCCTACCACCTGGAGAAGGAGGGCGAAGCCACCATCTTGGTCTTCGACCTGGGCGGCGGCACCTTCGACGTCTCCCTGCTCGAGGTGGGCGAGGGCGTGGTCGAGGTGAAGGCGACCAGCGGCGACAACCACCTCGGTGGCGACGACTGGGACCAGCGGATCGTCGACTGGCTGGTCATGGACTTCAAGAACGGCTACGGCATCGACCTGGCCAAGGACAAGATGGCGCTGCAGCGGCTGCGTGAGGCCGCTGAGCGGGCCAAGATCGAGCTGTCCAGCGGGTCCGAGGCGCAGATCAACCTGCCGTACATCTCCCACTCCGACCAGGGTCCGCTGCACCTGGACACGCGGCTGTCGCGCGCCGAGTTCCAGCGGATGACCTCCGACCTCCTGGACCGGTGCAAGGGCCCGTTCCAGCAGGTGATCAAGGACGCGGGGATCAGCACCAGCGGCATCCACAACGTGGTGCTCGTCGGTGGCTCGACCCGGATGCCCGCGGTCGTCGACCTGGTCAAGGACCTGACCGGCGGCAAGGAGCCGAACAAGGGCGTCAACCCGGACGAGGTTGTCGCGGTCGGCGCCTGCCTGCAGGCCGGTGTGCTCAAGGGTGAGGTCAAGGACGTCCTGCTGCTGGATGTGACCCCGCTGTCGCTGGGCATCGAGACCAAGGGCGGCATCTTCACCAAGCTCATCGAGCGCAACACCACGATCCCGACCAAGCGGTCGGAGATCTTTACCACCGCGGACGACAACCAGCCGTCGGTGCAGATCCAGGTGTTCCAGGGTGAGCGCGAGATCGCGGCGTACAACAAGAAGCTCGGCATGTTCGAGCTGTCCGGTATCGCCCCGGCGCCCCGCGGCGTGCCGCAGGTCGAGGTCGCCTTCGACATCGACGCCAACGGCATCGTCAACGTGTCCGCCAAGGACCTGGGCACCGGCAAGCAGCAGTCGGTCACCATCTCCGGTGGTTCCGCGCTGGCCAAGGACGACATCGACAAGATGGTCCGGGACGCGGAGCAGTACGCCGAGGAGGACCGCCAGCGCCGCGAGGAGGCCGAGGTCCGCAACCGTGCCGACACACTGGTGTACACCACCGAGAAGTTCCTCGCCGAGAACTCCGACAAGGTGCCGGGCGACGTCCGGTCCGAGGTGGAATCGGCCATCAGCGACCTGAAGAAGGCGCTCGAGGGCAGCGACACCGAGGCCATCAAGGAGGCTAGCGAGAAGGCCTCACAGGCGAGCCAGAAGATGGGCACCGCGATCTACGCCCAGGCTCAGGCGGACCAGCAGGCGGCCGCCCAGGAGAATGCGGCCTCCGGTGATGCCGGGGAGGGCACCTCGCAGGGCGACGACGTGGTGGACGCGGAGATCGTGGACGAGGGTCCCTCGGACACGCGTGAAGGCGGCGCTGCTTGATGAATTCACCTGAGGAAATGGGACACGGGCCGGTGGTCCACGACCGCCGGCGCATTGACCCCGTGACCGGGCAGGTGAGAGAGCCGGATAGGCCCCGCGGCAAGCACGCGGCCTCCGGACCGGGCGGTTACGGCCCGGACGAGGGCATGCTCGCGCAGGGTTCGCGGCACGGGAAGGGCGCGGCGCCGGAAGGCTCCGCGCCCGCCCCCGGGCCGGACGAGGACAGCGAGCACGCGGGGCACACCGGGCACGCGGGGCACACCGGGCAGGACCGTACGGCCGACCAGGCCGGGAACGGTTCCGGGGGGCACACCGCCCCGGCCGGCGATACGGGCATGAACGAGGAGATGGCAAAACTGAGGGAGCAGCTCGCCGACCGTACGGCCGATATGCAGCGGATCCAGGCGGAGTATGCGAACTACCGCAAGCGCGTGGACCGGGACCGGACCGCCGTACGCGAGCTCGCGCTCGCGAACGTGCTGACCGAGCTGCTGCCGGCGCTCGACGCGATCGGCCAGGCCCGGCAGCATGACGAGCTATCCGGTGGTTTCAAGTCCGTCGCCGAGTCCCTGGAGTCGGCCGCGTCGAAGCTCGGCCTGGTGACCTACGGGGAGCCCGGGGAGACATTCGACCCGAAGATCCACGAGGCGCTGGCCCACTCCTATTCGCCCGACGTCGCCGAGGTCACCTGCGCAGAGATCTTCCAGCCGGGCTACAAGGTCGGCGACCGGATTCTGCGCCCGGCCCGGGTCCTGGTGGCGGAGCCAGCTACCGGCCCAGACGGTGCCGCCGAGCCAGGTGCGGACGCCGGGCCACCGGGCCACCGGGAAGACAACTGACGAGCGGCGAGGGGAGCGATGAGCACACCGGATGAGCACCAAGGATTATCTGGAAAAGGACTACTACAAGGTCCTGGGTGTCCCTAAGACCGCGAGCGCCGACGAGATCAAGCAGTCGTACCGCAAGCTCGCCCGGAAGTACCACCCGGACGCGAACAAGGGCGACCGTAAGGCCGAGGAGCGCTTCAAGGAGATCTCCGAGGCCTACAACACGCTGTCGGACGAGAAGCGGCGCAAGGAATACGACGACGCCCGCTCGCTCTTCGGCGGCGGCGGTTTCCGGGTTCCGGGCACCGGCGGCCGGCCGGGGACGGCCAGCCCCGGAGCGCCCGGCGGCTTCGGCGGTTTCGACCTCGGCGACCTGTTCGGCGGGGCCGGGACCGAGGCAGGCGGCGGCCGGATCGGTGACCTGCTCGGCGGGATGTTCGGCAATCGCGGCGGTGGCCCGCAGACCCGGCCCCGGCGTGGCGCGGACGTGGAGACGGAGGTCACGCTTTCGTTCAGCCAGGCGGTCGACGGCGTCACGATTCCGCTGAACCTGACCGGCGAGGGCCCCTGCCCGGTCTGTCACGGCACGGGCGCGCGGGCCGGCACCGTGCCGAAGGTCTGCCCGACCTGCGAAGGGTCCGGGCAGTCCAACCGGAACAACGGCAACTTCGCCTTCTCGGAGCCGTGCCGCACCTGCCGTGGCCGCGGCCTCGTGGTAGAGGACCCATGCCCATCGTGCAGCGGCAGCGGCCACGCGACGAGCACCCGGACCATCCAGGCGCGGATTCCGGCCGGGGTGGCCGACGGCCAGCGGATCAAGCTCCGGGGCAAGGGAGCCCCGGGCGAGCGCGGTGGCGCCACCGGCGACCTGTATGTGCGGGTGCACGTCACCCCGCACCCCGTTTTCGGCCGGTCGGGCGGCAACCTGACGGTCACCGTGCCGGTGACCGTCCCAGAGGCGGCGCTCGGCTCCGAGATCAAGGTCCCGGCGCACCGCGGTGCGCCGGTCACGGTCCGGATCCCGGCGGGCACGCCCAACGGCCGCACGTTCCGCGTGCGGGGTAAGGGCGTGCGGCGGCCGGACGGGACCTACGGCGACCTGCTGGTCACCGTCGACGTCATGGTGCCGAAGAACGTGAGCACGAAGGGCCGCAAGGCGCTGGAAGACCTGCGCGAGGCCACGGCCGGCGAGGACCCGAGGGAGGAACTCCTCCTCCGGGCCAAGGAAACGTAAGCCGGCCAGAGGAGAAGGAGACGCGATGAACAGGGCGAGAAGGAGATGACATGACAAGCCCGTACGACATGTCCGACGAGACACCGGTCTACGTCATCTCCGTCGCCGCCCAGCTCTCTGGACTGCACCCGCAGACGCTGCGGGCCTATGACCGGCTCGGGCTTGTATCACCCGGCCGGAGCACGGGCCGCGGCCGGCGCTACTCCATGCGGGACGTTCTGGCGTTGCGCGAGGTGCAGCGCCTCTCGCAGGACGAGGGCGTCAACCTGTCCGGGATCAAGCGGATCCTGGAGCTGAACGACGAACTGGACCGGGCGCGGCGGCTGATCGCCGAGCTGCACAGCGAGGTCGCGCAACTCCGGGTGGAGCTCGAATCCACCCGTTCGGTGGCCGCGCGGCTAGCCGACCTGCTCAGGAAGGGCCGGCACGGCCCCGGGATCGTCCCCGCCCGCAGCGCGCGCGTCGCCGTCTGGGAACCGGTCGCAGGATCGGACCCGATGTCCGGGCCCGGAGGCCGGGCCCGGGCCGCCAACCGCGGCACCGAGGACTCGGCGGCCGCCGAGACGCACGCGGCCGAGAGCTGAACCGGAATCTAAACAGAACGCACACGCCAGACAACGAGAACAGAGCGTAAGAGCTAAATGGACGACAAACTCACGAGGAAGAGCCAGGACGCCGTGTCTGCCGCCGTCCGCCGCGCCGCGGCGGACGGCAACCCCCAGGTCGACCCGCTGCACCTGCTCGCCGCCCTCATCACGCAGAACGGGGGCACTGCGGCTCCGCTCCTGCGGGCCGTCGGCGCGGATCCGGCGGTCGTGGCCAAGGAAGCGGAGACCCTTCTGCGCCGGCTCCCCCGCGCCAACGGGCAGACGCTGAGCGCGCCGGAAACGTCCCGGCCGCTGCTCGCCGTGATCAACACGGCCGTATCGCGGGCCCGGGCGATGAACGACGAATACGTGTCGACCGAGCACCTGCTGGTCGGCCTCGCCTCCGACGGCGGCCAGGCCGCGACGCTGCTCCGTGACTCAGGGGCGACCCCCGAGGCGCTCCTGGAGGCGTTCACGCAGGTACGCGGGAGCGCCCGGGTGACGACCGAGAACCCGGAGGAGACCTACCAGGCGCTGGAGAAGTACGGCATCGACCTGACCCAGCAGGCACGTGACGGCGTTCTCGACCCGGTGATTGGCCGGGACGCCGAGATCCGGCGTGTCATCCAGGTGCTGTCCCGGCGGACCAAGAACAACCCGGTCCTGATCGGCGAGCCCGGGGTCGGCAAGACGGCGGTCGTGGAGGGACTGGCCCAGCGCATCGTGGCGGGCGACGTGCCCGAGTCACTGCGCAACAAGCGGCTGATCGCCCTCGACCTCAGCGCCATGGTGGCCGGGTCCAAGTACCGCGGCGAGTTCGAGGAGCGGCTCAAGGCCGTCCTGAACGAGATCAAGCAGAGCGACGGCCAGGTCATCACGTTCATCGACGAACTGCACACCGTCGTGGGCGCGGGAGCGGCCGAGGGCGCCATGGACGCCGGCAACATGCTCAAGCCGATGCTGGCCCGTGGCGAGCTGCGGATGGTCGGGGCCACCACCCTGGACGAGTTCCGCGAGCGAATCGAGAAGGACCCGGCGCTGGAGCGCCGGTTCCAGCAGGTATTCGTGGGTGAGCCATCGGTAGAGGACACCATCGCGATCCTGCGCGGCCTGAAGGGACGCTACGAGGCGCACCACCAGGTGCAGATCTCCGACGCGGCTCTGGTCGCCGCGGCGACGCTGTCGGACCGCTACATCACCGCCCGGTTCCTGCCGGACAAGGCGATCGACCTGATCGACGAGGCCGGATCCCGGTTGCGGATGGAGATCGACTCGCGGCCGGTGGAGATCGACGAGCTGCAGCGGGCCGTGGACCGGATGAAGATGGAGGAGCTGGCGCTTGCGCGGGAGTCCGACGCGGCGAGCAAGGACCGGCTGGAGCGGCTGCGCGCCGACCTCGCCGACCGGCAGGAGCAGCTCACCGCGCTCACCGCACGATGGGACCAGGAGAAGGCGGGCCTCAACCGCGTCGGCGAGCTGAAGAAGCGCCTGGATGACCTCAAGGGGCAGGCCGAACGGGCCCAGCGGGACGCCGACTTCGAGGCCGCCTCGCGGCTGATGTACGGCGAGATTCCCGCGCTGGAGCACGAGCTCGCCGAGGCGACCGCCGCGGCCGCCTCCGACGCGCCCGGCACCACGGGCGGCATCCCCGCGGAAGCCCCCATGGTCAAGGAGGAAGTCGGCCCGGACGACGTCGCGGATGTCGTCTCGTCGTGGACCGGTATCCCGGCTGGCCGCCTGCTTGAGGGTGAGACGGGCAAGTTGCTCCGGATGGAGGACGAGCTCGGGCACCGGATCATCGGGCAGGCGCAGGCGGTTCAGGCCGTCTCCGACGCGGTCCGCCGGGCGCGGGCCGGCGTCGCGGACCCGGACCGCCCGACCGGATCGTTCTTGTTCCTGGGACCGACCGGGGTCGGTAAGACGGAGCTGGCCAAGACGCTCGCCGCGTTCCTGTTCGACGACGAACGGGCCATGATCCGCATCGACATGAGCGAGTACAGCGAGAAGCACTCGGTCGCGCGCCTGGTCGGCGCGCCGCCCGGCTACGTCGGCTACGAAGAGGGCGGCCAGCTCACCGAGGCCGTTCGGCGCCGGCCCTACTGCGTCATCCTGCTGGATGAGGTGGAGAAGGCGCACCCGGAGGTCTTCGACATCCTGCTGCAGGTCCTCGACGACGGCCGGCTCACCGATGGCCAGGGCCGGACGGTGGACTTCCGCAACACGATCCTGATCCTCACGTCCAACTTGGGCTCGCAGTTCATCGCGGACCCCGCGATGAACGACGAGGCCGCCAAGCAGGCGGCGGTGATGAACGTCGTCCGGTCCACCTTCAAGCCGGAGTTCCTGAACCGGCTGGACGACGTGATCGTGTTCGACGCCCTCGGCACCGCCGAACTCGGCCGGATCGTCGATCTCCAGGTCACGCGCCTGGCCCGGCGGCTCGGTGACCGCCGCCTCACGCTGTCCGTCACCCCGGCGGCCCGCGAGTGGCTGGCCCTGACCGGCTTCGACCCGGTCTACGGGGCGCGGCCGCTGCGCCGCCTGATGCAGTCCGCCATCGGGGACCAGCTCGCGCGCGCCCTGCTGGCCGGGGAGATCGCCGATGGCGACCAGGTGGTCGTCGACGTCGATCAGGGAGCGGACTCGCTGACCATCCGCCCCGCGGCGGAAGCGGCCAGCCAGGCCTGATCGCCAGGCCTGATCGACTGGTAACGCGGCAGCCCGCCCGGCCATGAGCCGGGCGGGCTGCCGTTTGCCTTTACCGTGCCCGAACGGGCCTAGCTGTCTGCCGTCCCTCCGGCGGGCCTGGCGGGCCGGAGGCGCGGGCCTTCTCCCGCATCGGCGGTCAGTTCGTCCAGCAGCCGGTCGTAATCGTCTTCGGGCAGGCCGAGGTCGTTGCGGATGCGGTATCGCAGGCTCAGCAGCAGCCGGAGCTCGGCCCGGTCACCGCGACGCCTGCACTCGTCCGCGCCGGCCGTGGCCCAGTGCAGGGCTCCGTCCATGTCACCCTGCTCGGCGAGCAGCTCGGCAATCAGGTCACAGGTGCGCGGATCACTTTTGCCCTCAGTGCCCTCATTATCGAGCTCACGAATCAGCGCTTGACCCTCGTCGCGGCGCCCGAGCGCGAACAGAGCCCGGGCCAGCGGCGCCCGCGGGTCGGCGAACGTCGCCCCGCCGTCCGCCATGGCCAGCTCGAAGCGTTCGGCGGCAATCGCGGGCTCATCAGCGAGCAGCCACTGATCACCCGCTCGCATGTACGCCTCAGCCCGGGACATGCTTCCTGTCTGTTCGGCCGTCGCGGCGAGATGGTTCATACGCAATGCTGCACGCCGGTAATCTCCGGTACGAGCAGCGTCGAATTCGATCTCGTCGAACAGGTCATCGTTGAGGACAACCATGTGTGTGGAAATACCCAGGTCGCCCATATCCAACCCTTCGCCAGCACCACCAGTACTCAGGCTGTTACCTGCGGCCGCACCAGCGCCGCGGACTGGATCGCTCACCTTGTCCCGTCCGTGTCCCGTCCGTCGATTCGCTGCTGATCGGTTACCCCATACGTCCTGGTCAGCGCCGCGAACTCTCCAGTGCGTCCCAGAAACCGCGGCGGAGCGCGTGCCGGACCTCATCGTGCAGCAGGAAATCGATCGGCAGCGCCGAGCCCTGCAGCAGGCGAGCCTCAAGGTCGGACGGCATCCGTGGCTTGCGGGCCAGCACGGCCTCGAGCCAGAGTGCGGGTGCCTCACGGGCCACCGACTCGCCGAACTCCTTGCCTTCCTCATGCGCCGACTGCACCGCGTCGGTCAGCGAAACCGGCGCCGACGACGATGACCGTCCGGGTGCCGCAGTGGGCTGGGGCCCACTGTAGGGGCCGTTCTGTGCGGGGATATAGGCCTGCGGGACCGGCAGCGCCGGCGGAGCCGGTGCCGGTGCGCGCTGCGGGCCCGGCGCGCTATGGCTGCCGGGCCGCACAACCGGACTCTGCGAGTCAGGCCCGTCCGGAGCCGGACCGAGCGGCGGAGCAGGGGACGCGCCGCCCGGACGGCGGAATGACCCCGGGGACGGGGACATCCCGCCGCGATGCGGGTCGAGCGCTTCCCCGCGGAACTGATCGCGCGCGCTGCCCGTGCCGTAGGCGGGCGACTCCTCGGCGCCCCGGCCGCGCCCGGGGTAGTCGCCGGGGGCACGTGATGGGAGCGGACGGCTGTAACCGCTGCCCTCGGCATGGCTGGGCAGGTCATCCCCGGCTGGTGGCTGCGGCGTGGGCGTATTGCGGAACGGCATGGACACCGGCGCGCCGTAGAGGTCCTGCCGGGTAGCGGGCTCCGTCTCGACGGCGTCGTTCCGCCCGGCCGAGGTGGGCAGTGGCGTCACGTCCGGATCGCTCCGGCCCCGGTCCGGCCGGCCCCGGTCACCGCGATCGCGCTGTCCTCGCTCGGGAGGGTCGAAGAAGGGGCGGTCGAAGTCATTGCGCATTCCCGTGGACGACAGGTCGCCGCGCCGGGTGGCCGCGCGGGAAGCGTCGCCGCGGACAGGCTCGGAACGCGGGGGCTCCGGCCGGGCGGCCTCCGCCCGTTCCTGGATACCGGGCAGGCCGGAGTTACCGGGCGCACCGGGCGTGTCGGGCCGGCCGAAAACGAGCGGCGGGTTCGCCTCGGCGGCCGGATCGTCGCGGGCGGGCGGCTCGGTCTCGGTCTCGGGCTCGGTCTCGGGCTCGGGCCGGTACGACGGCGCCACCGGCTGCGCGGGACGCTGGTACTCGGCGACCACCGGCGCGGTGTAGATGGACGGCGGCCCGGGGTGCCCGCTTCCGGGGGGCAGCGCCCGGTAGGAGCCGGTGCTGCCGTTCGAGTGGCCGTTGGAGACCGACCGGGCGGACAGCGCGCCCGCGGGGTAGCGCTCGTCCGCGCGGGCGGGCTCGGCGCCGGGGATCAGCTCCACGTAGGGGCGCAGGTGCGCGCTGGTGAGCTCCATGATGTCGTCGCACTCCTGCCGGAGTGACCGGGAGATCGTCCAGTTACCGTCGACCGTGACGTGGACGATGGTGACCCGCATGCCGAGATCCTGGACATCGGAGAGAACCTGCGCGAGGTCCTCCTCGGCGCTGACCACCACGGCGTCGCTGATGGCGTGGTTACCCGCCAGGACCGTGAGATCGCGGTGGATCTCGGTCTCCACGCCCTCGCGGCGGCCCGGGCGGAGCTTGGCCAGGCGCAGCTTGATGCCCGGCATGTCCGCGAGCGCGTCGTGCTCGGCCGTGCGACGGCCTTCGACCGTGGCCTCGTACCAGTAGCAGCGCAGCAGTGGGCGGCCGGTGCGGTCGCGGGCCAGGTTGCCGAGGAGCTGCACCAGTCCCTCGTAATCCCAGCTGACCGACTCTCGCCGGCGCGTCCCGTGGACGGCCATCGCGCCGTCCGCGAGCATGTAACCCGCGTCTACGAACAGCGCACAACGATCCACGCAACACCGCCCTTCCCTAGGCGTGGGAACTCTCTGAAATCGTGACATTACGGTGAGGGGCCACCTGTCGTCCCGCGCTCGGTCATAGCGTAGTGAAGCCGGCTTCCCACGTTTGCCTTTCCGGGTATTCGCTGCTGCTCAGGCGATGTTCGCCCGGCACCCGGCGGGGTCCCATGATCGCTGCGGCCTGATGGTCCACATCGACCGAAGCGTCACGAATCGGCGAAATGTCACTATGCCCCGGTTAGGCCCGGCGCGGCGAATGCCGCCCTTACCGGCCGCCCCGCCGCGGCGAAATGCCAGCGCCTGGCCCCGCCTCCGCCCAGTCCCGGCCGCTCACCTCCTGCGGCCAGAGCGGCGGCCAGGATCGTTTGTTACTCTAGGTGATAGGGGAACTTCATTTGGTCACCAGGAATCTTTGCGCAATCCGCGTCATACCAGAGCACGTCCGCCGTCTGGACAGTGGGCCGGGCCGCCGAGTGCCTCCTGGATGGGCTGGCCCATTGACGCCGCCGGCGCTCGGCGTCCCGTGGAGGGGAAGGGACCCGGCGCCGGCGGCCCGCCCGGCGCTGCGGGCCTCGCGGAGGGGACGAGGCCCGCAGCCGACGGTGCGGGGGAACGGCACCGCTCCAGGGCCGGCATCGCGGGACGGCTAAAATCCGGCCCGTGAGCGACCGAGACGAACTACTCCGCGCCATCAGGACCGAGGCCGTGGTCCGCGGCGACTTCGTGCTGTCCTCGGGGCAGCGGGCCAGCTGGTATGTGGACCTGCGGCGCGTCCTGCTCGCCGGGCGGTTCGCGCCGATCGCCGGGCGCGTGATGCTTGCCGCCACGGCCGACCTGTCGTACGAGGCGGTGGGCGGGCTCACCATGGGCGCGGATCCGGTCGCAGCCGCGATGATGCACGCCGCCGCGCGCGATGGCCGCATCCTGGACGCCTTTGTGGTCCGCAAGGGTGAGAAGGCGCACGGGCTCCAGCGGCGGATCGAGGGGCCCGACGTCAAGGGCCGGCGGGTGCTGGCCGTGGAGGACACCTCGACCACGGGCAGTTCGGTGCTGATGGCCGTCGAGGCCCTGCAGGAGGCCGGGGCGGAGATAGCCGGAGTGGCTGTGCTCGTCGACCGGGGCGCCCGGGAGCGCGTTGCCGACCTCGGGCTGCCCTACCGCGCCGCGTATATCCAGGCCGACCTGGGCGTGTGAACCGAGCCCGGCGGGCC
>Ga0182014_10003932_pt1 | contig 17505 bp, 16 predicted proteins | sample 612S2DmetaG_FD_120489 | JGI IMG/M metagenome (GOLD analysis project Ga0182014, IMG submission 120489) | Permafrost microbial communities from Stordalen Mire, Sweden - 612S2D metaG | ecosystem: Environmental > Terrestrial > Soil > Wetlands > Permafrost | place: Sweden: Stordalen | collected... | reverse complement strand
AAATCTTAATATTAAAATTTTTTAATCTTTTTTTATTAAATAAAATATATTTTCCAATTTTTTTTTATTATCATATAAACCTTAATTATTAACATTTTAATCCAAATTACTAAATTTTTTTTTAACATAATACTATAAATAAGAATAATTTTTAATTAAAAATTATAATAAAAAAAAATTTGCTTTAATAATAATATTTGAAAATTATTTTATAATACTAAACCAGGAGTATTTATAAATGTCTTTTCATGTGATGCTAATCCCTACATTAGGCTGTCCCTCAAATTGTAATTATTGCTGGAGTTCAGAGGAGAATTCACCCATCATGAATATTAAAATAATTGAAGAAGTAGTAGAATGGCTTAAAAACTTTCGTGAAGAGCCTGTAACCTTCACCTTCCATGGAGGAGAACCACTACTAGCAGGCTACGAATTCTTCAGTCAAGCTTTAACTTTAATAATGGAAGGTTTAAACCATCTTAAACCTGCCTTAGCTCTCCAAACCAACCTCTGGAACCTCACACCTGAACTAGCCCAACTTTTAAAAGAGTACGATATTCCCATAGGCTCCAGTTTAGACGGACCCCTAGAACTTAATGACTTGCAAAGGGGTGAAGGATATTACGAGAAAACAATGCATGGATATGAAATCGCCAAAGAATATAATCTAAAGATAAGTTTTATATGCACCTTCACATCTTACTCCATAAAATTTAAAGAAGACATCTTTAATTTCTTCCTTGAAAATAATTTAAATTTAAAACTACACCCTGCTTTACCATCCATACGTGATGAAAATCCAATGAAATGGGCACTAAGCCCTGAAGATTATGGTGAATTATTAATTTATCTATTAGATAAATATCTTGAAAATATAGATAAAATCGAACTTAAAAATATTGACCATCTATGTAAATGTGTATTCACCCGCAGAGGCACGGTTTGCACATTCGTGGATTGTATGGGCGATACTTTTGCAGTGGGGCCTGATGGAAGCATATATCCCTGTTACCGGTTTGTGGGCATGCCTGAATGGGTTATGGGCAATGTTATTGATCATCCAACTATGGATGATCTATCTAAATCCGATCCCTGGAAGCTTCTCCAAGAATATAGTGATTATGTGGATCGTGAATGTAAAAAATGCACTTATATTAAATTCTGCCGTGGCGGATGCCCTTACAATGCTTTAACTATAACAGATGGAGAAATTAAGTGTGTGGATCCTTATTGCACAGCATACAAAACCATATTTAAAGAGATAACTAAACGTGCAACTAAAGAAATGTTAACTGGTAATTTGGCGATGGATAATGATAATGGTTTTAAGAAAAAACCTACACATGGAATTATGGAACTTATGCTTAAACCTTCATAGAAAACCTATTTTATTTTTGAATTTAAAAAAAAATTATTTCTAATAAAAAAAAAGTAAAAAAAGTTTTAGGGAGGAATTTTTAATTCATGATAATTGGAAGATTAGATGAGAAATGCCCAGAATGTGGTTGCAAAGATAAAATCATTAAAAGAAAAATTGAACCCGTAAATCAAGCACACGCTACAACTAAAGCTGTAATCTGCTCTGAATGTGGATATATATTTAAATCTGAAGAAAAATGAAAATTAAAACTTTACTTAAACTTAAATTAAATATTTTAATTTTTATCTTCAATAAAAAGTTTTAGTAAAAAATATAATTTAATTCTTTAATTATTTTAGTATGCAGATTCCATGAATTCAACTCTGAATTCTGTTTCCTCTGCATTATCAACAATTAATCTTCCATCAAGTTGTTTAACCAGCATATCCACTAATTCCAAACCATTATTTTTGATTTCAGTGTCCTTAATAGCTATACCATTATCAATAATGTTTAACTTAATTATCCCATCATCAGAACTATATTTAATAATTATTTTACCCTCAACATTTCCTGGAAAAGCGTGAATAATTCTATTAATCATTAATTCATTTAAAATTAAAGCGCAGGGAATTGCGACATCTACATCTAGGAGAGAGTTATCTGTTTCAATCTCAAACTTTAGAATATCCGAGTTAATATTGTAAGACAGAATTAGATGATTTTTAAGACATATAATGTAATCAGAGAAATCAATTATGGCAAAATCTTGAGATTTAGAGAGTTTTTCATGAATCAAATTTATTGCATTCAATCTATTCTTATTAATTTTATTAAACTCCTTACTCATTTCTGTATTTGAAAGTTGAACATTAACTAGTTTTAAGATTAATTGCAAATGATTGAAAACTCTATGACGAATTTCGCCTAGTAAAATATTTATTTCTTTAAATGAAGCCTCCATTTCTTCTTGGATTTGTTTACGTTCTGTTATATCAATTATCATTGCTATGAAATGGATGGGATGTCCTTGTTCATCATGGATTAAACTCACTGAGAGATTAATCCAAACTATTTCACCATTTTTCCGTATATAACGTTTTTCAGTTCGGTGCTGTTCAATATCACCATTAATTAAACGATGTATTTTCTCCATATTACTTTCAACATCCTCAGGATGCACTATATCCAAAATGCTTAGAGATTGAAGATCCTCCAGAGTATATCCAGTTAAAATTAGGAATTGTTTATTAACGGTTATAAATCTTTGATCCATTGATATTATAGCTGTGGCTATGGGTGACTGATAAAATATGCTTTTGAAATTCTCCTGACTAACCTGTAATTTCTTCTCCATTATCTTCTGCTTTGTTATGTCATGTGAACTGAAAAACACTCCTGTAACTATATTCTCATCATCTAATATGGGATTTAAATTAACTTCTAAAAAAACATAATTACCATCAGCATGTTTAAAACGAGCGTGAATCCTTTCATGAGATGAGGTTGTAACACATCTCTGGAATAAATATTTAGTTTTCTCCAAATCATCAGGATGCAGGAATTCAAAAGAATCAAAAAAAGATTTACCTATAATATCTGAAGCATTATATCCTATAGAACACTCTAAGGAGGAGTTTACATATTGAAAAATTCCGTGATTATCAATCTGCCATTTATAATTTATTACATCATCTACAATTATTAATTGTTCATCTTCATCATTAAAAACATCATCTAATTCTGGCTGATCGTCAATAAGATAATTTTCATTATCATTTAATGTTATTTTTCTTATATCCATTGAATTCTTCAACATTGTTCACCTAAATCATTATTTTTTCTTTCCAGAACTCAAATAAAGGGGGCAAAATAACAATTCAATAATTTTTTTTATTTAATTAATATCCTTTAATTATTCACACTTTTTATACTTTACTTAAATAAACTTAATCCAACGATTTTATTTGTAATTAATATTTAATAAAAAAATATTCACTATAGAATATAAATACTATGAAAGTGTTAAAAAAGTTAATCGGATAGTTAATAAATAAATGATGGATAAAGGTTGATAATTATGAAAGTTAATGAATGGTGCATGTATTGTGGGGAATGCGCTGGTGTATGTCCCCGTTCACTTATCGAAGTCAGGGAATCTTGCTTAATATTCAATGAAAATGAATGTAAAGACTGCAGAATATGTATACAGGTTTGCCCCGTGCAGGCTCTCTCTAAAGAGGAATAAAGAAAAAGAATATTTATATAAAATAAAAAAACTAATTTGAAGGTGAATTTTTGAAATGTCAATTGAAACTGATATCCTAGTCATAGGTGCAGGACCCGCTGGCTCATCCGCTGCAAAACACGCTGCTTTAAACGGTGCAAAAGTACTTATGATTGATAAAAAATCTGAGATCGGCACTCCTAAAAGATGTGCAGAGGGAGTTTCAAAGGAAGGTCTTAAAACTCTGGGAATAGAACCCAGTAGTAGATGGATAGCTAAGGAATTAACTGGAGTGAAGTTTATATCACCCAACGGTACCAGTGTTTGGCTAAACGAGGAACGAGTGAAATTGCCTGAAGCGGGCTACATTCTAGAGCGGAAGATTTTCGATAAACATATGGCTATGAACGCTGCCCGTGCAGGTGTAGAAATCATGGTTAAAACCATCGCTACAGGACTTAAAAGAAGTGAAGAGGGTATAATTGTCAGTGCTGAATGTATGGATCAATCATTCGATATACATACTAAAATAGTGATTGCAGCCGATGGTCCCGAGTCACGAGTTGGAAGGTGGGCGGGTCTTAAAACAACACTTAAACCCAAAGATATGGAATCTTGCGCACAGTTTGAGATGGCTAGAGTGGAAATGGATGATCCTAACTCTATAGAATTTTATTTTGGAAGCGTAGCTCCAGGAGGTTACGCTTGGATATTCCCTAAGGGAGATGATATCGCTAATGTAGGTTTAGGAATAATTACTACCAAAACTGATAAAACAGCCTATGAACATTTACTGGAATTTGTAAGTAATTGTCCGTCCACTCAAAATGCTCAGCCAGTAGAATTAAATATTGGTGGAGATCCTGTAGGTGGTATGCTTAAAAAACTGGTTACAGATAATTTAGTAATAGTGGGTGATGCTGCAAGTCAGGTTAGTCCCTTAACTGGGGGGGGAATAATCAGTGCAATGAAAGGAGGAGTTTTTGCCGGTGAAGTGACAGCCGCAGCAATAGAGGAAGGTAATTACTCACAGAAAAGACTGCAAGAGTATCAAGATAAATGTGAGGTGGAGATGGTCAAAACCTTTAAAAAAGAGTTGAAAGTAAAAAACTATCTTTTAAATTTATCTGATGAAGAACTTGACTCTATAGCTGATGCCTTTAAGAATACCGAGTTTGAAAGAATAAGTACTAAAGAGATCATTAAGGTACTGGTTAAGGTTTCTCCTAAGGCTCTTTTGAAACTTGGCAAACTATTTTAGGATAATTTTTTTTTTTAGATGTGTTTTAGGTTCAAAATAATTATTCAAATATACTTACCATGAATTTAATTTTTTTTATTAAGTTATGAAGAGTAAGTAAAATATTGTTATCGTAAAGAATACGAGAGCCACTTGATGGTATATTACATCTGATAGATGCATCATTTTATCTTTACTAATGAATAATGATAAGTACAGTGGAATGGCAGCTATTAATGAAGGTAAAATCGCCACTCCGAATTGTATCAGATTCATATCTCCGTTATAAAAAATATAACCAAGAGTAATTACTCCTAAAATGACTATGATTTGCGAAAATATTTTTTTATTTTTGTATAATGAATACGTACCCATTCCAGCAAAATAGATGAAAAAATAAACAGGTAACGGTACTAAGAATAAATTACCTAATAAAACACAGCATGATGCTGTCCTAAGTACGGAATTAGTGGCAGTACTAGTGAAAGGGGCTAATATTGTGTTTTTTAATCTGAAAGGAGGTAAAGTATAAAGAATTTGATTTAAAAGCATTAATCCTAAGATTAAAGTAAAAATCAGTGAATAGAAGATTAGTGAAATTATGAATACTATAATAATTAATATTACTATAAAACTAAGCACAGATTTCTCTTCCACCTTCTCCTGGATAAAAGCTCTATCCTGCTTCTCTGGATTTTCCCGATCCGATTCAATGTCAGTATAATCATTTAAACTGTAAAGACCTCCCCACAATAAACATACTAAAATCAAACCTCCCAATACTTCATAAGGATTTTTAATAATTAAACCAGAGAAATAAGCATAACTCAATGCTAATAAGAACATGTTAAGGGTTTTAGATGCCCAGCCAATACGAATTGATTTTAAAAGAGATTTAATCATATTAAAACTTCTTTTTTTTATAATTTCTTAAATAAAAAAAATCAATGCTATCTCCAAAAAAATATTTTTTTTATAAAAATTCACTTTCCAACATATTACATATAAAACGAGGTTTATGCCCATATTTTTTAATATAAATTAAAATAAGATTCTCATCAACATGGGGATTATAGTTTTTCACTATTTTTATAGTTTCCTCCTCTGAATATGAAATCTCCACTACAATAAAAAATCTTTTGAGAATGAAAACTAAGAATCTAGATAAAATTCCAAGATCAGAAAATAAATCATACTTCACTCCACCAATATAAATCCTCCAAGAAGTCTGGAAAACCAGATTTATATCCTTAAAATCCTTCCAATGATTCAAATATTCCCAAATACACATTAAATAAAATTTTAAGGATTTAAAACCCACATTATCCGTCCATTTACTGAATCCCATAACTCCAAGATTCTGACGATGAGCATCTTGGAAATCATCGGCAATTAAAACCAAATCAAACTCACCCAACCTTTTATAAATATCTTTTTTAGACTCTAACTCTAAATCATCCTTTAAACATTCAAAAATTTTATTAAAAACTTCTCCGGAACCAATAACTCGTCGAGGAATATCTAATTTAACATTATAAAAATTCAAATCCAATTCATTAATAGCATGATAAATATTAGTAGATTTACCAGTACCTGGAGCTCCAATTACATGCATTATCCTATTTTTTCCCATTTTAAGTTTTTTAAATGAAGCATAAAGATTTTTATATGATTTAGTGGTTATGAAATACTCACCATCTCTGCCGTTGACGTAATAATTACCCATAATAAGATTATTTGAATTTCAGAGGTTATAATTAATTCGACAAAAATAAAAATCCATTATAATTAAGAGTATAAATAAATCCTTTTTCAATTTATAGAGTAAAATTAAACTCCCATGAACTTCTAATCATACTCACATAAAATTTTATCACTTATCCTTTTAATATTCACCGAAATTATCAGATATTTTTATAAACATTGAAAATCATAAATATAACCAGATAAAATAGAATAAAGCTAGTAGAGGATTTTAAATGGCTAATTATAGATGCACTGTCTGTAACTATATATTTGATGAAGAAAAGGAAGGTACAAAATTTGATGATCTTCCAGATAACTGGAGATGTCCCGTTTGTAACTCTCCTAAAAAAACTTTTATTTTAATCAAAAAAGAGGTTAGGGAGTTTAAAGAAGGAGAATCAACTGTATCTGATGTTTTGGTTGAGCAAATGGTGGAATGGGGTATTAAATATGTTTTCGGTTTGCCCGGGACTTCTTCTTTAGGTGTTTTGGAAGCAGTGCGAAAAAACAATGCCCTACAATATGTACAAGTGAGACATGAACAGACTGCTGCATTTATGGCTTCAGCCTACGGCAAACTAACAGGACATCCAGCAGCCTGTCTTACTGTTGCCGGTCCCGGGGCAACTAATCTCGCCACTGGACTTTACGATGCAAGTCTCGACCACTCACCAGTACTAGCGATGACTGGAATGCTACGAAGACAACTCATAGGACCGGGTTCATTCCAAGAAATCGATCAACAAAGTTTTTTTGAATCAATGACAGTTTACAATAAAGTTTTAATGTCAGAAGATCAAACCACCACCCTTATAACTAACGCCATAAAACATGCTATTTTAGATAAAGGAGTTTCTCATATAGGGATACCTAATGATGTTCAAAAACTGCCTTACGCTTCTAAAACAGTACCTTTCGAAGGTAGTTTCCCTAATAATGCCATAACCCAACCCATGTTCCTAATACTTCAAGCAGCTCAGGCAATAAATAATGCGGAACGTCCAGTGATAGTATCCGGATTTGGAGCTATCACTCAAGGTGAAAACTTACTAGAACTTGCAGAAAAAATCACCGCACCAGTAGTTACCACCTTCCGTGGTAAAGGAGTTATTGATGAAGATAATGAACTTTATGTGGGAAGTCACGGTGACATCGGATCAACGGCTGCTACGGAATTGGTGTTGAACAGTGACTTACTAATAGTTATTGGATCATCCTTCTCGGATATGACCCATCTGCCTGTAAAAAAAGCAGTTCAAATAGATATAGATCCTTTAATGATCGGACGACAATACCCTGTTGAAGTTGGACTCTATGGAAACAGTGCTGAAATAATACCAGAGATTATTGACTTGGTACGGGAGAATAAACGAGATGATTATTTAGAGGAGATAAGAAAACTTAAGAATGAATGGTTAGATCTTTTAGATGAAGAAGCTGACGATACTAAAACCCCTGTAAGACCACAATATATAATTAAAGTTTTAAATGAGAAAATTGCAGAAGATGCCATTGTGACCTTGGATATCGGCGAGGATTGCTGGTGGTTTGGACGTAATTTTTGGATGAAGAAAAGCCAAACATTACTCATGTCTGGTTACTTAGCTAGTATGGGATATGGATTACCAGCGGCTTTAACTGCTCAATTAGTTTATCCTGAAAGACAAGTGGTATGCATCACGGGAGATGGTGGATTCTCGATGGTTATGGCTGATTTTTTAACTGCTGTCCGAAATGAACTTCCTATTAAAATATTCCTATTTAATAATCATCAATTAGGCATGATTATGCAGGAGCAGAAAGTGGAGAAATATCCTGTCTGGCAAACTGAACTTTATAACCCCGATTTCGCTGCTTATGCACGAGATTGTGGTGGGATGGGAATTTCGGTTAAAACTCCTGAAGAGTTACCAGGAGCAGTTGATAAAGCTCTTGCATCAGAAAAGTCAGTTATTGTGGATATTGAAACCGATCCCAGGAGATTTATATAAATTATAATATCTTTTTTGTTAATAGAACTATAATATTTTACTAAAAAAATTTTAAGGTTATTTAAGTATGGTTGTAGAACTGGCAAGTATAAGGACTAAAATCTCGGATACTAAAGAGAATAGAGATGAATGTCATTGTCCTTTGTGTCCCAGTTATCCTCATCAATGTGATGGTGAAATTCTTTTTTGCGGAATTGATGTGAGTCACTGTGATATTGAAGCACAGGGATGCCTCTGTAATACTTGTCCGGTTTTTTTTGAAAATGAACTAAAATCATTATATTATTGTAATCAGATAGGTACAGGTGAAAGTAACACTTTTATGCGTAAAAGAAAATCTTTAGAAGACCCATCATTCTACCAGACCGTCGTGGACATCAAAGAGGAGAGTATAAGCAATGAAAGTTTGATAGTTTCAATGGGTTCATTAAAAAAACTACCATTCTCCTTAGATGACATCCAATTCATACCAGCACAAGTAAATAAAATTCCTTTAAATCGAGAAGAACATGTAAATACTACTGTAAATCTAGGTCCCAATGCAAAAAAACCATTAAAGTTGTCTTCACCCATTATGATTTCAGGTTTAAGTTTTGGAGCTGTTTCCAAGAACGTGAAATTAGTCATAGCTAAGACATCTTCAAAACTTAATATAGGATTTAATACGGGTGAAGGAGGATTAACCTCGGAAGAGAAAATTGAAGGATTAAATTGTAGGATAGTACAATATTCTACGGGAAGATTCGGGATTGACGAAGATATTCTTAAATCAGCCGCTGCAGTTGAGATTAGGTTTGGACAGGGAGCATATCCTGGTAAAGGTAGTTATTTACCTTCAGAAAAGATGACATCTGAAGTGGCACGGATCAGGGGATTGGAGTCAGGTGAGGCTGCTTACTCTCCGGCTCATCATTATGATATGACCAGTCAACAAGATATTAAAGATAAAGTTTCATATTTACGAGAGATTACCCATGGTGCACCAGTCGGAGCTAAAATAGGATGTGGAGATGTTAAGGCCGATATTAAAGTGCTGGTTGATTCAAATATTGATTATATCGCTTTAGATGGTTTTGGTGGTGGTACCGGTGCTACAGACCTCTACGTCCGTGATAATGTAGGTATACCAATATTCGCTGCACTTCCACAAGCTCACAAAACCCTCACTGAATTAGGAGTTAAAGATAATATATCATTGATAGCATCAGGTGGGTTGCTTCGATCAGCAGATTTTGCAAAATGCCTAGCATTAGGAGCTGATGCAGTTTATATTGGTACAGCAGCTTTAATAGCTATTAACTGTCAGCAATATCGGATATGTTATACAGGATTATGTCCGACTGGAGTCACCACTCAAAATCCTCAGCTAATGAAACAATTAAATATTAAAGAAGGGGTTAATAGACTCACAAATTTTATAGAATTATCAACAGAAGAGATAGCTAATTTAACTCGTATTGTTGGGAAAGATGATGTTCATAAACTTGATAAAAATGACATCATCTCTTTAAATAAGGATTTATCCAGCATATGTAGAATTAGATGGTTGAATGGTGAATATTTACAATAGGAATAAAGTTAATGAATTATAGGAATTTATAATAGTTAATTATTTGAACAAGTAAATCATTTTTTTGAAATATAAAGGGAATTTGAGGATAGTGATGTTTTATCTTAGATAACAATTTGAAGGATGGAAATGTGACAATAAATCCTTTTATAATGATTAGGGAAGAATGGGAGCGTACTTTCGATGCTATCCCTGATCTTATAGCTATATTGGATGGAGAGCATAGAGTTACTCGTGTTAACCAAGCCATGGCTGATACTTTGGATGTTACACCAGAATCATGTATTGGTGTTCCGTGTTTTGCTGCTGTACATGGTAGTAACTGTCCTCCTGACTTCTGTCCACATTCAAAACTATTAAAAGATGGTAAAGAGCATAGTTCTGAGGTTTATGAGGAAAACTTGGGTGGTTATTTTATTGTTACTGTATCACCTATCTATGATGAGAAAGGGAAGGTTATGGGAAGTGTTCATGTAGCTAGGGATATTACTAAGCGCAGAGAAATGGAGGATAACTTAAAAATAGCATTAAGCGATAAAGAGAATCTTATTGAGGAATTAAAGCGTTCTAATAAAGAATTAGAGCAGTTTGCTTATATGGCATCTCATGACCTGCAGGAACCTTTAAGAATGGTTACTAGTTTCGTTAAACTTTTAGAAAAGCGTTATAAAGGTCAATTGGAGTCTGATGCTGATGAATATATTTATTACGCTGTTGATGGCGCTGAACGTATGCAAAAGTTAATCACAGATCTATTAACATATTCAAGGAATACCAGTAAAGTTGAAGCGTTTAAATTGGTTAATATTGAGTCTGTATTGGATAAAAGTATTTTAAATTTGACAGTATCTATAAAGGAGAATAATGCACGAATAACTTATGATGCACTTCCGACCATTATGGTTGATCCATCCCAGTTTACTCAACTTTTCCAAAATCTTTTGGGGAATGCGATTAAATTCAGGGCAGAAGATGCACCTGAAATTCATGTTAAAGCTGAAGATAATGGTAATGAATGGATTTTTCAGGTAATTGATAATGGTATTGGAATAGACTCACAACATAAAGATTTAATATTTGAAGTATTCCAGAGGTTATATGAAAAGAATGAATATCCCGGTACGGGTATAGGACTTTCTATGTGTAAAAAGATAGTTGAGAGACATAATGGAGATATTTGGGTTGAATCAGAATTGGGTAAAGGTTCAAAATTCTGTTTTACTATACCTAAATCGTTTGAATAATAGGAAAAAATCTGTTATAATTGAAAATAAAATTTAATTAATATACTTCAAATTAGTTTTTTTATAATTAAACTTAAAATTTAATTTTTTTGGGAGGAAATGATATTCTATGAAGATTTTATGTACTATTGAAGCATCCCTCTACAGACCAGAAGTTCGGAGATGGAGGGATAGAATGGGACATATTAAACCACAGGGTGAAGTAGTGATAGTTTTACCTTGCAGCATGAGGAAACCTTACTCCCAATCTAAATCACATCGAATATTTATGAGAGCCACTAAAAATTTTCAGGAATTAATTTTAACTTCTCCTTTTGGGATATGTCCTAGGGAACTGGAACAAACTTATCCTATACAATCTTATGATGTTTCCACTATTGGAGATTGGTCCCAGGAGGAAATAGATGTCACAGGTAAATGTTTAACTGAATATGTGGATGGAAAACAAGTAATTGCCCATGTGGCTGGTGGTTATAGGAGGGTATGTGAAGAATATTTAGATGATGCAGTTTATACTTGTAAAGATGGCAGAGTAACGTCACATGAATCGATGGAAAATCTGGGAAATGAATTGAAGAAGTATGAGAAAATCAGAGACAAAAATAGAAATTTGAAAAAGTTACGTTCTATTGCATGTTATCAGTTTAACACTGAAGATGCTTCTGCATTAATACCTGATGGATCAAGAGTGATGGGTAGATTTAGTAAACGTATAATCCAAGATGGAGAACAAATAGCAACATTTCATTATGAAACTGGTTTATATTCTCTTAATCTTAAAGGTGGATTCATCGTTAAGGAAAGTATAAATAAAAACTTGGTTGAAATTGACTTTGACTTGAAGACTAACACTATCTTTGCACCTGGGGTTGTTAATGCTGACTCTGATATTATTCCCCGTGATGAGGTGGTGATTTTAAAGAATGATGAAGTGGTGGCTGTTGGTAAAGCTGTCTTACCTGGTGAGGAGATGAAAAATGCAATTAAAGGAGTTGCAGTGAGGATAAGGCATAGGTTAAAATAATTAACTAAATTGGAATGATCTAAAAAAAATTAAATTTAAATATAATATTAGGAATATAAAAGAATACATTCTTAATTCAAATGTAAAATTTGTATATTATTTTGAATTTTAAATTAATTTACGAGTGATTAATATGACTGAAGAATTAGTTGAAAAAATACGAGAAACATTAGCGAAAATTCCTGATCCACACATGGGTATTAGTATAGTGGAGATGGGAATAGTTGGAGACATTGAAGTCAACGAAGAAGAAAAAACGGCTAAAATCACTATAATACCCACTAATCCGGGATGTATGAGTGCAGCCAATATTGCCATGCAAGCTAGATTAGCAGCGGAGAGCCTTGATGAAATAGATAAAGCAGAAATTATAGTTGAAGGTCATATGATGGCGGATGCCATCTGTGAAATGGTGAATAAGTAAAAATGGTTCACTGGAACGTTGCCGCGGTGGTGGGTGTTCCAGGGGTCGGTAAAACATCTTTATGTAGGCGAGCATCAGAATCCCTGGGATACACTTATGTAAACTATGGGGAATTGATGCTTGAATTAGCATGTGAAAGAGATCTTGCCCATAATTTACCTGAGCTTTTTAAATTAAATATTAATATTCAACATGAAATCTGGAGAGCAGCTGCTTTAAAAATTAAAGATAAGTGTAATATGCTTGTAGATCTTCATGGAATAGATCATTCTGAATCTGGATATATATTGTCACTGCCTATTGAGATTCTGAAGCCAGATATTATAGTGTTGATAGAATCATCCTATGATAATATTTTATTTAGAAGGCAGAGGGATATTCTGAAGAAAAAGAGAATTATGGAGAATTTCAAGGTTTTTACGGAGCATAATAATATACTTAAAGTTTCAATGGCTGTTTGTTCTGTGATTCTTGGATGTAATTTACTAATATTAGATAATAATAATTTTGATAATTCTTTGAATAAATTAAAGGAAGTTTTAGATAAATAATATTTGTTATCTTTATTTAGTGAAATTTAAAGCATATTAAGGATATTTTGAATTAGCTAAACCAGAAAGGATATATATGATGAAGATTAAATCTTGCATCTACACTATTATTTTGAATTATATAATATAAAACTAGCTTTTAAAAAATTTAACGGTGGGGGCCCGTGGCTCAGGTGGTAGAGCGCACGGCTGATAACCGTGAGGCCCTGGGTTCGAATCCCAGCGGGCCCATTATTATATTAAATTATTAGTGTTAAGTAATATTATTTTAGATTCAAAAGATTTATATTTGAATAATTAATAGATAATAAATCGGAGCAATGGTAAATTCAGGTATATTAATTACCTCAATTTTACCTTCTTTTTTTAATTTACCTCATAAAATGATTCTAAATTTTTATGTATATAATAAATTAATGATTAAAAATTCTTATTTACAATATTGATTACTTATTCTAATGAATTCATTCAATTTACTAAAAGCATCACCATTTTCAACAGATTCACGTACCATCTTCATTCCCGCCTTAAGACTACCCGCCTTTCCAGCGATAAATAAAATAGCCGCAGCATTTACAAGACAAAGGTTCAACCGGGCTTCATCATCAATACTATTTTTTCTACCCTTCAAAACACTAGTAATAACTTCTAAATTTTCATAAAGACTTTCAGGAGCTTCAACATATTCCGGAATACTATATTCCAAACCAAAATCTTCAGGATACCATTCCTGAATCTTAACCACACCATCACTCAAAAAAGCTACTTTACTCCGACCTAATGTTGATATTTCATCCATAGCTGGTTGATTAACATTATCAAATCCATGCACCACTAAAGCCCGTTTAACACCTAACTTATTCAAAACATTAGCCATTAACTCCACATAACTTGGATCGAAAACTCCCAACAACTGGATATCTGCATTAGCCGGTGAAGTTAAAGGACCTAAAATATTGAAAATAGTTCTAATCCCCAGCATTCTCCTAATGGGCATCACATTTTGCATAGCCGGATGAAAATGAGGTGCGAACATGAATCCTAATCCTATTTCCTCCAAACACTTCTCCACACCTTCAGCATCACAATTAATGTTAACCCCCAAAGATTCTAGAATATCAGCACCACCACATTTACTTGTAATACTACGATTTCCATGTTTTGCAATGGTAACTCCACAGGAGGCAGCTATAATAGCTGCAGATGTGCTTACATTAAACGTTTTAAATTTATCACCGCCTGTTCCACAGCTATCCACTAAAATACGTCCATGTGGGGGAGATACTTTTATAGATGCTTCACGCATAGCTTTTGCAAAACCAGTTATTTCATTCACTGTTTCACCTTTCATTGAAAGAGCTGTCAACAAAGCTGCAATCTCCACTTCACTAGCATTACCATTTTTTATTTTCATCATACACTGGTAAGATTCATCTTCACTTAAATCTTGACCAGACACTATTTTCTTTAGACATTCGTTAATCTTCATAAAAAAACACTTCAATATTATAAAAATTCTTTATTGGGTGGCGTTTTTCATAATCTGGCAACATTCACGTACTTTAAATTCAGGATTCATTAAGTTATCTGTTATAACATCAATAAGTGCGCTTCCTACAATAGCTCCATCTGCACCAGCAGCTATAACTTCTGACACATGCTCTGGTTTAGAAATCCCAAAACCCACACAAATAGGAAGTTGAGTATGATTACGCATTCTCTCCACCAATTCTATAGTACTGATTTTAAGTTTACTTCGAGCTCCTGTTACACCCATAACTGATACCACATAAAGAAAACCAGAACATAACCCTATTATTTTCTCAAGTCGCTCATTACTTGTAGTTGGAGCAGCTAGGAAGATTTCATTTACACCATTACTTCTTGCAGCCTCTACGGCGACATCAGCCTCTTCAAGAGGCATATCCGCTGCAAGAACACCGTTAACTCCACTTATATGGGCTTTTCTATAAAACTCATTTACTCCCATTTTAAATATGAGGTTATAATACACTAATAATCCAATAGGAATTTTAGTGAATTTCCGAATCCTTCTTACAAATTCAAAACCTATATCCGTATTCATTCCAGAATTTAAAGCCCTAATATTTGCTGTCTGTACTGTAGGACCATCTGCTAAAGGATCGCTAAAAGGAAAACCTATTTCCAATGCGTCTGCACCGCCATCCACCATCATCTTTACCATCCGGAGAGAAGTTTCAAAATCAGGATCACCGGCAACAATAAATGGTATAAAAGCTCCTTCACCTTTCTCTTTAACCCTCTTAAACATATCATCGTAACTTTCAGTTACTGAATTATTCTCATTCATCATATTTCCTCACCCATCTTCTCTGCAACTAAGAACATATCCTTATCTCCCCTCCCCGATAAATTTACCACTATAGTTTTACCCTTATTTTCTCTCAACTGAGCATATTTCTCTAGATAAGCAATGGCATGAGCGCTTTCAAGAGCCGGTATTATCCCTTCATATTTGGAGAGTAATTTAAAACCACGAATAGCTTCCTTATCAGTTATAGCTACGTATTTAGCACGTTCTGTAACTTTCAAATAAGCGTGTTCAGGACCTACACCAGGGTAATCAAGTCCTGCAGACACAGAATGAGCTTCATTTATTTGTCCATAATCATCTTGCAGTACAAATGAAAGAGAACCATGCAATACGCCTTCAGTTCCAACCGAGAGAGTAGCCCCAGTTTGTCCACTGTTTACCCCATTTCCACCCCCTTCAACACCAACTAACTTCACTTCCTCATCCTTTATGAATTCGGAGAAGATGCCGATAGCATTACTTCCACCACCAACACAAGCGATTATTACATCAGGATGCTTACCATCCTTCATCATGATTTGCTTTTTAACTTCTCTTCCAATGACACTCTGAAAATGCTTCACTATGGTGGGGTAAGGATGAGGTCCCATTGTAGAGCCGATCAAGTAGTGAGTGTCATCTAAATTACTAATCCAATCCCTTAAAGCTTCATTTATAGCATCCTTAAGAGTACGGGAACCGCTATCTACAGGTAAAACCTTTGCATCAGAAAGTTCCATTCTAAAAACATTTAATTTCTGTCTTACAACATCTTCACTGCCCATATAAACTTCGGTGGGCATTTTTAGTAATGCACCTACTACTGCAGTAGCGATACCATGTTGCCCTGCACCAGTCTCTGCTATTAATCTTTTTTTACCCATATGCTTTGCTAGAAGCCCCTGTCCTAATGTATTATTTATTTTATGAGCACCCGTATGCAGCATATCCTCTCTTTTAAGGTAAATTCTACATCCCAGCTTCTCTGAAAGGTTACGAGCATAATATAAGGAAGTGGGTCTTCCAGCAAATTCTCTTAAGTAATAATCCAGTTCAGAATTAAAATCTTTATCATCTTTATATTTCATGAAGGCGTTTTCCAGTTCTTCTAAGGCAGGTATGAGAAGCTCTGGAACAAAAATACCCCCATATTTCCCGAATTTACCATTATCAATCATCTAAAAATCACCTTAAATTTTATTTTATAAATTTTATAAATTGGAATTAATCTTTTACTAATTCTATAAGCTCTATAATTTTTTTCTCATTCTTAAATCCTGGTTGATCTTCAATACCTGAATTGACATCTATAAAATCAAATATTTCTCCTATAACCTTTCCTTCATTTTTCAACTGTTTTAAATCCAATCCCCCAGCTAAAAACAATTTTATATCATCATTGGTATTTTTCGCAATTTTAGCTGCTTCAAAAGCTAATTTAAGAGGAATTTGTTTTCCTGTGCCACCGCTTTTTCCATCATTTTCATAATCAAATAATAAAAAGTCACAAACCCTGGCAAAATCTTCTATTTCAACCTTTTTCCGAGTATTAATTGTTTTTGGAATTCCTATAGCTTTAATTATCTTCAATTGCCTTTGAATTGATCCTATTTCCTTTAATCTAATGATATCATCACTTGAAAGTGAATGAAGTTGTATTAACTTTATATTAGATTTTTCTAAAATTATTTTTGCGTCTTCCAAATTATCCGGCTCAATTACCAAAACGGAGTGATCTTTATTATTAAGCTTACTGGTGAGTTCATTGATTTTATCTAGTTCCACAAATCTTT
>Ga0182014_10003931_pt1 | contig 17505 bp, 17 predicted proteins | sample 612S2DmetaG_FD_120489 | JGI IMG/M metagenome (GOLD analysis project Ga0182014, IMG submission 120489) | Permafrost microbial communities from Stordalen Mire, Sweden - 612S2D metaG | ecosystem: Environmental > Terrestrial > Soil > Wetlands > Permafrost | place: Sweden: Stordalen | collected... | reverse complement strand
TCCCGATGGCCGAGCACGCACAGGTTCCAATAGAAGCTCTTCTGCTCCAGATCGAGAGCCACGTAAGGCTGGAACAGGCGGCCGCGGAGTCGTTCCTGCAAACTCCCACGCCGGCTCTGTTGCACTGCAAGACTATCTCTCCGTTGGTGAACTGAAGGGCGGCCTGCCATGACGAGCGGACAATCGGAACTCTTGAAAGGACTTCCGCCCCCCGAGGCGGACCGAGTCTTGTCCCTGGGCAAGCGGCTCACCTTGACCAGCGGCGCGGAGTTATTCCACATGGGAGCGCCGGCCGACAGCCTCTACCTGGTTTCCCGGGGCCGCATCAAACTGACCCTTCCCATGCAGATCCGCGGCAACCAGCAGGATGTCTTCGTGGAAGAGCGGACTCCCGGCGAAACCGTCGGATGGTCCGCGCTGATTCCGCCGCACCAGTTTACGCTCACGGCCACGGCGCCCTTGCAGACGGAGGTCATCGCCTTTTCCCGCGAGACCCTCCTGGCGCATTGCGCCGCGTTTCCCGCCATCGGCTATGCCATCTCATTGAACCTGGCGGCCGTGGTCGGACAACGCCTGCAGCTTTTCCAGGCCATGTGGCTGCGCGAAATGGAGCGCATGGTGGAATTGCGTTGCGCCTGAGCCGGGGGATTGCTCCATGAGACTGGCAATCCTGATTCTCCTGGGTATCGCCGCTTCGGGAGCGGCAAGCGATCCTAAAGCGCCGTTCGCGCCCGCGGCAAGCGCCGAGCGGCCCGCTGGGGAACGCCTCGACGTGCCCGCGCCGCCATTCAGCGAGGGGATTTTCCCGTGCAGCAACTGCCACGCCAGCATGCCGGTGAACCGCACCCGCCGGACCCTGACGGACATGCACACCGACATCGTCCTGAAGCACGACGAAGCGCACCGCTGGTGCCTGGATTGCCATGACGCCACGAATCGCGATTTTCTCCACCTGGCGAGCGGCGAGCGCGTGGCCTTCACCGAGTCTTACCTGCTGTGCGGGCAGTGCCACGGGGAGAAGTTGCGCGACTGGCGGGCGGGCGTGCATGGCCGCCGCACCGGAAACTGGAACGGGACCAAGGGTTACCTGTTGTGCGTGCATTGCCATAGCCCGCACCAGCCGCGCTTCCGCGCATTGGCCCCGCTGCCTGCGCCGGCGCGGCCCGCGCGGCCGGGCGATTAGGCCGATATGGAGAAGGCTTCCATGGAAACGGACGGCAAGACCACCAAACCAACTCGCCGTATGTTCGCTTCTCAGGCTGCCGCCCTCGCCGCCGGGTGGGTCCTCACTGCGTGCGGGCCCAAACGCCTGTATGAAGCGCCGCGCGCCCAGTTGAAGAAGGCCATCGAGGACATGGAACGCCAGTACCGCGAGCGCCTCGGGGTGAACGTCTCGGTTTCGGACGCGCCGCCGATTCCGGGCGTGGAGTTCGCCTATGCGCTGGACCTGTCGCGCTGCATCGGATGCCGGCGCTGCGTCTATGCATGCGTGAAGGAAAACAACCAGTCGCGCGATCCGCAGATCCAGTGGATCAAGGTGCTCTCCATGGAGAAGGACAAGGGCATCGATTTCTCCGCCGCGGACCCCTATTACGCGCCCGCTGAGGTCCCCGAGGAGGGGCATTTCTACGTCCCGGTCCAGTGCCAGCAGTGCCGCAACTCGCCCTGCACCAAGGTATGCCCGACCGGCGCCACCTGGACGGAAAAAGATGGGATCGTGGTGATCGACTACGACTGGTGCATCGGCTGCCGGTACTGCATGGCGGCCTGTCCCTACGGCGCCAGGCACTTCAACTGGGCCGAGCCCGAAATCCCGAAAGCCGAGATCAACCCCAACACCCACTACCTGGGCAACCGGCCGCGGCCCAAGGGCGTAGTGGAGAAGTGTACTTTCTGCATCCAGCGGACCCGCGCGGGGCGCTATCCGGCGTGCGTCGAGATATGCCCGGTGGGCGCCAGGAAATTCGGCAACCTGCTCGATAAGGACAGCGAAATCCGCTACATCATCGAGCACAAGCGAGTGCTCGTTCTGAAAGAGGAACTGAACACGGCGCCGAGGTTCTTCTACTTCTATGCCACTTGACAATCCAGCACAATTCATTCGCCGGTTCCTCGGCTTTGCGCGCGGAAGCGTCCGGCTCATCCTGCGGGGAAACCGGGCCTACCGGCTGTGGCTGGCGGCGCTGGGCGTGCTGATCGTCTCCGGAGCGCTGGCCTATGCCAACCAGGTGCGCAACGGACTCGCCTTGACCGCCATGCGCGACCAGGTGAGCTGGGGCTTCTACATCGGGAACTTCACGTTCCTGGTGGGCGTGGCGGCCGCCGCCGTGGTGCTGGTTATTCCCGCTTACGTCTACGACTGGAAGCCCATTCGGGAGATCGTCCTCTACGGGGAACTGCTGGCCATCAGCGCCATTATGATGTGCCTGATGTTCGTGATGGTCGATATCGGGCGGCCCGACCGTTTCTGGCACCTGATTCCGCCAATGGGCCATCTCAATTTCCCGAGCTCGGTGTTGGCGTGGGACGTCCTGGTGCTCAACCTCTATTTCCTGGTGAACTTCGTGGTGGCGACGCACATTCTGTACCGCGCTTTCCATGGGCGCAAGTATGCGAAACGGCTGGTGATCCCGCTGGTGCTCTTGTCCATACCGATGGCCGTGGGGATTCACACCGTCACTGCATTTCTGTACAACGGGCTGGTGGCGCGCCCGTATTGGAACTCGTCCATCCTGGCGCCCCAGTTTCTCGCCTCGGCGTTCTGCTCCGGGCCCGCGATTCTGTTGGTTGTGGTGCAGGTGCTGCGCCGGTTCACGCGGTTTGAGATTCGTGACGAAGCGATCTGGAAAATTGCCGAGCTCATGGCCTATGCCATGTTCCTGAATCTCTTCCTGCACGGCGCGGAAGCCTTCAAGGAGTTCTACTCCGGCGGGCAGGACGTCTTGTACACGCGCTATTGGTACCTGGGACTGAACGGCCACCACACGCTGGTTCCCTACGCCTGGTCGGCGGTGGGGCTGAACCTGCTGGCCTTCGCCCTGTTTATCGTACCGGCCGCGCGCCGCAACTGGGTGATCTTGAATATCGGATGCATCGCCACCTATGCTGGCGTGTATATCGAAAAGGGCATGGGCCTTATTATTCCCGGCCTGACGCCCGACGCTCTCGGAGAAATCTACGAGTACTACCCGTCCGTCACGGAATTGCGGGTCGCGGCGGGCATCTTCGCGGTGGGCTTTCTGGTGTTCACTTTGATGCTGAAGGTGGCCGTGCCGATATCGCTCGGCGAGTTCACGGAAAAGAAGGAGACGTCAGATCTAGCGAGCGTCGCATGGGCTGGACACTGACGGCGCAAGGCCTGTAATAAGAGGCAAGACTTAACGGAGTTATACTGGCATCAACTGGATGCGGTGTTAGCAGGGACTCCAAACCGGAGAGGGATAATGCAGCGAAAACACCATAGAATTCTCAAGACGTTATTGCCCGGCGTTATTGTGGGGGCCGGGATTTTGCTGTTGGCCTCTTCGCACAAGGGCTACGCGATCCCGCCATTCGCGCGAAAGTATCAAACGTCCTGCCAGACGTGCCACCTCGATTTTCCAAAGCTGAACGATTTCGGCAAGGCGTTTAAGGACGCGGGGTTCAAGTTTCCCGCCGACGACGAGACCTATATCAAAGAGCCGCCCGTGCTGCTAGGCGCTCCCGCGAATAAAGACTCCTTTCCCAATTCGGTGTGGCCGGGCGAGGTTCCCGGCTTGCCTCCGGTGGGACTTCGATACAACCAGTTCTTTCAATACACGGGATCGAACCGGAACCAGTTCGACGCGCTGGCCACGCCGGGCGCCGCGCCCGGACTGGTTCCGGCGACGGATTTTCAAGCCGGGTTATTCAGCATCTTTACCGCGGGTAATTTTGGAAGCGGCATCGCATGGTGGGTGGACGACGACATCAGCGTCTCCGGCGACAACAGCGCGGGCGCGTTGGGAGACGCCTATCTTAAGTTCGTCGACATCGGACGGTTCATCAAACTGCCGAAGGACTCGCTGTCTCTCCGCGCCGGGCAGTTCGAGCTGGACTTGCCGGTCACGCAGGCGCGATCAATCAATCTGAGTCCTTACGACATTTTTCAGGAAGCCAATGTCGGCGCGGCGATTCCGGGGGCGATGCAACAGAACGTCGGCAATCAGTATACGTTCGCCGATGCGGCGCGGGGCATCGAGCTTAGCGGCGGCCATTCCTACGGCGGGTACCACTACTCGGTCGCGGTTTTCGATCAGAATACGACAGGAATCTCTCAGTCCTCGAATTCGTTTCCGTACGTGCCTTCCGCCACTGGCAGCGCAGGCGGGGGGGTGGGCTTCAGTTCCGATTCCAGCATGAAGAACGTCTATGCCCGGGCTTCCTACCGCTTCAATCTGGAGCGCGATCCCAAGAGCCGGCGCGCCATTCAAGCCGCCGGCGCGACCGGACCTCACGATCACACGTACTTGAACTTCGGGACCTTCTACATGTACGGGGACTCGCTGCAGAGGTTTACCGGAGCGACGGTGGGAGGCATCACCGAGGTCCTCAGTAACCGCGAGCCGTATTATCGCGCCGGCGGCGACTTCAGCTTCAACTATCGGACGTTCAACGTGTACGGCCTGTACATGTATGCTCGCGACTCCGACAATTTGCCGATGGATGCGACGGGCGCGCCGATCCCGTTGCCGCTGAGCGGCTCCCCGACGCCCGCCGGCTTTGTGCGAGGTCTTCCCGCCACCTTCAGCGGAGGCTTCGTTCAAGCCGACTATCTGGTGCACCCGTGGTTGATGGCGATCGCGCGCTGGGACCAGGTAAACTCCTCGGCGGATCGCATCAACGGCCTGGCGTTCGCGACGAACACGTCGTATTTCGCGCCTTACAGTTCGAGCCGGGACCGGTTTACCCCCGGCGTGCAGTTCTTCATTCGCGCCAACATCAAGGCTTCCTTCGAATACCAGATCCGACCGCGGCAGTTTGTGACCGTCGGGAGCCTTGCCAACGGCAATCCGGTTGCGCTGAATCCGTTCCGCGTCAATACGGCGGTCTTCGCGCTCGAGTTCGTGTACTGACTTTGCGGCAGGAGTTTGCAGACATTGAAACATGAGGGGAATACACAGACGATGAAACAAACAACTCAGATATTGCTTTTTGCGTCGGCCGCAATCCTGGCGGGCGCGGGCGGGCTTCGCGCCGGCGTCATCTCGGGGACCGTGAACCCAGCCAAGGCGGATTCGGTCGTTTACATTAATGCGATCGCGGGAAAGACGTTCCCGGCGCCGGCTAAGCCGTTCGAAATCGATCAGAAGTCGCTGATGTTCCACCCGCACGTGATAGCGGCGCCGGTGGGCTCGACCGTGCAATTCCTGAACAGCGACAAAGTGCAGCACAACATCTTCTGGCCGTCCATTAACGGAGACAAGAAGTTGAGTCACAACTTGGGAACCTGGCCGATGGGAGAGCAGCGTTCGTTCAAGTTCGACACGCCGGGCGTGGTTCCGCTGCTCTGTAACGTGCATCCGGAAATGGCTGCGTACATCATCGTGACGCCAACCCCGTACTACGCCGTGACGGACGCGTCGGGAGGCTTCAAGATCGCGGACGTCCCGGATGGAAGCTACACGGTCACGGCATGGCACGAGGGGATGAAGATCCTAGCCAAACCGGTAACCCTTTCGGGCAGCGCGACCGTAGATTTCAGTCTGACCAAATAGCGGTCGCGGGGAAGCGGCGATCACTATGCTCGAACGGCTGCGAGACAAACGCGTCGACCGCAACTGGCTCGACACGAACTTCCCGTGCATGATGGCTTGCCCCGCGGGCACCAACGCCGGGCGGTACGTGTCGTTGATCGCGGAGGGGCGCTTCGAGGAAGCGTACCGCTACGCGCGCGATCCCAACCCGATGGCGAGCGTCTGCGGCCGTGTGTGCGCCCACCCGTGCGAAACCGCTTGCCGTCGCGGCGCTATCGACCGGCCGATTTCGATCCGCGCGTTGAAGCGCTTCTTGACGGAACGGCACGGGCCGGAGTCGCGGCATCCCCTCCCAGCGAGAAAGTGCAGCGTACCAAAGCTGCACTACAAGGTCGCGATCGTGGGCAGCGGACCGGTGGGCCTTTCGGCGGCCCACGATCTGGCGCTCATGGGGTATTCGGTTACGATTTTCGAAGCCGCGCAGGTCGCGGGCGGGATGCTCCACCTGGGAATCCCCGAGTACCGCCTTCCGCGCGGGATCGTCGAGGGGCAGATTCGCGAAATTCTCGAATCCGGGGATGTCGCGCTGAAACTGAACTCGGCGGCGGGCCGCGATTTCACCGTCTCGCAACTGCGCGAGCAGGGCTTCGACGCGGTCGTCCTCGCGGTCGGAGCGCACCGCAGCCGCGACCTTTCCATTCCCGGCGTCGATCTTGACGGAGTGCATAAAGGCATTGAGTTTCTTTTGAACGCGAACCTGGGGTACCGGTTCAGCATCGGTCAAAGGGTGGTCGTGATCGGCGGCGGCAACGTGGCCATGGACGTGGCTCGCTCCGCGGTTCGCGAAGTGCTGAAGCAGCACCGTGGCGATATCGAGGGCGCGACGCCCAACGATGAGAATATCGCCGCCGTTGCAACCCGCGAAATGGTCGACGTCTCGCTCTCGGCCCTCCGCATGGGAGCGAGGGAGGTCGGCATCGTCTGCCTGGAGCGGCGCGAGGAAATGCCGGCGGCGTCCGAGGAAATCGAAGAAGCGGAGATCGAGGGCGTCCGCCTGCACGACGGCCGAGGGCCCAAGCGCGTCCTCGGCCGCGACGGCAAGGTGGTAGGGCTGGAGACGCTCAGAACGAAGTGGGTGTTCGACGCGCAAGGAAAATTCAACCCGGCGTTCGAGGAGCGCAGCGAATCGACGATCGAATGCGACACGGTGATTCTGGCGATCGGGCAAGCGCCGCGGCTCGATTTCTTGAGGCCGGAGGATGGCGTCACGATTTCAGCTCGCGACCTGATCGTCGCCGACCGGCAGACGCTGATGACCAGCGCTCCGGGCGTATTCGCGGGAGGGGATTGCGTCTTCGGGCCGCGGCTGATTATCGACAGCGTGGGCGACGGCAAGCGGATCGCGATCGGCATCGACGAGTACCTTACCGGGCGGCCCCATCCCGAACCCGAAATCGAAGTCGAGATTCTCACTCGGCACCGAATGTTTCCGGACTACATGGAGATCGGGCGGCAGCCCATCCCCATGCTTCCGCTCGACCGGCGCACCGGCGTTACGGAAGTCGAGTTGGTCTACGATGAAAAAACCGCGATGCGCGAAGCGCGGCGATGCCTGCGCTGCTGGGTCAACACGGTCTTCGAGGGCAACGAACCGGACGGGTCGCAATGCATTCTCTGCGGCGGCTGCGTCGACGTGTGTCCCGAAGATTGCATTCAGCTCGTATCGCTCGACCGGATCGATTTCCCCCCTGAGGTCCTGGACCAAATCTCCCGCGACAGTGGAATCTTCCACGTGGAGCTCGACGACGTAGCGGCCGAGGAGCTGGGGACCATCGCCGGCGCGGCTATGCTCAAGGACGAAACGCGTTGTATCCGTTGCGGGCTTTGCGCGCAGCGATGCCCGGTAAACGTGATCACTATGGAAGCCTACGTGGTGAAGCTCCAGTATCCCGAGCCGGCGCTTCGAACGCCAGGAGAGTAAGATGCCAGACGAGGTCAAGAAGCCAGAGGGTGACAAGGGTCCGTGCGTGGAATGCAGCCGCCGCAAGTTCGCGAAGATCGGCATGGGATCGGTCGCCGTGATCGGGGCCGGGGCGGCCGTGTTCGGCTACCAATTTCTCTCTCCGAACGTGCTCTATGAGCCTTCGCCGGTCGTGGACGCCGGCAAGCCGGACCGCTACCCGCCGGATTCGGTAACCGCGGATACCGAGAGCGGGATATACATCGTGCATGGCGCGCAAGGCATCTATGCGCTTTCGGCGGTGTGTACGCACCTCGGGTGCCTCACGGCGTGGAAGCCGGAATTGGGCATCATCGCGTGCCCGTGCCATGGCAGCAAGTTCCACATCGACGGTGTCAAGTTCGCCGGCCCCGCGCCGCGGCCTCTGCCTTGGCTCAAGACGTGGGTGGACGACGACGGCAATCTGCTGATCGACCGCTCCGAGCCTCTCGCACGAGAGCAGTTCGTGAGGATTTGACATGGCCAATCTCCTGGACGAACTTGCCGGTTTGCGCAACACGCGGGTCTGGCGCTCCGTGTTCCGGGGCGGAAGCGGCGACAGCAACCTGCGCCGGTCGCTGGCGGTTCAGCAGAACGTCTTTCTGCACCTGGCGTCCGTCAAGATCCGCCGGCGGGCGCTGGATTTCAGCGTCACGTGGTATCTGGGGACGCTCAGCCTGGGATGTTTTCTGATCCTGACGGTGACCGGCACTTTGCTGATGCTGTATTACCACCCTTCGGCGCCGCAGGCCTATGCCGACATGAAGGATTTGCAGTTCGTCGTATCCGCGGGCGTGTTCCTGCGCAATCTGCATCGCTGGTCGGCGCACGCCATGGTGCTGCTGGTGTTCGCGCACATGTTCAAAGTGTTCTATCGCGGCGCGTATCGCCCGCCGCGCGAGTTCAACTGGGTGATCGGAGTCGTCCTGCTGATGCTGACGCTGTTTCTCAGCTACACCGGTTACCTGCTGCCATGGGACCAGCTTGCGTTCTGGGCGATCACGGTGGGCTCCAATATTCTCGCAGCGGTGCCGGTGCTGGGCGCGAAAATCCGCTTTCTCATTCTGGGCGGCCATACGGTGAATGCCAACGCCCTGCTGCGATTCTACGTGTTGCATTGCGTGATCCTGCCGCTGCTCGCCGCCCTGTTCCTGGGCATTCACTTCTGGCGGCTTCGGAAGGACGGCGGACTGTACACCGGGGAGAAGACCGATGAGTGAGCCGAAGGATTTCGCGGCGTCCATGGACTCAGATAGCCGCCGCACTCCCGTTCGCGTCGCCTTCGTAACCCGGCGCACTTCCCCGCACGTCCTGGCGCGCGACGAAAAAAACGTCATGACCTATCCGGAGGCCATGTTGCGGGTGGGCGTCGCGGTGGAGGCGCTGCTGCTCGGCCTGGCGCTGCTGTCGCTGTCCTGGGACGCGCCGCTCGAAGGGCTGGCCGATCCCATGCAGACGCCGAATCCAGCCAAGGCCCCATGGTACTTCCTCGGCCTGCAGGAGCTTCTGCACTATTTCCCGCCGGTCGTCGGAGGCGTTCTGATTCCGACCTTAGTGGTGCTGGCGCTGATCGTGATTCCTTATTTCGGCATCAACATTGAGGCCGAGGGTTTCTGGGTGCGGGACCGGGAAAAGAAGGTGCGCCGCTTGGCCCTCGTCGTGGCCGCGCTGTGCGCGTTCCTCGTCTGGTTTGACGTCTACGCTGTGCTCGTCCCCACGTTGCTGATCGGCGGCATGATGTTTCTGGCAGCCTCCCCTGTGGAGCGGCAAGGGCTCCGGCGCTGGCTGCATTCCAAGCCGCTTCCATTCTGGATTATGACTTGGTTCCTGACATCGGCTGTCGTATTGACGGCCATCGGTACGTTCTTCCGGGGCGCGGGCTGGGCGTTCGTCTCGCCGTGGGGGACGAAATGAGCCTGCGGGAAAAAACTAATACGGCCGGCCGCTTTCTGTTCGGGAGCAGCGCGCGCGCATTCGCGTCGCTGAGCGTGGTTCTGTTGGCCGTGCTCGCGATCGTGCCGGCGAAAGATCACTTTCGCGAATGGTTGCGCTATCAGAACCAATACCAGAGCCTGATTCGCAATCGCAGCGACGGCGTATCGCTGGCGCGTCGGTTTCAGGGAGGCGTGCAGCAGACCTGGCTGCCGGAGTTGGGCGTGGTCGACCGTTGCGCGACTTGTCACGTGGCGCTGAAAGAAGCCTCGCTCGCCGGAATCGGGACGGAGCCGTTTCTGCCGCATTCGCCGATCCCGCATTCCTTGACCGAGTTCGGATGCGTGATGTGCCATCGAGGGCAGGGCGCGGCGACCACGGTCTCGGAAGCCCACGCCGCCACGCCATCCTGGGAACAGCCGATTCTGCCGGCGCGCTATGTGGAATCGTCCTGCGGCCAGTGCCACGAGCGTCCACTTACGGGAACCCCGCAACTCAACGCCGGCAGAGGAATGCTGGCGCGCTACGGGTGCGTGCATTGCCACAAGGTGACGTCGCCGGAAGGCCGCACGGTGACCGCCACCGACGTTCCGCCGCCGCTCGTGCACATCGTCGAAAAGACTACGCGGGAATGGATCTTCGCGTGGATCAAGAACCCGCAGGCTTACGCTGCGACGGCCACCATGCCCAACTTCCAGTTGAGCGACGAAGACGCGCGCGACATTGCCGCGTTCCTCATCAGCCAGAGCACTCCCTATCCAGCGGAAGCGAATCGAAAGACTCCGCCGGTTCCGTCGCAGGAGGACGCGGCCGCGGTGCAGCAGGGAGCTAGCGTATACGGGGAATCGTTCTGCGCCTCCTGCCACGCGATGCAAAACGCCGCGGGGATGATGGTGGGCGGCGATCTCGGGCCGGAACTGACCGGAGTCGGTTCGAAGGTGAAGCCGGAGTGGCTGGCGGAATGGCTCGGCGATCCCAAGGTTTACGATCCCGATACCGCCATGCCGCACTATCGCTTCGAGGCGAAGGACATCGGCTTGGCGATGGGTTTCCTCGAAAGCAAGACCGAATCCGATCTTCTGGCCAATGTTCACCTGGACCCGGCCACGCCGGCGCAAGTGGCGCACGGAAAGGCCTTGGTGAATGAGCGCGGCTGCGCAGCCTGCCACAGCATCAACGGCATCGCGCACCCGGATAACTTCGCTCCCGAACTGACGGCCGTGGGAAGTCTACCGCTCGCCAAAATCGTCTTCGCGCCGGGGATGCCACACACGCTGCCCGACTACATCTCGGCCAAGGTCCGTAAGCCGCGCTCCTTCGGAAGCGCGCTGAAGATGCCGCAATTCACCTTTGCCGATTCGCAAGTGGATGCGCTGGTGACGGCCCTTCTGTCGCAGACCAGCCGCGCGAAAACGCTGCCGGCGGCGTTACGAATTGCGGCCGCGCCGCCTTCCACCTATCGGCCAACCGGGCGGGCCGGCGCTTTGATGAACGACCTGCGCTGTTTCAGTTGCCACACCATCGACGGGCGCGGAGGCGACATGGCGCCGGATCTGACGTGGGAAGGCAGTTCGGTGCAACGGAGTTGGCTGGTGAATTTCCTGAAGCGTCCCAACACGCTCCGGCCGGCGCTGATCCGCCGCATGCCGAAATTCAACCTCACCGACGAGGAGGCCAATGTCTTGGCCGATTACATGATGACCGCGTATCAGACGCCGGAGTTCGACCGCGACCAGATCGATGCCTCGAAGTTCAGCACCGCCGACGCCGCCCACGGCAAAGATCTCTACTACGGCAAGTACGCCTGCGAATCCTGCCATATCCTCGATCCGAACAAGGACAAGGGCTACATCGGGCCAACCCTCACCCAGGCCGGATTGAGGCTGAACGCGGCATGGATCTTCCATTGGCTAAAGAACGCGCAGGCGCTCCGTCCGGGCACTCTGGAGTTGAATTGGAACATGAACGACGATGACGCGCGCGCCATCACCGCGTTTCTCGTGCAACAGAAGGCCGCTCCCAAGGAAGGAGCACCGAGATGAGGCGGGCATTCGTGGCCCTCGCGTTACTGGCAGCAGTGGGATGCCGTAAAGTTGCCCCGTCCGGGCCGGCTGCATCGGCATTCGGCGTCGCAATCGTCGATGTCAGCGGCGAAAAGCAGGCCGCCGGGGCAGGCGGGTCGCTCGATCAACCCCTAGTGGCGCAGGTCAACGACGCGCAGGGCGCCGGGGTCACCGGCGCGCTGGTGGAGTTCCACGGGGCGGGCGGCGTCCGTTTCGACCCGCCTTCGGGGCTCACTGGAAGCGACGGCCAGTTCAGCGCAACGGTGCGCCTCGGCGCCGCATCTGGAAGATATTCGCTGGCCGCAACCACTCGCGACAAGGCCGGGAAACCGCTTCAGGTGACGTTCCCCGAAATCGCCCTCGACTATCAGCAGATTCTTGGGCGGGAATTGAACGAGAAGTACTGCTCGCGCTGCCACAACTCGGAATCCAGCGCCGAGAGGGTATCGAACCACGACAATCTGAGCGTGCCGCCGCACGCTTTCTCCGATGGCGTTACGCTGAACCAGTTCAGTTCCGCCAGCCTTCTCGCGATCGTTAGCCATGGCGGCGCGGCGCTGGGCAAGTCTCCGGAAATGCCGCCATACAGCCCCACGCTTTCGGCGAGCGACATTGACGCCTTAGCCGCCTATATCCGGGCCGTCGCCGACCCGCCTTATCGCCCCCAAGGAGTGGTCTATGCAAATCAGTAGGTCGAGTCTTCTGGCAATCGTCTTGACTGGCTTGACCGCCTTCGATGCAGCGGGGCAGGTCTTGGCGCCGGCCGAGATCGCGGACCCAACCCTCCGTGGTCTTCAACAGAGCCATTTGGAGGAACTGCGGGCGATCGCCGCGGCGATTACCGGCCACCACTTTCCCTATCGTTTCTACTTAAGCCGCAAACTGGACCTGACGGAACGCGATCAGCAGACCAACGATCAACGCTCGATTCAATTCGACAGATTTCAAGGGCAGTTGGTTCTCAAGATCACGGGGAATTACTTCGCGGCTTACTCCGCCGCGCGGATGACCAACGAAGAGCGCGCCCGCCAGACGTACCGCGACGTCATGCTGCCGATTCTGCAGGCGGCCGCGCCCGCGCTCGCGGGAGCCGACGTTCCCAGCGCGTTCGCGCTGGAGATTTCTCACCACGTCGTCAGAAAGGTGTTGGGCGTCGACACGGAAGCGGCGGAGAACGTCGTCCTGATTTTACCGAAGGCATCCGCACAGATCTTGACGGCGGCTCGGGATGAAGCCGGTCGTGATGCCGCGCTGCTGAAGGGATCCGCATACCTGAATGGCGCTCCCATATCGCTATTGCCGGGCGATTTGATGGAGAGCCCCGCGATCCAGGTCTCCGCCGCTTCGCCGGGCGCTTCCCGCGCACCCACGAAGCTGGAAGTGGAATATCGCGACACGCTCGCCAGAATGCTGAAGGAACTCGATTCGCAGGCGCACTTCGTCCCCTATGCCCCGCCCTCCTTCATTGCATTTCGCGACGGCCAATACCTTCAGATCCCGATTGCGACGACTCTCGCGCCGGCCGATTCCGGTTCGCAATACAAGCTGGCAGCGTTGGCGTTTGATGGTCACGTCGCACACCTGATCCGCGCCGTTCTCGCCTACTTCAAGGACAGCGCCGACTTTACGGGCATCGATTTCAGCACAACCGTTCGCCTCGATCGCGCCATTGCGGAAGGCGAAGGCGGCGAGGCGGTGGAGTTTCTCTTGCCGTTGAGCGCTCTGCGCGGCTATGCGCAGTTCAACCTCACCGGCCAACAACTGATCGACGCAGGCGTCGTTTTGATCAACGGAGAGCGCGCGGGTCTCGATCTTCAAACCGCCGAGAACCACGGCGCGCCTTCCAAATGATGCAATTGCTAACCTTGCTCTGGACTTATGACTGGGAGCTGGCAGTCTAAAATGAACTTTCGGCATAAGCGGCCTGCTTGACCTACTTCGTGCCCGGTTTTCGTGCAACCCGGTTACCGGGCGGGCCGTCCGATTTCATGATCGACCCACCGTCGCTGCTGGCGATGCCCATCAAGAACGATATCCCGGTGCGCGTGGACATGACCTGGCGCCCGCAGTAAATGCAAAGTGAAAATCCGAGCTTATGGACAGACCACGTTTCATGCGTCATCTTTACAGCCGCTGGCTGTTCTTGTCGATCGGGTTGGCCGGCCTAGGGAACCTCATTCTGCTGACTTATCGATTCGCGGTGTTAGGGCTTCTGAGTCATGCCGCGGAGCACATCGCGGCAGCCGTCTTCAGCCTGGTTACATGCGTCCTGGCATTGGCGATTTTTGTTGATCTCACGCTACGGAAGCCAAGTGGACACGAGTAGATGGCGACCGTGTTGGTGGTTGACGACGAGCGGTCGATTCTCACCCTGCTCAAGCGCATGCTCGGTAGGGAGCACAACGTAATCACCGCTGAAAATGGGATCGAGGCTCTGGCGATCTATGAGTCGTACGCCAACCAGATCGATCTCGTAGTAACCGATATCACGATGCCAGGCATGTCGGGGCTGGAGTTGGTGGCACGGTTGGAAGCGCTCTATTCGCGGCAGGTGGCGGTCATTTTTATGACCGGCTTTTCCGAGCTTCCCATTGAGCCGGGAAGGACCGTCGTTTCTAAACCCTTTTCGCCCACCGCACTGATCGACGCGATTCAACGCGTACTCCCGACGGGCGCAAATCCCCGTCGACCGCCCACAACGGGCCAACGGTAACCGGCCCGTCGCATCACGGAATATGCTTGGTTCGCCAGACCGGTCGAGGCCCCAGGAGGTCGACGGACGGACGAGGAGCGCTGGTTCCCGAACGAACCGCACAGCCCAGGCTGCTCTTGCGTGGCAGCCGTTAACCCTCAGTAGCGCGTCTTGTCGGGCTTGGCGGTCCATTCCTCGAAGGGGCGGGCGGCGCGGTCGTGCGGAAGGTGAATGGTGGGGATGGTTCGCTGCGGGAGCGGCGCCAGGATCTCGCGGTAAATCAGGGCGTCGTCGAAGCCGGCGGCGGCTGCGTCGTCGCGGGTGGCGGCGAAGAAGATGCGCGCGGGACGGGCCCAGTAGAGCGCTCCGAGGCACATGGGGCAGGGTTCGCAGGACGCATATACGTCGCAGCCGGTGAGTTGAAAGTCTCCCAGGGCGCGGCAGGCCTCGCGGATGGCTACGATTTCGGCGTGCGCCGTGGGGTCGTGCGCGCGGACCACCTGGTTCACGCCGGTAGCGACCACGCTGCCGTCCTTTACGACCAGCGCGGCGAAGGGGCCGCCGCCCGCGCGCACGCTGGCGGCGGCCAGTTCAATCGCCTGTTCCATGAACCGGTTCATCACTTCAGCAATAGCACGACTGCCCGGCTATTTCAGGAAAGCAACGGTTTTCAACGCTGCGTGTGATAAGCTAGCGGGGAACTGGGAGCCAAATTGGAGGGCCGACGATGCCGCTCAAACGTTCCATTGCTCTATTGCTGTTGCTGGCCATGTTCGGTTGCCTGGCATTGCCGGCGGCGGGACAGGCCGTCCCCGCGCCGCTTTTGAAGACCGGGCAGGCCGTGAACTGGTGGTTCGTATTCAAGTTCAACGCCGGAGCGTTTCCCGGTTGCGGCGGCAGCGCTCAAAGAGCGTGCACGTTTGGCGGGACGGTTCAAAAGTACGATCAATTCGGGCAGCAGTACATTTACGCCAGCAGCGCCGCGCCCGCATTGCAAGCAGGCGGCGGGTGCGCCGGCGACACCGCCAGCGACCCGGTAGGAGCTACGTTCAGCCAGGTGTATAACGGCAAATTCTTCTATCTGCTGTGGAACGACCAATTCGATGGCGACCCGGTGAAGACCGAGGCGGAGCCGTGGGGCCACTCCAAGGGCATGCTGGTCTGGAACGCGGACGGGAACGGCTTCGTGATGCAAGTCTCGACGCCGTCGTGGCCCGGCTCGGGCAGCTCCGGGAATCCCCGCCAGACGGATGGCAACACGCTCGGGTGCGTCAAGGACAACGACGTTCTGGTGAGCCAGCATTTCTTCGCGCTGGCGCTGACCAAGGCCGATACCGTGGCGGTGCTGAAGGGTCTCGCCAACGCCAGCGTGGTGACCGACCCCACCAAACCGCAACTGGTGAACAACGGCGGACCGCCCGACGTGCAGGCGGCGGTGAAAGCCCTGGGGAAACTTTCCAACGGCAAGACCGCTACCACGGCCAAGCTATCGAGCGGCGTGATCCTGCTTTCCAAACCGAACGGGCTGGCGGTTCCGCCGTGGCAGATGGTATCCGCCATGTTGGACGGGGAGCCGCTGCGAGCGGCGACGTGGTGGGCAGATCCGCAGATAGCGAGCACGGATTCGTCCGCCAAGGTGGGGTGCTGGGATGCGTCGCTGGGCACGCCCGGCGCGGTGGATATCGCGGTGACGGGGACCTGGGAGGGGAAGACGCTGGGTTTCAAGGGTACGGCCGATCCGGAGGGAAACCATGCCAAGATCGGCGTCTCGACGGGATCTCACACGTATGCCATCTTCGGGGATATGAACCAGCAAGGATCGTTATCGGGGCCGAATTGCAAGAGCAGCCAAAATGGGCGCGGCGGTCTGTTCTACGTGGTGAATAATGCGCAGCTCTTCGGAAGTTTGCAGGCGCTGCTCAAAGGCGATTCCGCGCCGCAATAGGAGCGCGGCTCAGGCTTCGATCAGGCCGGCGCGGATGGCGTAGCGGACCATGCTGGCGGTTTCGTGAACGCCCAGTTTTTCCAGGATGCGGGTGCGGTGGGAGTCGGCCGTCTTGTAGCTGATGCCGAGGCGCGCGGCGGTTTGCTTGGTGGAATTGCCTTGGGCGATCAGGGCGAGCACCTGGCGCTCGCGCTCGGTGAGGGCGAAGACCGTGCGTACGGACGGTTCGTCGGGCGCGGCCATGGGGCGCTTCCGGCCGGTAAGCTCGATGGCCGCGCCCATATAGCCCGCGAAAGCCCCATCTTCGCCGTGGCGCGCCACGCCGGCGCTTTCCACCCAGCCGTACTCGCCGCCGGCGCGCTGCATACGGAACTGCGCGCGGAACGGGTAGCGGCCGGCGAACGCCTTGAGATAGGCGCCGTAGACCGATTCCCGATCCTCGGGATGCAATCCATCCATCCACCCGTGGTCGAGCTCCTGTTCCAAGGTGCGGCCGCGGAACTCGATCCATGCGCGGTTGCAGTAGGTGCAGCGGGCGTCGGCGCCGCCCATCCAGATCATGACCGGCGCGGCATCGGCAAACGACCGAAAGCGGTGGTCGCAGGTCCTCTGGCTTTCCTGGCGGCGCAGCAGCTCCGCCTCCAATTCAGCGAGTCTCTCCCGCAACGCCTCCGCATCGTCGACTTGAACTTGGTTTCCGAGGGTCATCGCCGCTCCGCGAGTGTGATTGAGATAATAGGATAGCGTAATTGAGTACGTAACGGTATCGGGGATAGCTCCAAATAGTCTTGACAATTTACCGGCGCCCTGCTAGGGGCCTGAGTGGGTCCAGGATTGTGGAACTTTCCGGCGCGCCGGGCGAATCATGAGTGAAGAACCGATGGCGGAGATTCCGGCGGAGACGGACGACGAACTCCTCTTGCGCATGCGCAGCGGCGACGAGCAGGCGTTCACCGCCCTGTACCGCCGCCGCCAGGCCGCCATTTACCGGTTTGCGCTGCATATGAGCAGTTCGGCGGCCACGGCGGAAGACGTGATCCAGGAGGTGTTTCTGGCCTTGATTCGCGACGATTGCGGGTACGATCCGGAGCGAGGAACGCTAGCGGGGTACCTTTTCGGCATAGCCCGCAAACTGTTGCTGCGGCAACTGGAGCGCCGCC
>Ga0182014_10003928_pt1 | contig 17514 bp, 13 predicted proteins | sample 612S2DmetaG_FD_120489 | JGI IMG/M metagenome (GOLD analysis project Ga0182014, IMG submission 120489) | Permafrost microbial communities from Stordalen Mire, Sweden - 612S2D metaG | ecosystem: Environmental > Terrestrial > Soil > Wetlands > Permafrost | place: Sweden: Stordalen | collected... | reverse complement strand
TTCGTGTGGAAGAAAGTATCGGGCGACGTGTCGGTGAGCGCCGATATCTCCTTCGCGAATACCACCGGCGAGCCGCACAAGAAAGCCATGCTCATGATCCGCCAGAGCCTGGACGCCGATTCGGCCTACGCCGACATCGCGGCACACGCTAGCGGGCTGACCTCGCTGCAATCGCGCGGCGAAAAGGGAGCGGCCACCCACGAAGTGCAAGCCAACGTGACAGCCACTCCGAAACACCTCCAGATCGCCAAACGGGGAGCGTATTTTTACCTGTCGCTGTCGGGCGATGGCGAAGCGCTGCATTTCGGCGGCCCCGCCATGAAAGTCATCTTGCAGGAACCGTTCTACGTGGGTATCGGGGTAAGTGCGCACAATAAAGACAGCGTCGAAACCGCGACTTTCTCGGACGTGGTGGTGACGCCGCTAGCGGCCGCGGCCGGCAAGGGGACGCTCTACAGCACCATGGAGACCATCCCCGTGGCGTCCACCGACCGGCGCGTCACCTACACCGCCGCCGAGCGCTTCGAGGCTCCCAATTGGCTCAAGGACAACACCCTGCTTTATAACGGCGGCGGGCACTTATTGCGGATCCCGGTGGATGGCGGCAAGCCGATACCTATCGACACGGGCATCATTAACCGAATCAACAACGACCACCTGGTCTCGCCCGACGGCGCCATGGTTGGCTTCAGCGACTCATCGCAGCCGCCCCGCCAGTCGCTCATTTACCTGGTGCCCATCACGGGGGGAACGCCGAAGAAGATGACCGAGCAGGCGCCTTCCTACCTGCACGGCTGGTCGCCCGACGGCAAGACGCTGGCGTTCTGCGGCGCCCGCAACGGCAACTTCGACGTCTACACCATTCCGGCGGCCGGCGGCGAGGAGACGCGGCTGACCACGGCCGAGGGGCTCGACGACGGTCCCGAATACTCGCCCGACGGCAAGTATATCTACTTCAACTCGGTGCGCTCCGGAAGCATGCAGGTCTGGCGTATGAAGGCCGATGGCAGCGAGCAGGAGCAGTTGACCGACGACGAGTACAACAACTGGTTCCCGCACGTTTCGCCCGACGGGCAGCGCATCGTGTTCATCAGCTTTGACAAGGAAGTCCCCGCCGGGCAGCATCCGCCGGACAAAGAAGTGGTGCTACGCATCATGACGCTCAATAACAAGAGAATTACCGTTCTGACGAAGTTGTTCGGCGGCCAAGGCACTATCAACGTGAACTCGTGGTCGCCCGACAGCCGCAGGCTGGCGTTTGTGAGCTATCAATATATACAATAATGACCATGCGTTTCGGGATGCTCGTGACTTTTGGGTGGATCGCCGCGGGCGGCTTGGCAGCCCAAGCGCCGCCACAAACTCCGTTACCGGCGAACGATCCCGGACGCCAGGCATTTGAGGCCCGCTGCGGCCGTTGCCATGGAGGCGACGGTAACGGGGGAGAGATGGGCCCACCCATCACCCAGCGCCTGGCCTCGCGCGACGATCAACAGTTGACCGCGCTAATCCACACCGGCATACCGGCAAGCGGCATGCCGGGCAATCCGGTGGAAGGGCCGGAACTGGCCGCGTTGGTCCGCTTCCTACGTTCCATTCAGCCGCGGCGCGGATTCGCGCGGCCGCTGGTGCGCATCACCGCCGAAACCACTGCCGGCAACCAGCTCGACGGCCTGGTTCTCGGCGAAGGCCTCGAAGATCTGCAGTTGCGCACCGACGACAATCGCATTCACCTGCTGCGCCGCGCGGGCGCCCGTTTCCGCGAAGTCACCTCCGAATCGGACTGGCCGGAATACAATGGCGACCCGCGTGGCAATCGCTATACCACGCTGTCGCAGATATCGAAGAGCAACGTGGCCCGGCTGGCGCCCCGCTGGATCTTCGCACTGCCCAATGCCAACCGCCTGGAAGTGACGCCGGTGGTGGTGGAAGGCCTGATGTACGTAACCAACGTGAACGAATGCTACGCCCTGGATGCCGGCACCGGCCGCCAGGTGTGGCGTTTCAACCGGCCGCCCGCGCCCAACATGCTCCGCGACGCCAGCGTGAATCGCGGCGTGGCCGTGGCCGGCGACAAGCTCTTTATGGAAACCGATAACGCCCACATCGTGGCGCTCAACCGCTTCACCGGACAGCAGGTGTGGGATTCCCAGATCGCCGATGCAGCCCAGAATTACTTTGCCACCTCCGCGCCCCTGACGGCGGGAGACCTGGTGGTGACCGGCGTGGGCGGCGGCGAGCACGGCGCCAACGGCCTGGTGGTGGCCTTCGACCAGGCCACCGGCAAAGAGACCTGGCGCTTCCACGTGATCCCCAGGCGCGGCGAACCGGGCTCGGAAACCTGGCAGGGCAGGGAACTCGACCATGGCGGCGGGCCTACCTGGTTCACGGGCAGCTACGACCCGGATCTCGACACGGTCTACTGGCCCACCGGCAATCCCAGCGAAGAGTACAACGGCGATGCGCGGCCCGGCGACAATCTCTACTCGGATTGCATCCTGGCACTCGACCGCAAGACCGGCAAACTCAGGTGGCACTACCAATTCACCCCCCACGATCTTTGGGATTGGGACTCCACCGAAACTTCCGTCCTGGTGGACGCTCCGTGGCAGGGACAACTCCGCAAGCTGATGCTCCATGCCGACCGCAACGGCTTCTATTACGTCTTCGACCGCACCGACGGAAAGCTGCTGCTGGTGAAACAATTCCTGAAAACCGTCACTTGGGCCAGCGGCGTCGGGCCCAACGGCCGTCCCGTAAAGCTTCCCAACCAGGAGCCGACCGAGACGGGCACGCGCGTGTGCCCTTCGCAGGATGGCGCCACCAATTGGTATTCGCCCTCGTTCAATCCGCTGACCGGGATGTACTACTTCCAGACTAACGAAAAATGCAGCGTGTATACCAAGCGCGACCAGCCGGAATGGGAAGCCGGTAAGTCGTACCTCGGCGGCTCGCAACGCGGCGCGCCCGACCCGAAACCGCAGCGCATCCTGAAGGCGATCGATTACCAGACCGGCGCCACCAGGTGGGAGATCCCCCAGCCCGGGCCGGCGCAATCCTGGGGCGGCACGCTTTCCACCGCGACGGGTCTGGTGATCTTCGGCGCGGAAACCGGCGCGTTAGTGGCCGCGGACGCCGCCACGGGCGCGGTGTTGTGGAGTTTCCAGGCCAACACCAACTGGAAGGCATCCCCCATGACTTATTCGTTCGATGGCAAGCAGTATATCGCCGTGGCCGCCGGAGGCACCATCATCGCCCTGGCGGTCACGGAATAGCCAGTGCCGCCAACTCCCGAAGCGAGTTCAGGATGCAGCCTTTATTAGGTCGTTGGGGCCATCGCCGGATCGCCGACCAGTTCCTCAAAGAGCGTCCGGTAATGAACCATTGCCTGACGCAAGTCTTCCGTGGTGGCCTGCCCCCGCGTCTGCTGAAGGGCGATTTCGTGGGCCTTTCGGTAGTTTTCCAGGACCAGCGGATGATCCACGGAGATATCTGCCGCGCGCTGTTCAAAGTCACCTACCGGATAGCCGCGGGTGGACATCACATCGCCCAGGAGTTGGTCCGCTTCCGTGACCGCACCGGCGGGGCCGTCAACGAAGCGCGCCTGGACTCCGCGCCAGGACTCTGCGAAGCGCGCGCGATCTCCTGCCGCGAGCGGGCGAAGGTGGAACGCCTCGACTCGTTCGGTGCGCTTATCGAGCCCGGCTTCCCCAAGGCGCCGGCCGCCGCCTTTCTCCATGGCGCGAGCATATTCAGCGCCACCGAACTGAGTGCGCAGTCTTTCAGTCCTACGCTTGCGATGCAACAAAAACGCGGCGATGCCGGCAACCAGAACCACGCCGAGAGCGACGATTAAGACTATTTCCGTTGTGCTTAACGTTGTTATACTCATGATCTCCCTAACTTCCTTTTCGGTAACCACTTCCTCCGTGCAGCCTCACACGGGAGCGGCCGGCCGCTAATTCAGCATGGGCGCTACCCGCGAAAACGAGAATATCCCCAACCCCCGCCACCGAGCAGAAATAACACTACAAGAACAATCAATATGGTCGTCATTTCTCACCTTTTCTCCACAGCGGTGTAGTGCAGATTGGGGGCCAAAGCTGAATAGGTGGGAACACAGGCAGAACACCCATGCGCCCGCAAAAAGTTTTGTGCAAGTCCTGCCGATAACGCAAGAAGCGCTGCATGTCAGACGCGCTGCCTCTCGATCCGCTGGACGGCATGGATCCAGGCGATGGGCCGCGGCATCCAATCGCCAGATGAGCCAACATCGCGTAGTGATCGTGGGCGGCGGTTTTGGTGGGCTGTACGCGGCCAAGGCGCTGGGGAAAGCGGCGGTGGAACTGACCGTGGTGGACCGGCGGAATTTCCACCTGTTCCAGCCCCTGCTGTACCAGGTGGCCACGGGCGGGCTTTCGCCGGGTGAAATTGCCTCGCCGTTGCGCGCCGTGCTGAGCCGGCAGCGCAATACCGAAGTATTGCTGGCCGAGGTGGTGGATTTCGACGTCGCCGGGCGGCGAGTGATATTCAAGGATGGCGTCGTCGCTTACGACGACCTGATCGTGGCGACCGGCGCCACGCACTATTATTTTGGCCATGACGAATGGGCCCCGCTGGCGCCGGGTTTGAAGACCATCGAGGATGCCACCGAAATCCGCGGACGTGTGCTCGAAGCCTTCGAGCGGGCGGAACGGGAGCCCGATCCGGAGCGGCGCCGCGCGTGGCTGACATTCGTGATTGCGGGTGGCGGCGCCACCGGCGTGGAACTGGCGGGCGCGTTGGGCGAGATCGCCAACGACACCCTGCGCCACGATTTCCGCCACATCAACCCGGCGGAATCGCGCATCCTGCTGGTGGAAGGGGAAGATCGGGTGCTGCCGTCGTTTCCCACTGACCTATCGCGCAAGGCGGCCAGGCAACTGGAGGATTTGAAGGTCACGCTGCGGCTGAGCGCTCGGGTGACGGCGATCGACGGCGAGGGCGTCGCCATTCAGAACGGGAGCGAGAGCAGTCGGGAGCGGGTGCCGGCGCGGACGGTGCTCTGGGCCGCCGGCGTGCGGGCCTCGGGCCTGGGGCAGAAGCTGGCGGAACGCACCGGCGTGGGGTTGGACCGTGCCGGGCGAGTGGTGGTGGAACCGGACCTGAGCTTGCCCGGCCATGCGGAGATCCACGTGATCGGCGACCTGGCCAGCTTCACCCACCAGGGCGGCAAACCCCTGCCCGGTGTGGCGCCCGTGGCGATGCAGCAGGGCCGCTACGTCGCCAACCTGATCCGCGGGAAACTGCGCGGCGTCGGCGTGGGGCCGTTCCACTACTTCAATAAAGGTAATCTGGCGACGGTGGGCCGGAATCGAGCCGTGGCGGATTTCGGCTTTATCCACGTGGCAGGCTTCCCGGCCTGGTTCCTGTGGGTGTTTGTTCACCTGATGTACATTGTGGAGTTCGAAAACCGCCTGCTGATTTTCGTCGAGTGGGTGTATAACTACATCACCCGGAATCGCGGCGCGCGGTTGATCACGGGCGGGGGGAGGGGGTAGGGACCAGGCCCTGCTGCATGGACGATTTTGGGGACGAAGATTGCCCTGCCCCATAGCGCGCATAGCTGCAGCCAAAGCGGGCGTGGGTGGTAGCGGTTGGTAACCTGTCCCACACCCGGCGCGTCCGCGCCACGAGGAAGGCATCGCCGTTTGTCAGGCGGCGAGGAACGACAGACCACAAAATGCGATGGTCCGTCCCACCGAGTCCGCGGAAGGAAAAGGAGCGTCTAGTGGCCGGTCGTGCCGTCGTCTTTCTTTTCGCCGGGGCGGTAGAGGGTAGGCGGCTTGGGCTGATCCTGAGCGGGCTGGGCGGTTGGGTCGGCAGCTTTTTGGGCGTCGGACTTGTTGGCCTGAATCTCTTTCTTCTCTTCCTTCTGACGCGCCTCCAGATCCAGCGCGCGCTCACCGAGGTCTTCGCGGGCCATGGCGATGGTGTCTTCGGTGTCCGAGATGGCGTCGCGGAGGACGAAATCGTAGCGGTCGAGGTCCTTGGGCCGGCTGGCCTGGATCTTGCGCAGCATGGAGGCCGCGGCGATCTCCTGGTTGGAGACCGCGTTGAGACCGGACGCCACATCTCTCTTGTGCGCGAGGGCGTCGTCGACCACGTTATCGACGGCATCGAGGATCCTGCCATAGTCTTCCAGGGCATTATGGATCAGGACGGAGCGTCCGGGCTTATCGCGCGACAGGAGGTTCTTCACCAAGTCGACGCGTGCGCGCGCGAAGTGGGAGTAGAGCTCCAGACGGGCGTTGGGCTCTTGGGCGGCGCGGATCTGATCGGCCTCGTCGGCGCTGAGGAAATCGCGGGACTGCTGGGCGAAGATCGCGGCGGCGGCCAGCGAGAAGAAAACAGCGAGGGTTTTCATTTCGGTTTGCCCTCCATCAGGCCCTGGAGGAGATGGTCGTGCACCTCCAGCACCGTCTCTTTCACTTTACCCAACAACGGGCGGTCGGTGGCGCTCATATCCAGGCTGAAGGTATCCAGGCGGCGGAGCAGGTCGCGGGTCCGGATTTCGGCATACTTGAACCAGCGTGGGCTCTTGCGCGGGTTCTTGCCGGTGGACACCAGCGCGTCATAAGCCAGCGCGGCCGACTCGCCGATTTCGGCGGCCAGCGCGCCTGCCGTTTGGATATCGCCGTTCTCGTAGGAGTGGCGAGCGGCGGTGAGAGCGGCGGCGGCATTGTCGAGCGCCAGCCGGGCGCGCCGCTCGGGATTCTGTTCGGCGCGGGCGGCGGCGAGATCGGCCCACGCGGGAGCCGCGCACAACGCGAGCAGGATCGAACCCAGGAAAGCCGGAACAGCCATGCGGATCATCGCTTTTCGAGCTCCCGGCGGATGATGCGGGCGCGCTGGCGGGCCTGAAATTCCTGGTCGGGATGTTTACCCTGGCTCATGGAAAGAAAGCGGGTGTAGGCATCGAGCGCAGGTTTCAACTGGCGGAGCTTGTCGAGGATGATGGCGCGCATGAAGCAGACCCCGGCGGTGTCCTCGCCCAGCTGGCGAGCCTTGTCGAAATTCTCCAGCGCGAGAGGGAGGTTGCCGGCCATGTAGAGCATGTCGGCGAGGTCGCGCCAGGCGGGGGCATCGGCGGGCTTGAGTTTGACGGCTTCGGAAAACTGATCGGCGGCGGCGGGAAACTGGCGCGCGTCGCGCAGGGCGCGGGCGTACATCATGCGGGACTGGAAGTTGGAAGGGTCGGCGCGGACGGCCTCGGCCATGAGGGGCAGCGCCTTGGGGAGTTGGCCGGCGAAGAGGTATGCCATGGCCAGGGCAATGCGGTTGACCTGGCTGGCGTCGGCGGCAAAGGCGGCCTCCAGGCGCGGAACGGCGTCGGCGTACTGCCGGCTATCGAGCATGAGCTGTCCGGCGTGGGACTGCGCTTGGGGATCTTGCGGAAACTCCTGGTAGATGGCCAGAGCCTGGCTCGGCTGGTGACTGTTTTGGTAGAGCTCGGCGAGTTCCAGCAGCCAGCCGCGGTCGCGCGCATCGATTTCGGCGGCGCGGCGGTAGTGGGGCTCGGCTTCGGCGAGTTTGCCTTGCCGGGCGAGGGCGCGTCCCAGCCCCAGTTCCGCGCCGCCGGACTTGGGATTGACGGCCAACGCCTCGCGATAACGGGCTTCGGCGTTTTCCCAGGCGGCCAGCGCGAACTGCGCTTCGGCCAGGTAGTAATGCGGGCGGAATTCGGCGGGCTTCTGGCGAGCCGCGTCCTCCAGCAGGGGCGCGGCGTCGGCGGGGTTCTTCTGCCGCAACAGCAGCATGCCGCAATTCAACTCGGCTTCGTAGAGATTGGGTTTCAGGGCGAGGGTCTTTCGATACTGCTCGATGGCTTCGGAATCGCGATTGAGAAATCCGTAGGCCAGGGCGAGATTGAAGTGCGCGCTGAAGTCGGCGGGATCCGCCGCGATGGCTTTTTCGAAAGATGCCGCGGCATCGAAGTATCGGGCCGCGTCCAGGGCTTTCAGACCATCGGCATTCGGATCGGCTGCCTGGAGGAAGAACAGCGCCGGCAGTAAGGCCCACATGCTCTCATCTTAAAGCACGGCGAAGAGTGGAGAGCCGGAGCGGGGCGGGGAAGTGGGTTGTCCACACGCTTGTCGGCCGGCGAGGTTGCGGGCCAATTCCGCGATATAGGCTGCGTAATCGTCCGTGGATTTGGGCGCCCACGAAGTTTTCGATATTTTCAAGGTCGCCGCCGGACATCGGCGTCGAGTTTCCCGCGCTCGATTTGGGCAAGAATCAGACGGGCCCGAGCGGCGGAGAGAGCGGTACGGGCGTCAAGGGTCAGAGGAGCAGCGAATCGATTGCTTGGGTGACTTTGGCATCGGTCCAATCGGCGCCTTCGGGAATCTTGAGCACCACTTTGCCTTTGGCGTCGATCACATAGGTTTCCGGATACATGAAAGTGCCGTACTGTTCGTGCAGGGAGAGGTCGCGGGCGGTGAAGAATGCGGGCTTGTACTTGTCGAGGAAGGCGCGGTAGGTGTTGGCGTCGTGATCGACGCTCACCGCCAGCACCACCACGCCGCGATTGGCGTACTCGCTGGCAAAGCGGCTGAGGGAAGGGGTTTCCTCCACGCAGGGAGGGCACCAGGAGGCCCAGAAATTCAAGACCAGCAATTTGCCGCCGAAATCGGGGAGGGTGACCGTACGACCGTTGTCGGCGGTGATGCGGAAGGCCGGAGCCTGGTCCCCCTGAGCGACGACGCGCTCATGGATGCCCGCATAGATGCTGTAAACAAAAGCGACCAGAAGCAGGACGATTCCGACCTGCAGGAACCGGTCCACGCGCGTCTTCTTCATAAGGAGTTTTTCTATCCTAATTGTACCGTGATGCGAGACGGGAGCGCCGGTCCGCTAAGCGAAGGGCGGTGCAGGTTCGGGTAGTGTCCTAGCAGGCTGCTGAAAAAAGCCCGGAGCCTCGTTACTTATTGAAACAAAAGCGCGTCTTCATGTTTCAGCCATGCGGGGACCCGATACGCAACAAAGTTCGATGTTCAGCTACCTGTCGCCGGAAGAACGCGTGCCTGCGAAGCATCCGCTGCGACCGATACGCCTCATGGTCGATGATGCCTTGCAGGCGCTATCGCCCGTATTCAGCCGGCTCTACTCGGTCTACGGTCGGCCGTCGATTCCGCCGGAGAAGTTGTTGAGAGCATTGCTTTTGCAGGTACTCTACACGGTTCGCAGCGAACGGATGTTGATGGAGCAATTGGAATACAACCTGCTGTTTCGCTGGTTTGTTGGCCTGAATATGGACGAGGCGGTATGGGTGCCGACGGTGTTCACCAAGAATCGGGACCGGCTCTTGGAAGGGGATGTTGCCGAGAAGTTCTTCCAATTGGTGTTGACCGAGGCGCGCGGAGCCGGCTTACTATCTGACGAGCACTTCAGTGTGGACGGCACGCTGATCGAAGCCTGGGCGAGCCAGAAGAGTTTTCAACGCAAGGATCAGCAGGCGCCACCACCAGATGATCCTGGAAATCCGACGGTTAATTTCCACGGCGAGAAAAGAAGCAATGACACCCACGAGTCCACTACGGACCCCGACGCGCGCCTGGCGCGCAAGAGCGGGGGCCATGAAGCGAGGTTGGCGTATTGCGGCAACGTGATGATCGAGAACCGGAACGGGCTGGTGGTGGACACGGAGTTGCTGCAATGCAACGGTACCGCAGAGCGTGATGCGGCCATGCTGATGGCGGAGCGGGTGGACGGGATGGAAAGGATCACGCTGGCCGCCGATAAAGGATACGATACGAACGACTTCGTGAGTGAGATGCGGGGCATGAATGTGACGCCGCATGTCTCGCAAAATACGAAGCGTCCGGGCGGCAGCGCGATTGATGGACGTACGACGCGGCATGAAGGCTACCAGGTGAGTCAGCGGAAACGGAAGCGCATCGAAGAAGTGTTTGGCTGGACTAAGACGGTCGGCACGCTACGTAAGACCCGGCATCGCGGGTTGGAAACAGTCAGGTGGGTTTTTACGTTCACGGCTGCTGCGTACAACCTGGTGCGGATGCGGAATCTGATGTCGCCGTCAGTTCAAACCGTGTAAGCCGGGGGGAGAAGTGTGTTTTGAGTTTTTGAAAACACGCGTTTGCGGCCTGTATCCCCCTACGTGGGCCCCTCCACAAAATCAACCCCAGCCTCAGGACGAAGAAATGGGAAGAAGGCGGACTCCCGGCCGAGGCCATTTTTCAGCAGCCTGCTAAAGGCGCGAAGACATGGCCGCTAAAAGTTCACCGCCGAGGAAGGCGTGTCGTTCAGCGGCAAAGCGCAAGAGAGAACGTCGGTCTTCCGCACCGGACGGCGGCGCACTGAGCAAACCGGACCGGCCTATACTGGACCGGTCCGCTCCACGGCGATGGTACTGCCAAATATTCCTAACTTACCGGTTTACAACCTCCTTGGAACACCCGACGCTTCAAACCAAAGTCATCATGACCCGGCAGCGGCCGTCATGGTGCCCGATGATTCCTCCGACGAAGGAGGAAATGCGACGACATTCTCCTCCACTCCCAGTTTTTTCATTTTGTAGAGCAAAGCCTTGTAATCGATATGCAAGAGGGCAGCTGCCTGCTTTCTGTTCCAACGCGTCGAATTAAGCACTGCCAGGATCGCCTCGGTCTCGGCCTGTTTTCTCGCTCTGGTAACCTGTTCCAGAATGGGTGTCGTTGCGGTGTCAATGGGTTCCGAGTGTCCGGGTTCCGCCGTTGCCGCAGAATTGGTCTTGGCAGTCCTGAGCGGCTTGCGCGCAGCCTTTGCCTGCAACTCTCGCGCGATCAGTTTCGGATCCCGTAGAACGATCAGTCTACGCATCACGTTCTCTAGTTCGCGAACATTCCCCCACCACTGGTAAGTCATCAGGGCCTGCCTTAAGTCCGCAGTGATGGAAATATTTTTTCCGGCGACTGCGTGCTTCCGGAGCAGGTGCTCCGCCAACGGCAGGATATCTTCTTCCCGTTCACGCAACGGCGGCAATTCCAGGTTGATGACGTTGAGCCGGTAATACAAGTCCTCGCGGAAGGTCCCGTCGAGCATGGCTTTTTCCAGATCCCTATGGGTTGCCGCCATGACCCGCACATTCACTTTAATCACATCTTTCCCGCCGACCCGTTGAAACTCACGATCCTGCAGAACCTGCAAAAGCTTCGCCTGCAGACGGATGTCCATGTCGCCGATCTCATCGAGTAAAACCGTACCGCCATCCGCCATTTCGAACATGCCAATTTTCTTCTGGAAGGCACCCGTGAAGGCTCCTCGCTCATAACCGAACAGTTCGCTTTCTACGAGTTCCGAGGGTAAGGCAGCGCAGTTGAGTTTCAAAAACACCTTGTCGGCACGCGGTGAATTGGCATGCAGTTCTCTCGCAAGAATCTCTTTGCCGCTGCCTGTCTCTCCCTGAATCAAGACGGGAGCTTCCGACCAGCCAACGTGGCTTACTAAGGATTGAAGTTCCTGCATCCTCGGGCTGGTCCCCACGAATGCCCTCGCCCTCGCCGGCGGTCCAGGAGAAGGCGGCGCAGGCTCGCGGGTTATTCTGTTATCCAGAGCCTTGCTTACCGCGTGCAGAAGCTCGTCGTGCCCTACTGGTTTACACAGGAAGTCGCTGGCGCCGCATTTCATGGCGGTCACCACGTTCAGAGTGGATGCGGCTCCTGAGACGATGATTACGGGCAAGTCGGGAGCGAGGTTATGAATCTCTCTCAGCACTTCCATTCCGTCTCGATGCGGCATCACCAGATCCAGCAAAGCTGCGGAGAAGTCCGATTGGTTCGACCGCAGGTGATTCAAGACCTCTTCTCCATCCTCGGCAAGCTCGACTGAGTAGCCCAGACACTTCAGGGCCATTTCCAGGTAGGCCCGAACCTCTGGCTCGTCTTCCCCGACCAGAATCTTTTGCCCTTTCCTTTGTGGCTGCATTAAGTTTACTGTCCCTCCGAATTCAAAAGTTGTAGTTGATAATCCGCCCGCGGTTCACTTGAGCTTGCAGAACGAAACGGAAGCACAAACGAGAACTGCGGGCCGTATTTCGTATTCTCCAGCCAAACGCGACCGCCGTGCGAGGTGATAATCATTTTGCAAATTGCCAAGCCGAGCCCCCCGCCGGATCGGTCCTTTCCCCCAACGTAAGACGTGTATTCCTCGAAAATCCTTCCGATATGCTCGATCGGGATCTGTGGACCGGAGTCTCGAATGTCGATCCGGTACGAATTGGGCGACCGGCACTCGCTATACCGGCGCTCGGCCACCGGAGCAGAGGAGTGACGCGCCATCCGGCGATCCCAGAAAATGGGATACCCTAGAACTTCTATGTCGCCTCCCTTTGGCGTGAATTTGCATGCGTTATCTAGCAGATTCATCAACACTTGTTCGATCTGCCCTGGCTCCACGTAGACCATGCCCGACTCTGGAACGAGGTCAACGGAAAGCGAAATGTTCTTACCATCAGCGAAGGGGGTGATCTCGTGCAGGGCTTGTTCCACACACCCACGCATATCCCCCGGCCGGAGATCCGGCTGCCTTGTTATGTGTCGGCCGACACCCAATTCGAACATGGCGGAAGCCATCCGCGAAAGCCGTTTGATGCTATGCTGCATTCGGCGAAGAACTTCCTTTTGCTCTTCAGCCAGCGGACCCAACGCCCCGCCCAGGAGGAGGCCGCAATAACCGCCAGTCGCCGTTAGCGGCGCCCGGAAATCATGCACCGCGCGAGTCAAAAAAGTAGTTCGATCCTGGTCATATTGCTGAAGTTGAAGGTTTGACTGGATCAGGCACTGGAGTATCTCATCACGATCCGTCCGTAGAAAATGTGCGGTCGAGACATCCTCCTGGAAGGTAGATGCGGCGAGCCCGAGAAACGACGAAAGGCATGCCCGTGTTACCGGCTTTAGAAGAATAGCCGCTTTCGCAGTTCCCAGGTTTTCGTGGAGTTCCGCCACTTCACTTCGATGAACCAGAAATAGGTGTTTCGAAAAGTGCCGCTCGATTTCCCTCGGGAAATCGAGCGGCGTCGTGCTGTCCCAGATGTACAAATCCGCTTCGGTCGGACTGGTGCCGGGAACGACCCTTGACAGGTGGCAGCCGAGACTCTGGTACTCGTTGAAAATTTCCCGGCACAGCTCGAACAAATCGGCGTCCTGGGACACTAGCGCGACATTCATCGCGATTTTTTCCTGGGGATTCAGATGGACCGTACTGAGCATAGCGTAATAGAGAAGGAAACGTACTGAGCATAACCCAATCAAGAGAGATGTCAAGGGCACTAAATATCTATCAGTTCTAGTATTTCCGACTTTGTCGTCTTCTACGGCGCAACAGGCAAAACATTGAGAATTTGTACAACTAAATAGAACAAAAGGGGTTATCACCTTGACCGACAGCCAATTCGATGGCATGGAAAATGCTACGCGACGCAGTACCATATATGGCGTCGCACTCAATACACCGCCACTCAGGCTACCCTGATATGCAGGGGATACCCGAGGGGTCCCTTTCGGTAGAGCGTCGGAAACGAGTTCGGGCGCGGGTCCACTGGCCGCTCTATTTTTCCCTACCAGGCACCGCCGAGCAGGTGCAGACCATCACGCAAGATCTCAGCAGCAATGGATTCTATTGCGTTGCAAATGCGAAGTTTGTGCCCGGTGAGGCCAGAGAGTGCACGCTCCTTGTGCCTACCCACCATCCGAACGGGGGCGACCCAGCGCTGCCTGTGCTGTGCAAGGTCCGCGTTATACGGGTGGAAGTGCTGGCTGAAGCCGGGTTTTACGGCGTCGGTTTCCAAATAGAGGACTATCGTTTTGTGAACTCCGAGATAAGGCATGAGGGCCTCAGGGGTGGAAGGCGGACGCCCGATGGGAACGAGCCCAAGAGTAGCACCTGATTCGAATTTGGGGCTCTTTGCAGCATCTTGACATCGAGATGGTGCGCATCCCCAACAAATTGCAATGGTTAAGGCGTCGCAAGTGCAGTCCTGATTTCCGCCCCGGTTGCCGCGGCTGGTTCGCGGAGATGCCCAGGACAATTTTCCGATTCGGTTTCCCAAGTTCTCAAAACTTTGCAACGACAAGGGCGAGCCTTGTGAACGCAACCGGTTCAGCCGTAGGAAGCCGATGTAGAGCCCGGGCACGATTCCCAGCATGAACGCTTCCGCCCTCATGCCGTAAGCCGCCGGGGCGCTTAGCCGGCGACCCCTGCCTCGGCGCGGCACCCAGGATTGCGTCGAAGGATTGCCTGCGCCAACAGGCGCCGGCGTTGCTGAAGGGCAGTGGGGATGCCGTTAGGATTGACTTTGCCGGGGATCGGACTTAGGCTTTTCTTGGGTTCTCTCGATCCCGGCTTCGGACAATCTCGAAGCCGCGGCGTCTTTTGCGTGGTCCCGCCGAGGCCGGCACAGAGCGCCGGATCCGGTTACCCGCAACATCGATCGAAACATACTTCGGACCCTTTCGCCGAGCGAAGCAAAGCCCGATCACCGAAAGGAGGAAACGTCATGTCGAAGGAAAAGAACAAGGCAAACCCGTCTGCACCCCTGACAATCGGTCCCCGTAACCAAGCCGAGCGGGAGCTCACCGCCCTCGGCAACGATCTTGGAGAAGAGGACATCGCCACCCTTGCCTACGATCTCTGGCAGGCTAGGGGTTGTCCAGATGGATCGCCGGACGAGGATTGGTATCGGGCCGTAGAAATACTCCGTTCTCGCATTTGACCCGCATGCGGCGGATCGCCTGAATCGTTATTCGGGCGTGAGAGCGGAGAAGGCCTCCATCGTCGCCGCGTCCGCCGCGTCGATGAGCGCGCGGGCCTCAAAGGAGCGCGCCTGGGCACTGGATGCCATCGGACGCCAGACTGTTTCCGCCCAGGATTGGGAGAATGGACCTGTTGCAGAAGAACCGATTCTCCCGACGCGGTGTGTGTGGGCGCGGAGTTACGGTGATTAGGAATGGCGTGGCATCCTCGGCGAGCGTATTCTACACTGGCATTTCCGGCATTGGCCGGCCAAGCGACTCACGGATATGGGACCGCCGCGGGCGGTTCGCCTGTCGCGTTCCGGCCGGTGGATCCGGTGCGAGCAGGCGTTACTGTTCGTGCATCTAAGGTCGGCAGACACACGATATGGCACACAAACTACGCAGTCAGCAGTGGTGGTTCGGGAAAGACTACTACAACTTTACACGCCGCGCATGGATGCGCTCGGAGGGTTTCACGGCCGACGTCTTCGAGAACCGGCCTGTAATCGGCATTTGTAACTCCTGGAGTGAGCTGAACAACTGCAACGTACATTTGAAGGTCGTGGCCGAGGCAGTCAAGCGCGGCGTTTGGCGGGCGGGAGGATTTCCACTCGAGTTCCCGACCATATCGCTCGGCGAAATGCTCATGAAACCGACAACCATGCTGTATCGCAATTTGATGTCCATGGACGTCGAAGAATCCATCCGCGCCAATCCCATCGACGGCGTGGTTCTTTTGTGCGGTTGCGACAAGACAACACCCGCGCAGATCATGGGTGCGGCCAGCGCCGACGTGCCCGCCATCGTCGTCACGGGCGGACCGATGCTCAGCGGCCAGTGGCGGGACCGGAAACTTGGCGCGGGCACCGATGGGCGTAAGCTTTTCGATCTCTTCCGCACCGGCAAGCTGACCGAGGAAGAGTGGTGCGAGATCGAAGGCGGCATCGCGCGCAGCACCGGCCACTGCACGGTGATGGGCACGGCGAGCACCATGGCCGCCGTAGCGGAAGCCATGGGCATGACGTTGCCTGGCTGCGCTGCCATACCGGCCCCGGATTCGCGCCGCCTGGCACTCGCCGAGGCTAGCGGACAGCGCATCGTCGGCATGGTTTGGGAGGATCTCCGGCCTTCGAAGATTATGACCCGCGAGGCGCTCGAAAACGCCATTGCGGTGGACATGGCGATCGGAGGTTCGACCAACGCCGTGGTACATATTCTGGCCATAGCTGGCCGGCTTGGAATCGATCTGAAGCTCGACGAGTTCGACCGGATTTCGCGCCGCACTCCCTGCATCGTCAACTTGAAGCCATCGGGCCAGTATCTGATGGAAGACTTCTTCGAAGCCGGCGGCGTTCCCACGGTGATGAACGAGATACTCCCGCTGCTCCATGCCGATGCGGTGACTGCCAACGGAAAAGCGGTTCGCGAGAATGTCGGGCAGGCACAATGCTGGAATCGGGACGTGATTCGAGCCGCGTCCGAACCCCTTTCGGCCGAAGGCGGCACCGTGGTTCTTCGTGGGAACCTGGCGCCCAGGGGCGCGGTCGTCAAGCAGACCGCCGCCTCGCCCCACCTGCTGCAGCACCGCGGTCCGGCGTACGTCTTCGAAAATCGCGCACAGATGCGCGAACAAATCGATTCGCCGGACCTGCCGGTTTCTCGCGGCACGGTGCTGGTGATGAAAAGCTGCGGACCGCGAGGCGCGCCCGGGTTTCCGGAATGGGGCCAGATTCCCATACCGCGCGTCCTACTCGAACAGGGTGTCGACGATGTGGTCAGAATCAGCGACGCTCGCATGAGCGGAACCAGCTTTGGAACCGTGGTCCTGCACGTGGCGCCCGAATCGGAGGCCGGCGGGCCACTGGCTGCCGTGGAAACCGGCGATGAAGTGGAACTCGATACAGCCGGCCGCACCCTGACTCTGCATGTGCCCGCCGAGGAGATCGACCGCCGTTTGGCGTCCCGTTCCCCGGCGCCGCTCCACTACCAACGGGGCTACGGCTGGATGTTCCTGCAACACGTGAACCAGGCCGACGAAGGCTGCGACTTCGATTTCCTGCGCAAGCGCTGAAGTCCATTGCCATTCCGGCGCGAACCCACCCTCGTCATGGCGTGACGTACTCGCTACAGCCGCAACCGCTCGCAGTAAACTCCCCCTAGCGGAACAGCATGGAACCGTAGTCGGCGAGGAAATCGCGCCATAGGAACCAATAGTGCGAACCCGGGATTTCCTTATACGACGTCTTGAAGCCGTGCTTTTCCAGCAGCGCGTGGAGATTCATGGTGCCTTCGCGGGCCATGTCGGTGGTTCCGGCGCCGGTCCAGTAGAACTTGACCCCGCCGGCTTTGACCGCTTCCAGTTGCGCTTCGTACGCTTCGTCAACCGTCCGCGGTCCGGAGCTGAACACGCCGATGTATCCGAAGACGCCCGGATTGTTGTTGGTGGCGGTGAGGGTGTGACCGCCGCCCATGGAGAGGCCGGCGATGGCGCGGCTGTCCTTGTCGGCGATCGCCCGGTAGGTCTTTTCGACGAAGGGAATGACGTCCTTGACCAGGCTTTCCGGATAGGAACCGGCGTAAGGTTGCGGCGGCCGCGGCGCGCCGCGGCCCGGTTCGGCGCCGGCCCTTCCGCCGCCAGCGGCCGCCTGCAACGGGGGCGGCGCGGGCGCCTGAACGGACTGAGGCGCGGGCGTCGGGCCGTAGGCGTAGCCCTGCGATACGGTCTGGGTTGCGTTGCCGTTCG
>Ga0182014_10003927_pt1 | contig 17514 bp, 16 predicted proteins | sample 612S2DmetaG_FD_120489 | JGI IMG/M metagenome (GOLD analysis project Ga0182014, IMG submission 120489) | Permafrost microbial communities from Stordalen Mire, Sweden - 612S2D metaG | ecosystem: Environmental > Terrestrial > Soil > Wetlands > Permafrost | place: Sweden: Stordalen | collected... | reverse complement strand
TCTAAGGGCTGCACGGACCGCTCCGCCGATCGCACCACCGATCGCTACAGCCCGCCCCTCCCATGGGAACGCGCTAGTGCGGCGACCGCCTCAACCGCGCCCCCGCATTCCCGTCCGGATGCTGAATGGTCAGGCAGTTCCGGATGGTGCCGAGGAGCAGGAGGGCCCGGTCGCGGGCGCCGGCTCGGGTGGCCGGGTCGCAGCTCGACACCAGGCGGCGGAGACTGGCGGTGAGCAGCGCTTCCTTCTGGGTCGGGGCGGTGCCGAGCCGCTGGCGGATCCCTTGGACCACCTGACGGACCTCCCAGTCCGCGGTGGGGGGCGGCACGTGGCCGACCAGCTGGTGGACCTGGCTGATGGCGGCGATGCGGCGCTGGATGGTCGAGGCCGCCCTCCCGGTCCGGGCCAGGTCAGTCACGTAGAGGGCGACGGTCTGGGGCTCGGCGGGCAGCGGAGCCCGCCTGTGGATGGTCGCACCAGGTATCGAAGTCCCGGAGGTCGCTGGCGTAGGCGTGGCGGGTCGCCTCGCTCTTGGCAGCCTGGGCGAACTCCCGGGCCGCCTCGCTGAGTTCCGGTTGGTCACTCAGCCCGCCGGCCGCTGGGGTCAGGGTGAGGGCACGTTCGACCTCAGGAGTCGCGAACGCGGCCGTCTGGGAGCTATCTGGGGCTCTCTGCGCCATCTCGGCTCCGACGCTATCAGCCCCCGCGGCAGCTCACCATAAGCATCCCTTGGGGGTATCCATCTAACCGGAGTGGACGCAATGGGTGGGGGTGCCTGTGAATAACCCATCTGGCGACCTTCTGAAAGAGCAGGCGTACCTTGTCGAGCGTGGCGTCCGGGCGCTGGCCATCGTCGGGGCTTGCCGTGAGGCGGATGCGGAACAGGTGCCCACCGTGCTCGCCCTGGGTGGCGCCTACTCGCCAGGGGCAGTCCTGTGGGTAGTGGCACGGGGCGATGGCTTCTGCGACTACGGTTATGCGGCGTCCCGATGGGCCGTGGACCTCTACCAATGGGCGTGGGGTCCCGAAGTGCCAGTGGTCCAACGAGAGCGGATCTTCGGTCTCCTGATGGGCTACACACCCGAAGCCGTAGAACGCTTCGAGGCCCGACTTCCCTACACCTTCGTGTAATGGACCGACTTGTGACAGTGCGGGCACGGCGGGAACTCATCGCCGACAGCGTGGATCGTGATGGTCCACTGCGATCCGCAGTCGGACGCGTACTTCCCGGTTGCGGTGGCCTTGTCTCCGGTGTCCGGCATGGTGGCTCCTCCTATGTTGGTGGGCGGTGTCCCGATGCTACGCCCGTGGCTCCGGTTCGTCCACTGGTGCCAACACGATCCACCCCACCACAAGATGTGGTGCTAACTCCGGTTAGATGGATACCCCCAAAGCATCCCTTATGGATAGTTGACAGGAGGTCCCGGCGACGGCCAACTCGGGCGGATTCACCAGGCCGCTGGCCCCCTCGCGCGGACAGCGGGTCAAAGGTATGTGGTTACCGCCGTGTCCTGGGTTTCGGTGCCCCATCGACACCAACTCGGGCGGGCCACCGCCCGCAACCCTGACAGTCGGGCGAAGGCAGCGGTATACTCCGGCCCGACCGCAAGAGATGGCGCGGGAGGACCATGGTGTCGGCATCAGGCCGGCACTCCCCCGTTCCACGAGACGCGGGGAGGTTACCCATGGACGGTGCCACACCCTCCAAGCCGTGGCCGGGGCATATCCGGCCGCACGCCGATCCGGGGCTTGCGACTTGCCTCCAGGATCGCCAGATCTACCGGGGCGGGCTGCCGCTCCCGGTTTCCCGCCTCGAAGTCGAGGCCGTCTGCCTCGCCGAGTGGGCCGTCGCTCGGGGTCGTGTGCTGGTCCTGTGCCCGCCGGACCCGCTCGCCCCACTGGCGGAGCTCATAGCCGCCGCGGTCCACGTGGCGGACATGGCCGAGCAGTACCGACTCACCCGCGAGCCGCTGGGCAGTCGTCGAAGGGTAGCGGTCGTCACCTCGGACTTTCATGCCCGTGGCCTGTACCGCGGTCTGGGGGTGAGGAACCCGCATGGCGGAACCGCGTCGCTCCGCGATGTCGTCCCTGCCGCCACGCTCGGTCAGGACGGGATCATCCGGATTCTGAGTAGCGACGCCGGCCGCGGATGGTCCACGGTGTTCGTCTCTTCCATCGCCGACATCGGCAGGGTCGGCCGGGTCGACCTGGCCGTAGTGGACCTGGGAGCGTTGGACATGAATGTCGCGCTCGAACTGCGAATCCCGGTGGTGGCGATCGCACGCGACCCCGCCGATTCGAGGCTGCAGCGCCTGCCGGCCACGGCGTTGATCTTTGGCTGGGACCGATCCGACCTGGAAAGGGTGCGCGATGACGCCGGACTACCGCCGAGGCTGGCGAAGAGGGCCCGCGGTAACCCCTGTGAGGTGGTTGCGGTGCCGGATCACGCGGTGTGTGAGAACGCTGCGCTCTTCTGGCAGGACGTCGGACCGCTGGTGAGGTCCGGCGGCCACTCCGGCGTCGCGCGCGAGCTGGCCCGCGAGGCCTTCGCCCTCTTCTACGATCTGCTGGGGCTCGCTCTCCCTCTGGAGACGTACGAGGCCCTGACCGCACCGATCCGCACGCGCCTCGACGCGGTCGCGTCCGCGGCGAGGCTGACGCGGGGTGAGACACGCACCCTTTACCTGCCGATGGTCGAGGCGGAGCTACGCGACCTTGCCAAGGCGCTGGGACCCTCGCCGCCGAAGCGCGAGGCGCTGCTCCGGACGTTGGGCTCGCTGCTCGACGACCACGCCGACGTGATGCTAGTGACACGAACCGCAGAGCTGGCCCGGCTCCACACCTCGGAGTTGAGGGGCCACAGAGGCCTCGCCAGCGTCCGGGTTGTCTCCTTGGGGGCCCTCACCGAGGAGACGCCGGCACAGGTGGCGGTGCTCACGGGGATGGCGCCCACATGGGCTCGGTGGATCTACCGTGCCGGGATCGCCGACTCGCTGGTGGTCTTGGCGTATACGCCCGAGGGGGCGGTGGAGTCGGTGGCGCAGGGGTTCGACGAGGTGGACCTCGTCAGGCGGGTGATCGCCGACCAGCGCGCTCGCGAATCGTGGTTCGGCCGGGCCGCCGCCAAGGACCGCTCCTGGTCGCAGTTGAGCGGCGAGCCCCGTCTCGTCTCCGGCGATGGGGAGACGACGACACCACCACCGAGGGGAGACGCGTCCGGCATCGACGTTGTGCTGGCAACACCCGCCGAGGTCCCGCCGGGACTCTGGGAAGGCGCGGGTTGGCTGGCTCCGCTCGAACCCACAGGGACGGGCGCGGCCGTGCGGCCGGACGGGGCGGGCGCGACGCCGCCTCCGGGCGGCGTCGTGTCGGCGGTAAGGGTGACCTTCGAGGATGGGCGCTGGGCTCTGATGGAAGCGGCAGGCACGGTTACCCGTTTCCGGCCGGGCTCGGGGACTGCGGACCCTGCGTTCGAGGTTGGCAAGCTCAAGCCCGGCGACCAAGTGCTCTTCCTGGACCGCGACAGCCGCAAGGACCTGCTCGCCAAGGTCCTCGAGGTCGCCGTCGAAGTCCCGGCGCTGGCCGTCGCCGCCGCCTGGGTGGCCCATTGGCGCCGGGTGCTGATCAAGGGGTACCGGGAATCCGGGAGTTACACCGCCTTCAGCTCGGCGTTGCGGGAACAGGGCTGCACGGTGCAGGACCAGACCGTACGCCTGTGGGTGATCGGGGTGACCATCGGTCCCGAGGACGAGGCGGACGTCCACCGCGTCGGTGTCGTCACCGGGGACGGGGTCCTGCTCGCTCAACACCACGAGGTCTGCCGGGCCATGCGCTCCCTCCGGGGTGCGCATCAGGGTCTGGGCAGACGGCTCTCCGAGCTGGCGCGCCGTGTCGGCTCGGCGGCGGCGGCGGGGCATCTCGACGCCGACGAGTTGGTCGACGAACGAAGCGGCCTGACCGCGGCCGACTTCCAGGAGTCCGTCGACATCGTGACCGTGACCGCCATCGAGCCGGTGGGTGACGTCCCGTACCTCGTGGTCGGGCGACTCAACGACACTCACAATGACCTTCAAGAAGAGGAGTACGGCGAATGACCCGGCACGCCGAGCCGACCGTGGAACAGCAGATCCTCCTCGCTGATCATCTTGAGGCCGTCGTCGTCGACGACGCCACCGGTGCGGCGGACGGCGATCGGTGTGTCAGCGAGCCACCGTCGGCCCGCTACTACCTCGCCACGCTCGCCCCGAGGGATCTCAATCTTTCGGCGGGACGGGAGCGACGCGGACGCCAGACGCCCCGATCCGCAGGGTTCGAGTTCGAGGTCATGGACGATCACGCGTCGCTCGACGTCCGAGCCGTCGTGAGTTGCTACTACCGGGTGCTCCCGACCTTCGAGGAGCAGCTCGGGTTCGCCGGCGGGGAGCAGCCGGCGTCGGAACGTTCCGGACGTGACTATCGGCTCGCACCCGCGTTCCAGCGCGTGGCGGTCGACAGCGGGGTGACGACGCTTCGCCTCGATCCGGCCCACCACCTGCAGTATGCGGGCGGCGCGGAGTTCGCGACCGGGTTCCGGGCGGCGTGCGACGCGGCCGCCGCCGATCCCACAGTCGAGAGGCGGGATGGGGAAGACCGGAAGGAACGGTTTGTCCCCGGCGACGCGCTGGTGTCGGAGAACGCCTTCCTAGCATGGCTGACCGCACTGCCGGGGACGCCCGTGATCCCGAGCTGGGCGGGGCGGGTGACCGCGCTCACCCGCCCCGTCGGCAAGGGCCGGTTCCGGGTGCAGCTCAGTGTGGAGAACCTTTCCGACGACCCCGTCGTAGCCCGGCGTGTCCGCGGGGAGAGCGTTCAGCGCCACGACGACGCACGCGACCATTTCCTCTTCCGGATTCGCCTCGAGGTCGCCGCCCGGGCGGGGGTGATCGTCCCGATCGAAACCTATCTGGGGCCCGACGCGTACCGTTACGACCCCGACCTCCCGGCCTATGCCAACAACTGCGGAGTGGAGGCCGAGCGTGACAGCTCGGGTGCGATCGTCCGTCTCCGCTCGGTCGCGGCTCCGTCCCACCAGACCCGGCGGATGGTATCGAAGGAGCATCCGGCGACCTCTTTCAGCGCCCTCGCTGCCAATCCGATGCCGCTGCTGGAGGACGTCGCCAAGGACATGCGGACGTGGATGGCGTCGGACGCCTGGTCGACCGCGGGACTGCGCGAGGAGTTGGCGTCCCGCAAGGAGGCGGACCGACTTGCCTTCGCCGATGAGATCGCCCGGTACGAGGACGGGGTTCGCTGGCTGGGTCGGGACGATCGTCTCTTGCTGGCCTTCAAGCTGGCCAACCAGACCATGGTCAAGCTCGGCGCCATGAGCGGGAAGCGACATCCCGGGTGGCACCTCTTCCAGTTGGTTTTCATCGTGAGCCAGCTGCCGGCGCTGGCGTGGCGCGAGCACGACCCAGGGGAATTTACGGCCGGACTTTGGGGTCAGGTGGATGATCCGGACCCAACAGCAGCCGCGACGGTCCTCTTCTTCCCGACTTCGGGCGGCAAGACGGAGGCGTATCTCGGGCTCATCGCGTGTGCCATGTTCTACGACCGCGCCCGCGGCAAGTCGCGGGGCGTGACCGCCTGGTGTCGCTTCCCGCTGCGTCTGCTGACGCTTCAACAGACCCAGCGGCAGATAGATTTCGTGGTCGCGGCCGACGAGATCCGCGGTGAGTCCGGCAGGGAGCTCGCCGCCGTCGGCGGCGAGGCCGGCGACAGGTTTGCGCTGGGGTTCTTCGCGGGGGAGGGCAACACCCCCAACTCCCTCAGCCGTGACCAGGGGGTCCTTGATCGTCTGATCACCGACCCGGAGCGGCGCCGGGAGGTCCGAGTGGTGGACGAGTGCCCGTACTGCCGCAAGCGCGCGGTAGATGTGCTGCCGCCAGATCCGACGGAGCTGCGACTGGTTCACGCCTGCCGAGAGTGCCATCGCGAGTTGCCCGTACTGATCGTCGACACTGAACTGTATCGCTACCTCCCGACGGTGATCGTCGGGACACTGGACAAGCTCGCCAACATCGGCCTGACGGACAGGTTCGGCGCCCTGCTCGGGGACATTGACTGCGAGTGCTCGCTCCACGGCTACGGTCGAGGCGGCAAATGCCACGAGCGCCGTGCCAAGGGGCATCCCCGACCCGAAGTCAGTATCCGTCCAGTGCCGCCGCCCTATGACGGCTGTCCGTCACTCGAGATCGTCGACGAGCTGCACATGGTCGACGAGAACCTCGGTGCCTTCAGCGGCCACTACGAGGGCATCCTGTCGGTCGTGGAACGTCGGCTGAGTCCTCGAAGCCGTCCGGACCGTCGCGGGGTGCGGATGAAGGTCATCGCGACAACCGCCACGATCAAAGGCGAGGACCGCCAGGTCGACCACCTCTTCGGCCTGCGGTCCGTCGTCGTCCCCCTTCCGGGACCCTCTCTGGAGGAGTCGTTCTACTGGAGGCTCGTCGACCGGCCGATGCGCCGCTTCATCGGCATCCAGCCCAACCGGACGACAGCGGAACAGGCGTTGGTTCGGATTCTGCAGGCTTTCCACGAGGAGATTAGGGCTCTTGAGGCCGAGGGGCCGACCCGGGTCCTCGGCCTCACCGGCTTGGATCGAGCCAGCTTTGACGAGCTGCTGGACCTCTACCGGGTGTCGCTTACTTACGTGACCAGCTTGGTCGACTTCGGGAAGCTGCGTCGCTCGATGGATACCCAGGTCAACGAGTTCCTGCGCCAGCGCGGCCTCACGCAGGTTCAAGTGAGGGAGCTGAGCGGCGACACAGCCTTCGACGACGTGCGGATCACACTTGACCATCTGACCGACTCAGGCCCCACCGAGGGCGTCATCGCCACCAGTATGGTTTCCCACGGCGTCGACATCGACCGGCTGAATCTCATGGTGTTTAACGGCATGCCCAAATCGATGGCCGAGTACATCCAGGCGTCCTCCCGTGTGGGGCGCAAGTACCTCGGGCTGGTGTTCATGATCTTCAACCCGGTGCGCGAGCGCGATCGCTCGCACTTCCGGTACCACGGGAAGTTCCACGAGTACCTGGATCGGATGGTCGCACCGGTGGCGATCAACCGCTGGAGCCGCTACGCTGCGCGCAAGACGTTGCCCGGACTACTGATGGCCGAGATTCTCCAGGTGGCCAATCGCGACTTCTGGGACGCGGGACGGGCGCCCGCGCACCTCCACGACCTGAACCGGATGCAGGAGGCGCTTCGTCCTGTTGCCGCGGGCGGGTTGGAGTCCGTGCGGGTGGAGGCGCTGCTCGCCGACCTCGGCGAGGCGTATCTCATCGAGCGGGACGAAGCCGCGGAGCTTAGGCCCGAACTGGAAAGTCGCGTGAGCGCTGCGGTGTCGAGCATCCGGGCGGCCGGCGCCGCCGCGAGTGCCGCCCTGGGCGGACGTCCCCGCTACCGGGGGACGGGCGATTACCTGGGATTGGAGTACACGCCGATGATCTCGTTGCGGGACATCGCCGAGGGCATCCCGTTCTACGTGCTGCCCCAGAGGAAGCAGACGTGAGCACCTTCAACCCTCGGGAGATGGCTCGAAGCCGCGGACAGGTTCTCTACCGGCACCGGCCGGGACAGACCTTTGATCACCCCGGCGGGTACGTGGCACAGGTTCGCCAGTATGGTCGCGAAGACGCCTTCGAGGGTGCGGCCCTCGATCCCGGCTACTTGATCAATGAGGCCATGAACTTCGTCTACCGCTGGAGGGTCGAAGGACAGCAGGCGTCGGGTGCCGAGGCGGGGTCGGATCGAGCGCCCGAGTATCCGCAGGACCAGCCGATGGTCGAGCAGCATTATCAGGTGGTCATCCCCGGGAAGGTCTTCTGCCGGGTCTGGCCGCTCGTGTTTCGCTGCGCCTCCGTCGGGCGCTGCGGCAGGGTGTGGGAGGCCTCTGACCCGCGGCCCGGTGTTGACCCGTGGCCTCCGGCGTGCCCGCGTTGCCGAAACGAGCGTGGGAACAGGCAGCTCCAGTACGTCTTCGTCCACAGCTGCGGCGAGACGTTGGCGATGACGCCGCCACATGACTGTCCCCGGCACCACACCGTCGGGTTCCGACTCAACGACCAGGTGTCGCGCTTCCAGGATTTCCGCTGGGAGTGCCTTGAGTGCGGGACACCCCAAGCGGTGCGGGCCTTCTGCCCCAACACATCGGGGTGCCGCTGGACGGACAAGATGATGTCGCCTCAGGTGCACACGGCATCGTCGGCCTACTCGGGTCAGGGACGCACGCTGGTGAACGTTCCGCGTGAGGACTTCGCCCGCATCGCGCATCGTCCGGGCTTCGTGGTCGGGACCCTGGGCCGGTGGCTGGGCGAATGCACCGAAGACGAGGCGCGGGCCCTGGCGGGCGACGGTGGGGGCAACGACATCCCGCAGGCGGTGCTGGACTCGATCCGGGCGATGGAGGCGACCGGGCTGGAGGCGCTCGTCGAGCAGGCCCACGCCCTCCGGCGCCAGTTCGTCACCGTCGACGTCGACGACCTTCGCAAGCGCGTCCAGGATGATCTCGGCTTCGACCCTCTCGGGGACGACGGCCGAGGTCCTCAGCTCGCTGAGCAACTCGGGGTGTACGAGCGGGTGCTCGCGCTGCCGAAGCTGACGCTCGCCCAACTCAGGAAGACGGCCACCAGCGCGGGCCGCGCGAGCCGGTACGACAATTACCCCCTCTCCCTGCGACGACGCGGCTTCGATCCGGATCGATGCATGTTGGTCAACGACTTCCCGGTAACCTATCTCGCCATCGGCTACTCGCGGGGCGGCTTCGGCGCACGAGAGGCCGACCTCGTCGCCTACAAGGGGCGTGCGCTGCGTGGGAGCGCGATCACCAACCTTATATACGCGAGCCCGACGGAAACCGAGGCCCTCGTCTTCGCGCTCGATCGTGAGCGGGTCGCACGTTGGCTGGTCGCGAACGGTGCCGCGACCGAGGCCGAGCTGCGCGACGCAGGCGGCGCTCACCGCTGGTTCGCGGCCCAACTCGATCCGGCGGACGGGCAGCTTCCGCGCTGGGACCCCGACGAGGAGGTCGCCCGCGGCGAGCCCGAGTTCGGGGCACGGGCGCTGTTCAGGTTGCTGCACTCGACTGCGCATCAGGTTCTGCGCGCCCTGGCCGTCGACAGCGGGTACTCGGAGACGGGCCTGTCGGAGTACCTGTTCCCGTATGAGTTGAGCTTCGCGGTGCACCCGAACGGCGGCAGTGAATTCACCATCGGCGGTTTCCGGACCGTTCTCGAACAGAACCTGGACGAGGTCGTGGACCGAGCGGTCGAGAATTCGTCGTGCATCTACGACCCAAACTGCATGGTTGCGAACCGTGGAGCCGATCACGGGTGTCTGCAGCTCCCCGAGACTGCCTGCCAGTCCTGGAATCGGTTCATCAGTCGTTGGGACCTGTTCGGCTCGCCCGACGGGACGGTGATCGGATACTGGTCGCCCGACCTGGATATGCAGTGAACATCGCGCTGCGCGCCGTCCACGACGCGCTCCAGGGGCAGGATGAGCCTGCGCATCGCTGGGCGGCGTTCATCGGCGCGCTGTCTGATCGTGCGGGAGTGCAAGGGCTCGTCGAGACGGCGGGGCTGCGGGCTGTGCTGAGCGCAACCGGCTGCGCGGGCACCGCCGGAGAGTGGATCGGAAACCTCCGGCTGCTCGGCGTCGTGGACCCGGACGGACGGCTGGACCCTGCTCGGGCGACGGCCGTAGGCGTCGCGCTAGAACTGGCTGCGGACTCGTTCCTGCCCCTGGGGCCGGCATCGAGCTGGGCGTCCGTGGCGACCCTTCCGCCCGATCTTCGGGCGCTGCTGCACCCTCCGCCACTTCGCCAAACCGCTGGCGTCCTTCTAGACCTTGTCGACCGGGCCGCCGAGGACATCCGCCTCGCGGTTCCCTTCGTCGATCCCAGGGCGGTGGAGTTCCTCACCGAGCCGCTCATCGGGGCGGGCCACCGAGGTGTGAACGTCATGGTCGTGACGAGCACTGGCAACGCGGCTCGATTTGCGAAAGTGGCCCAACGGTGGACCGCCGACCGGGATATCTGCGCTCGGATGCGGGTCAGTGAGGTCCAAACGGCCCTCTCGTTACTGGGCTCGCACGCCAAGGTGCTGGTGGTGGACGAAGAGCGCGGCTACGTTGGATCCGCCAACCTCACCACGGCGGGCCTGGGCGGCCACATCGAGCTGGGGGTGGAGGTCACGGGCCCTCAGGTCGCGGACCTGGCGCGCGTGCTCGACGCCTTGGAGCGCATTGCCACCCGAGTATTGACCGTCGGCTGACGGGCTTTGGCCTCGGAGGGCGTCCCGATCCTCTCGAGAAACTGGCGAATCTCCTCTGCCGCCAGCTTTGGGGGAACGTGCTCCCAGACGCGCACGGGCCACCATCCATGCTCGGCGAGGGCCCTGTCCACCTCCCGGTCCCGTTGGCGATTCGCCTCGATCTTCGTGCGCCAATAGGTCGCGTTCCGGACCGGCATCTCGCCATGCTCAGGGCATCCATGCCAGAAACAGCCGTCCATGAAGACCGCGACCCCGCGGGTCGGGAATACCAGGTCGGCCGTGGCACGAAGATCGCGGATCGGTCGTCGGGCCACGAAGAAGCGCAGTCCCAAGCGGTGGACCGCGGATCTGAGGGCTACCTCGGGCGCCGTGTCGCGCGATCGGCATCCCTGCATCGTCTTGCGGATGGCCGGAGTGGAGGCCCACGAGGTGCTCGCTTCCGGGCTTCCCTGTCTTCCCGCTCGGCGCTCGGGTTCCGACGGGGGGCGGCTGCGCATTGAGAGCGCGATCGAGCTCATGCCACGCTCTCCGACATGCGCGACTCGGCCTCCATCTCAGCGATGACGTGCCCGATGGCGCAGGCGAGCAGGGGAGGAACGGCATTTCCGACTTGCACGGCCATGGCCTCGTGGCCGCCGCTCAGACGCGCGTCGTCCGGGAACGACTGCAGGCGCAGCGCCTCCCGGATGGTGATGGCGCGAGGCTGTTCAGGATGGGCAAATCGCCCTCGCGTCACGTTGGTGCACCCAGACGTGAGCGTCGGTGCCGGGCGGTCCCACCACATCCGTCCATAAATGTCGTAGTGGCCGTCGTGGTCCTTGTGGCACTGAAGCTGAAGACGCTCCGGCAGATCAGCGCGTGCCTGACCCTCCTTTAGCGCATTCAGCCGCTCCATGGCAATGGATGAGTGCCTGCGCGCGGCGTGGTAGGGATCAGCCGGGTCGACCTCGCCCCGGTTGAGCGCGGGCAGATCCCTTATGGCCTCCTTGACGGTGCGCCATGGCGCAGCGGCGTCTGGGCCATGGGTTCTCGCGGGAAGTCGGGGCTTCGCCACCCTGCTTGCCAGCACGACTAGGCGACGTCGGTGCTGGGGAACGCCGTAGTCGGCCGCATCCAGGATATCCCACTCGGCGTCGTAGCCCAAATCATGCAGCCGGCCGACAAGCCGATTAAGCCGCGGGTGAATCTCTCGTTTGCCGCTCCGAGCCAGACGATCTCTGCGGGCGAACTGCATGCCCGGCACGTTCTCGAAGGCGACGTGTCGCGGGCGGAGATCAGCGACGAGTCGTAGGTACTCGCCGATCAGCTGGTACCGCTGTCGGTCCTCGGCGGTGATCTCAGTGCCGCGGCGCAGAGTGGTGAAACTCTGGCACGGCGGGCAGCCGAAGACCAAGGTGACTTCAGTCCGATCAGGGACGAGCTGGCATGCTCGGACGCGCCGAACATCGGCCGTGATCGGTCGCAATCCCAGGTTGTACTGGTAGGCACTTGCTGCCCGCTCATCGATTTCCACCGCACCTACAGGCTTGAACCCAGCCTGCTGCAGGCCCAGGCTACCGCCGCCGCAGCCAGCGAAGATGTCCACCATGGTCATCACACCGGCCGCTGAAGGGGTGGAGAGAGCCGACGGAGACGTAAGCTGGAACGGCACCGACGTCGCGGAACGGCCGCTGCTTGGCCTACTCACTCACGGTATCCGAACGGCTCAGACGGAGATCATCAATCCGAACCCCGAGAGCCTTCGCGAGCCGCCGCTCATTGGCTCGTCGGGGTAGCGCTGAGCCACTCTCCCATGCGGCGACGCTCCGGGCGGAAACGCGGACCCGGCGGGCCACCTCCTCCTGGGTGAGTTTGGCGTCGTGACGCAATTCCACGAGGCGATGGCGCGTGTCCGACACAGCAGTATCATACGCGCGGCTGAAGTGAACGTCAACCGGAGTTTTTCAATACGTAACTTCTGGAACTGAGCCGCGGTTACGTGGAGCCGTGCCAGGCGGACCATTGGGGACCTGGTCGCGGTAGAGCAGGGTGGCCGGGCGGAGTCTGAACCCACCGTACTGAGCGCAACGGTGAATCGCGCCACCATCCACAACTTGAGCCTCCGAGGCTGCGAATCGGCGGCCGCGCGAAGATCACCAGGAGCCACTGCGATTGCTTGCGCCGAGCCGCAAACAGCTCGCTGGCGGCACATAATGACCCGGGCAGTGCGGTGATCCACCCGCAACTTACCTATCTCGCCAAATAGGAGCATCGGTGGTGGTCAGTTCGAATCTGGAACAGTTCGCTGTCGCGGATTTTCTCGACTGGAACGAGAAGAAGCAGTTGAAGCTGAATCCGGAGTTTCAGAGGCAGTCCGTGTGGCCCACCATAGCCAAGACGTATCTCATCGACACCGTGCTTAGGCGCTTGCCTATGCCCAAGGTGTTCATGCGGACGTCAGTAGATCTCCAAACACAGCGTGCCTACCGGGAGATCGTCGACGGCCAGCAGCGCCTTCGCACGATCATCGAGTTTGCGGAGGACAAGTTTGCGCTCGGCGTTAGGGCCAAGGAGTTTCAGGGCCTTCGCTACTCCTCACTGCCGGACGAGCTCAAGGAGCGTTTTCTTGGCTACAGGGTCAGCGTTGATCAGCTGATCGATGCATCTGACGACAGCGTCCTCGAGATCTTCGCTCGCCTGAACTCCTATACCGTCCCAGTCAATCCACCCGAGCTCCGTCATGCTAAGTACCAAGGCGATTTCAAGTGGGCGGTGCACGAGGCATCCAATAAGTGGAAGGTCCTTTGGGAGGACCTGCGGGTCGTATCGACGCGAGAACGCGTGCGTCTCCTGAACGATTCGCTCATGGCTGAGATGTTTGGCATCCTCCTTGAGGGGGTCCACGACGGAGGCCAGCCGAGAATCGACGCGCTCTACCAGAGGTACAACGGAGGCTTCGATCGGCTACGTGTGGAGGCGGCTCTTGAGGAGATTCTCCCGCGGCTCAGTAATGAGCTCAGAGCTCCGCTGGTTGACACCCCGTTGCACAGCGGACCTCACTTCCTAATGGTATTTGCGGCGGTCGCTTGCGCCACGGTGGGTATCCCGCGCGGCGAGCTCGACGCCCTTCTAAGCGAACAGGCCGACCTCGCGGACTCCGAGGTCATCGTTGCAGCTCTGTACGAGCTCGGGCGTTTGATCGACCAGGACGATCCGAGCGGCAGCGAAAGAGCTCGTGCGTTTTGGCGGGCATCGCGCTCGTCCACCCAAAGAATCGCCTCTCGTCGGCTACGTTTCCCGGTCTACCTCGAAGCCGTTCAGGGTCAGCCTGCTGTATAGGCCGTGGAGCTCGCCAGACTGTACGCAGGATTCCTACTGAGTTCGTCTGACATTGGCTCGGCGTTTGTTGCGGCTACCAGGGCCCCTCTCACGAGCGCTTGCAGCCCAAGTCACGAACTGGCTCGCGAGGGCGCGGTGGTCAAACTCCAGGACCGATGGGGAGCGTTCAGTCAAGATCTCGTACTACTCTCAGCGGTCGGATCGGTACGGACGACAAGCGGCGTACTGATTGCGCGAAGATACGCCGCTCCCCGAGTGGCTTTGGACAGGCTGAGGGCGACGTTCGCCGGGCGAGCGAGGAAGCCGGGATACTGGCAACCAAAGTGGTTCGATCCGACGGAGGCGATCGATGCGGCGAACCGCCTCGGAATCCCCAACTTCGCCGCCGTCTCAGCCGCGCTCGGAGCGACGCCAGCGCCTCTCGAGGAGTTGCGGGCAGTTCGCAACTTCTTCGCGCACCGCGGCGCTCTTGCGGGCAGAACGGCACGAAGTGTAATCGGTGTGGCTACGACACCCGAGGTGCACAACTACTTGACGGAGACTTTGACGGGGGGCGCCCTGAGATTCGAGGTCTGGATCTCGACGCTGCAGGGGATGGCTCGGGCGTCCATTTCCTAGCGGGCACTCCAGCGAAGCTGGCGTCGCGAGCCGTTTGAGCGAGTGACCGCACGACGGCGCTTCGCGGGTCCGTGGAGCGTCACAGCGGTGGACTCTGTGGATAACTTCCCGGCCGGCCGGCCGGCGGCCATCTCGCTCGCGGGGCTGTCGGTGCCGAGACGAGGCGCCGTAGTTCGTCGGCGACCCGCTATTGCTACCCGCTGGTGTCCGCCGTCGAGCGCCTACTTCCGCTGGCCCGGGCCGGGTTGGTGCTCGGAGCCTTCTTCGTGCGCGGTGATAGGGTCGTCAGTTTCGCTGGAGGGTCAGAGATCGGTGGTGTAGCCGAATGCTCGCGCGCCCTTGCATAGCGCATGTCAGTCGATCGGCCGGGGACCGTCGATCAACGCGGCTGGCCCGCCTCACGACCTGCACCTGGCGGCGGATGACCCTCGGCTCCCTGATCGTCGCTCGCCTCCTCCGGGAGAACGGCACCGCTTGCGACCCCCCTGAGACGCGGGTCCTCAGGCGTACGCTCGACGAGAATGTCGAGGAACTCGCGCCAAGACGCCTCGGCGCGGGAAAAGAGGAGCGCCCAGTCCATCGCAAGCATCCCGTCTTGCGCGAGGTTGTTCAGCTTGTCGACCAATGCTCCGTCGCGCGAGACGTTGTCGGCGATGACGTAACCCGTGGCGCGCCCCTGATAGAACGGCGAACCGGTGAGACCTTCGAGATGCGCACGCACCAGCCGGACATACCTTTCGAAGCGCTCCACGTGGTTCCAGTCCAGCGTGACTCCCGGCCGCATGAACTCCAGGACCAGGAGATCACGGCCAGCCGACAGAACGAGATCGATGCGCCCCTCCCATTCGGGATCCTTGTCGATACCGGACGTGCGAGCCGCGTCGGTAAGGACGTGATCGACTCTCTTCTCGATTCGGAATGTATCCCACTCCGGCGCAATGAGCCACGGGTGTTGGGCGACGTGATCTCGTAGGGTCTTCTCAAGCTCCTTGCCCGCGATCTTGGCCTTCAGGGCATGGATAGCTTCGAGGCGGGTTCGGATCGCCTCGGCCGTATGCAGCGCGGTGAGGACATCCACTTCCGTGAGCAGTCGGATGAACTTGGTGTCGTCGAAACTCTCCGAGGCCGCCAGCTCACGTATAAGACCCTGAAGCCTACCCCCCTCCCACACGGTCAGCACCGAACGAGCGATGCGCTCAAACGAATCGTCGTCTAGCGCAGATACCCTGGCTATGTTCTGGAGAGCTCGCTCGATGACGCGGCGCTCTTCGGTTGGCAGGCGTCCAAGTCGCTCGCCGAGTGGCCGGAGACGCTCGGTAAGCGCTGCCACCTTCTTCTCCGCCCGAGACTGCTGCCACAGGCGAAGCAGCTGCTGAACGCGCCTTTGACCCCACTCGAGCAACGGTGTTGCGGTTTCGTGCTCCCACGACACCCTTTGGCGTTCCGTAGAGACCAGATCCTCAGTCTGTTCGTCGAGGAAACTTGCTTCAACTCGCCCTGACAGGTATGCCTGACCGTGCTGTCCACCGAGCCCGCCGGTTAGGTTGAAGAAGAATGGCCTCTGGACCAGCTTCCCGTGGGCGAATACGGCCACGCCCGTCAACTCTTCTTCATTGATTGGCTTGCCGTAGAAGACGATGCGCCAGCTGATGCCGTTGCCGTCTGGCAGCGTCTCGTCGCCCCAGCCGTCCCGGGTAGCGACGTCATCTCGATACTCCGGCGGCAGGTCCCGAGGGTACTCGAACTCGACGCTGCCGATTTCGTCGCCGACGGCTGAGATGTCCAAGTCGTCGACGAAGACTTTGAAATCCTCGACCTGTTCGTGCATGAGAAACCTACGCGCCATCGACCGCGCGAAGGCTTCGGGGCTGCTGCGCCGCTTGATAGTTAAGCCGCTCAAGCGGACAGTCGTACCGTGTTGGGCACGTCGCGCGTCGTCTGGCGGCAGGTATTCGAGTACATCAATGTCAATGGGCTCAGGGTCTGCGTACTCTTTGCCGGACCTTACTGCCTCGAGGTCGAGATGAAAGCGGGTCATCTCGCCGTTCTCCGCACTGACCGTGGTGATGTCGAGTCTGCTCGCGATACCAAAGCCTGCGAACTTGCCGATGCCTTTGCGACCGAGGACAGGACGGCCGCGATCGGTGTGCGCGGCAGGATCGTCTCCCCTCCGATTGTAGCCTACGACCAGGAACCGGTCTTGGCACTGCGCGAAACTCATCCCGACGCCATCATCCGCGATGGCGAATTCGGCATCGAGCTGGATCGTCTGGGGCAGGGATATTCGGACGTTGTCCGCATCGGCGTCCCAGGCGTTTGCCACGAGCTCCGCGACCGCCGCGACGGGACTCTGATACATCTGAATACCCAGGTGGTCGATGACCCGACCGTGGAACCTGAGCTCGAGCCGCTTTGGTTGTGGTGGCTGTGGGGAGGGCGCCGTGCTCATCGGCGAGCAGTCTACGGCAGAGATGTCATCGCCACTCGCCGATGGCGTGTTCCGGGCGCGGCGTCGCCGCCTGACTCGAGCAGTTCTCGGCCCAGTCCGGGGGGCTCCTTTCACTAAGGCTCAAGAGAAGCTGCCATTCGCCTCACACGGTTCAGAATGGAGGACATCACGAGCTGCACCCGGAGCACCTCGCCAGTGCCGTCGCCGGCACCCCGACGGGCTCCAGCCCCCAGTTGGAGGCGAATCGGGCCGCGCCCACCTGGGAGGCGAGCGCCCGCTGCTGCGCGGCGGTCGGGTCCAGGGCAAAGCGGTATGCCTGATGGACGATCATCGGCGTCCGTCGTGCCCCCCGACCGGCTCGCACAGCGCGGGGCCCGCGCGCACGCCGAGATCCGGGAGCCCGTCGATCTTCCTCCGCTCCGGTCGGGCGATCGCGGGCTCTGAGGCCTGGGACGGGTCGGGACGTTCTCACCAGGGCGCTGAATAGTGCGGCAGTTCCGGATGGTGCGAAGAACGGCGAAAGGTCCTCACCGGGCGCCAACAGCCCGCTGTTGCCCATAGAGGGCAGCGCGGACATCGGCCATCAGCGCCTCGGTCTCCTCATCCGGGCCCTCACCGCTGCCATCGGGCATGTCCCAAGCGAGCTGCGCGCTGAGCTCGGCGTAGGTGGCCAGCGCGGCGCGGTTACGCCCGAAGCGGTGCTCGATCCGGATCCGGGTGCGATAGAGCTCTTCGCAGGGGCCGTCGGCCACGCTCATCGCCTGCTCCACCGCCCCGACGGCAGAAGCGAGGTCGCCAGCGTCGGCATGC
>Ga0182014_10003925_pt1 | contig 17524 bp, 10 predicted proteins | sample 612S2DmetaG_FD_120489 | JGI IMG/M metagenome (GOLD analysis project Ga0182014, IMG submission 120489) | Permafrost microbial communities from Stordalen Mire, Sweden - 612S2D metaG | ecosystem: Environmental > Terrestrial > Soil > Wetlands > Permafrost | place: Sweden: Stordalen | collected... | reverse complement strand
TCGTCCGTGGTGAGTCCGGGACGAGAGCCGGTGTCGACCTGGGTTCTTCGAACCCAGGTCCTGAGCGTTTCCGGAGACATGCCGAAGAGTTTCGAGATCGCGGTCATCGCGGCCCACTCGGACGGGTAGTCCTCGCGGTTATCGATCACCATCCTCACGGCTCGTTCACGCAGCTCGGGTGAGTAACGGGTTGATCCTGACATGGAGTAATCCTCTCAGAGGATTTACTCTCCCGCTTTCCCGACACGATTCACTCAGAGTTCTAGCCCTCCATCATCATGTTGCATTCACCGAAGATGTGGAGGATCCTGGAGGCTATTCACAAGGCTTTGGTATAACGATTGATGCACCACGAATACTTCGACGGGCATGCCAACTAGGAGTTCACTTGGTGCTACATGGTCACAAGCATCGTGCATTTCTCTGGCGAGTCCGGACTTATGAGGCACCTGAAGTAACTAAGACCGATTGGGACTTGGGTTCCATAAACATTCTCGGAGGTGGAAGCGCTGGGTCTACGAGAAGCGAGGCCAACTCCAATTATTTCCACATTTTCCGATATCTAGACAAGACACTTGAAGTACAAATGTTCCGAAGTACCAAGGGTGGTGAGTTTGAGAAGTTTGCTTGCTGGACAGCTGAAGTAGGAACGCCAAAGCCGGAGCATTGGATTGGACCATGGAAGAAGCACGATTGCTAGCGAAATCCATGATCCTCGTTTATCTCGTCACCAACAATCTCTCGATTAAATCACGATCGTTCTAACTATCTCATCGACGTCAGACTTCCACGCCGGTGCTCCACCATCAGTTTCACGAGCCGATATCGACTTTTCGAGCGCATCCCTCAAGGCAAGGTGCCCGACCGCTCCGCGCTCGAAACTTGAGTCAAAGAACTGCCTAAAAGATGAGAGTTGAAGAGGCACAATATCGAGCTGCGTCCGCGAATCGTCCTGCAGGTACCACACCCCAATTCGAAATGTCTCAGCCGTGTTGGAATCAATCTTGTTCGCCAAGAAAAGACCGTAGACAGTCTTCCCCGACCCTCGAAGACTATTGTCGCGTGCGATGTCTGCTACATGGCGACGTACTGGTTCGCCTTCAGCAGCTTCTTGACGCGAACTTTCGGTAAGGGTGACCTCAACGACAATCACAAATTCATCGAACTCAAAAATAAGATCCGGTCCGCCTCCGGGTGCGCAACAAATGGGAAGAAAATCCTGATCAATCTTGAAACGCCTCGACTCGTAAGGCTTATTCACAAGACTGTTCATAGCAAGGAACGCTCTCCAAAGTGCCCACTCGAAGTACGCAGGAGCCTCGGATCTTGGTACCGATATCGAATCGCCTGATGAAAGTTGCGCACTCGTGCCACGTTCGGCGATGAGCTTCAGGTACGCCGATATCTCCTCAACTGCGTCAACCTGACTAGCAGCGAACGCAATTTCCTTATCTTCCGATATCAGTTCTTCGAGCTCGTAACGGACAACGGCAATATCAGCGGCTTCCTCGACTGGACGTCCAGCGACATCAAATTGAATGCCACGATCACGCACCTTCTGCAGCAGATCATCAAGCACCAGCTTCGCTGAATTCTTGTTGTCCGTTGGCAACGTGGCTCCGGCGCAGAGTGTTTGAAGATACGCCTCGGTGTCAAGAACTTGGAAGCCTTCATCGACCAATTGCGAAACGAGTAGGTGCTTCTCCGGAACTACCGTAATCCCCCGACCTCGACTCTGGACCACGCCAGTGGCCTTCAAGTAACGAATGTTCAAGTCGGCATAATCCCGAAAAGTCCCCGGCTGATGTCCACTTGCGAGACCTGCGACTTCATACGCCTCGCTATCAAATCGTCTCTTTGTCGCCGAAGCATCTCGGTCGCGTCTCAACTGAAGAATTCTGTCGCAAGTCTCCGAAAGGTCATCTTCTGTACTCGTAAGCTGGACAATCGTTGCAATCTCAATGAACGCCAGATAACTCTCCCCAACACGTCGCTCTAGTTCCAGCATTATTGACAGCGTATATTTCAAAGGAGAAAACGACTCAACGCGGTAGCCGGTCTCAAGTACCGACGGAATTCGATATGCAGCTAGAGAACGGAGGAAACACTCTTGCATGGCAGGAACTGGATCCGCAGCAATAAGTCGGCGACCATTCGCCGTCAGCGTAAAGGGCTCACCGATCCATGCCTGACTGAGTGTTGCATCGCGCGGACTGAGCTCAGGAACAATGAATCCAAGTTGGGTCATCGCCGATCTCCACTTACGACCTAGATCAGATACATCATCGCCTGGTGTCCTATCAAGAGCTACCACGCCCGCATCGTGAAGTAGCCAGGCAAAACCACTCTCATTCTCGTGCCCCTTGACATTTCCGAGAAGAGAAGATCCGGCGAGTGCTATCAATCCATCCCGAAGACGAAATGGACTCCGGACCGTCGTATTGCCGAGATGCCAGGGTCTCACTGCCTCGCCTCTCTCTCAAAGTCTGAGCTCATCGCCGCACCAGGCATCAACAATCCGACCAACATTCGCCCATGTCGGTTAATCAAATCAGACTTTCTAGTAACCGACAAAGAGATACTCCTGGACGCTGTTCTTATTGTCGCCCACTTTGTGGCCCTGATTTCCGAACGAATAGCGATAGTCGACTGGCACGACCTCAACGTGACGCTTGTACCGCGCCATGATGGAAGTCATTTCGTCCATTGTTGGTTGACTATTTGATGAATACGAAACCAGCAAGATGTTGTTTCGAAATCTCTTGAAGAGAGCGTCGAAAGCTTCCGCGGCTCCCTTCCTGGAGGAGAATGGCGTTGGATATGACTTGAACTTCTTAGTAACCGTGTGCTCTTGAATCTCGACGCCTTGCCAATTTCGAGCGAGGCCCTCCACGAAATGATATCTACGCACATATTCATTGTCCGAAAGTGGTGAGAAATAGGGAGGGTCGATATAGATCAACGAATCTCTAACCGCTCTCACGGTCATCGCATCGCCGTTCCTTGCCTTGTTGACACGACCGTTGTCGAAAACGGATTCATCGATCGCTTCGACGGCATTAATGAATTGCTGACGAAAGGAAGTCGTGAGATCCTTCCGACCATCGTCATACCTGTGTCCAACATACGTGAAGATTCCGCGAGGTCTCTTCTTCAGACATGTACGAATCAAGGCTGACGTTGCAATTGCGCGCTTGTGTGGACTCCGAATCTTCGAGATACCACCTCGCAATGAATCAATCAACCGATTCTCGTCATCGGTGAAGTACAAACCCTCGAACGTCTGTTCAACAAAGTGGTCAGACTCGTGAAACTCATCGACTAGTCGAATTGCGGCGTCGCGACCAAGGGTCACGCTGTTGTTCTCGATCATGGCCTTCGCCCAAGTCGAGGACATTGACATGTAGTCATTGCTTAAGACAGACTTCCCTTGGGCCTTGAACATGTAGCCGACGATTCCGGATCCACCGAATAGATCTACAACATCCTCGTATTCAAACTGAGAAGCGATTCCCCAAATCTGACTCAGTAGTTTGTTCTTCGAACCCATGAAGCGAGTCGAGGGAAATTTGAGGGCCTGCTCAGGAAGCAATGGCGGCACGAGGCGTAAGTTCAACTTTGGCTTCGGCGGAATATTGATGATGACATCTTCACCGGTTCGTTTCGTGCCGTGGCAGTTGATGTACCGGCGTGATTGGATAATCTCAATCTGATACCGACCAAATTTGTCGTGAACGAGTGGATGATTCGAATTCGTCAGGATAACGTGACAGCCCAACTCGTGAAGTCTTTCGATCTCCTCCGCAAGTTCAAGATGGTCCTCTTCGTAGAACTGTTCCTTCGTGTATCTCTTGAAGTCCGCAAAAGCTGAAACCGGAAGGTAGGGAGGATCTAGGAATACAAGATCTCCAGAACTCGCTTCCTTCTTGAGGACGTCTTTGTAATCACCGAGCAGAATCGCGGCATTCGACAAGAGTTCGGATGCCGCCCTAAGCGCTGGCTCGTCAACCAACTTTGGATTCTTGTATTTTCCAAAGGGCACATTGAACTGCCCGCTCTTGTTCACTCTGTACAGACCGTTGAAACAAGTTCGATTCAGAAAGATTGTGCGAGCGGCCGCCTCTGTGGGCGACATCTTTGTCCAGTCTCGAGCTCGCGTCTCGTAAAACTGTTCTTCCGTGTTGCTATAGGTGCGGAGGTGCTTCAGGACTCCATCAACATCAGCCGCAACGGCCCTGTAGAGGCTGATGAGTTCAGGGTTACTGTCTGCAATGACTGACCGACCAGGGCGTAAAGCAAAGAAAAGAGCACCTCCACCGAAGAAGGGCTCAATGTACCGTCCGTAAGAAGTTGGGATCTTAGGCTTGATGTCGTTGAGTAACTGAGTCTTGCCTCCCGCCCATTTCAACAGAGGGCGCGAGTCCTCGAAGTAGCTCTCGACAACTACCAGCTCCTTCGCTAACACTTTCCAACCTTAATGATTGCGCTGACACTAGGAACGACACTTCCGCCCCCCCGTAGATCCGACTTTCGACTTAGCATCAGCACATTGCACCCTTTTGTTTCATTTGCTATTCCTCTTAAGTTATAGAGCAAGTGTGACAGTCAATGCTCTTGGTGGCAGCGCGAAGCGCCGCGAGCCTCCAATTCCGGACCGCTACTGCAAGGGTAGCTGGCCGGACATCCAAAACCTGTGACACCACCACATACGATGCCAACTCGATCCGTCGGTGTCTGACCACTGAGGTAGTTGTCGATTTCACTGAGCATGTTCTCTCTGCGCACTCCAAGGGGAACTGACGCCACGGTAGAGAATCTTGGGGACGTATCTGCCTAACGCACCTCTTGCGAGGGATGGTCGCGATTCCACTTGACCTCTAGTTCGGCCCACACTTTCGAGCTGTAAGTCCGGTATGTATGGATTAGCCCTGTCACGATAACGCCCCACGTCCATACGTACTTGCGGTGTCGTGTGCTGCGTCGCGGAGTCGAAAAGACCATTCCTATTATCGGGAGCGTAGCTAGCCCCATAATTGCCAAGATGGCACGCACCTGTGAACTCTCGCGAAAGCCGTTTACACAAAAGGTCGCCGCGTGCTCGCAGTTCCAGCCAATGAGGTTGTAGCGACCTTGCGGGTGATTTGCAACAAGCCAATTCGCACGATGCACGACATCTGCTCGGTAGTCGGACGGCCCCACGGCGCCGAAGAAACTTCCATTTTCAGTGTGGACGACAACCTCAACCTGACCACCCTTCGCGAAGTTCACCAAATCGGTGACGCCCACGGTGGCGCTCCGCATGTCGCTAATCCCGCTTCCGAACTGCACCACTGTCGTCAGAGATGTAGATCCCGTGGTGCCAGTAGAGCCACTGCCGCCGTACTCGGATGTGGTCGCCCCACTTTGGAGAGGGCATCAACTCTTCGGACGTTTGACGACCTTATTTGGATCAGGTGTGGTCATGTGCCTACCCAAGAGACCTTCAAGGCGGCTCCGACGAGGTCTTCAAAGTCTGTGTCTTTGTGTTCTAATTCCTTAGCCACTCTCACACATTAGTCTTGGCCGTTGAGAAGGCCTAGACGTCTCTCCTTGAAGCTTCCGACGATGAGCGCTCTATCGAGAAACGTGTTGAACCGCTCGCATGACGTTTCGGGCAATAGGGCACAGTTGTGACACGCAGCGAGATTCAGTGAGTCCGGTCCTTGACCTTGTTCTCCGAACTCCATGCAGACAGGATCCGAGGAACAGAACTGCGCGCCATCGAGTGAAGCCTCAAGCAGAGTCTCGAACTTCCCTGGCTTTCCCGATCGGACCAATCCGCCCATGCTTCCTTCGGAGTCACCCGAAGCCGTGTAGATAAGAATCCCATTTGTTCCGTCTTGGTCGGAGTCTGTTGGGAGGCAATAAATTCGTTCTCGCAGCGATGCCGCTGCATAGCCAGAACCAAATACCATCTGGTTAATCAACAGGTGGGCCAACGTGTGGAGAGCCACGAGCCGCGGAAGGAAAGTCGAATCAGTGACATTCGGGTATTGGCTAAGAAAACTGTCGCTTCCGCGAAGCGCTTCGACTCTTTCGGCCACCTCCGCCTGCTGTGCCCAGGCTCTGAGCGCTTCGGTATTTAGATCGAGGAATATGCCCTCACCGTAAACTTCATACGCCGGTAGCCATCGATCATGTGGACCCTCAGAACGTCTCAACATTTTTCTAAGTTCGCCAAGTGGCTTTTCCAGATCCGGACGTATTCGACTAAAACCCACCAGTGCTCGGGTCTCCTTCAACCTATCGATTAGAACTACTTTTGAGAATAGTTTTGAAACTGTGTTGCCTGAATATGCTCCGATACTGATTTCCTCCATCTTCAGCATTTGAGAGGCTACCGATTCGCCAGAAGTGAAGCACTCGTATTCGGCAAGCTTTAATCGATCGCCCTCGACGTGGAGTTCGGACTCCTCGGAGAGGCTCGGCTCTGTTGTCCTCACTGCGTCAATTGCGCTCGCCACGTCAAATCTTTCAACATACGACCGTATCAAGTCGCGCAGACCAGGCAAGCGTTGCATCATCTCCAAAACCTTCTGACCAGAGATGCCATCAGTGGCCTCAAGAAAATTGGAAAACTCTTTCCTCTGGAGCAGCTCAATCAACTCTGATGGCGCGCCCACGACATTCTTTGGGAGGTAAATTGCACTACGTACATGGGCGTAGTAGTTGTTGATGGCACCTTTTATTCCTCCAATTAGCTGTTCGTCACACCCCTCGCCTTGAAAGTCATCAAGCCAAGGGCGTATTCCCTGGCATAGGTAGGTCTCTCCTGAAGACAGACGGTTCGAAAGGTTCGTCATAGTGCCTTCAGTATCAATCGTTCCAAAGATCCCGTCGAAACTCCTGCTCTTTCCGCAGTCACACTTGACCCTCTGTGTGGCCAATGTCGCTCCACTGAATGAAACCTTCAGGTCACCCCGACAGGAGGGACTCACCTCCCGATGCACCCATTCTCGATACGGGAAATCCTGAATATGGCCTTGTCGGCAAAGAGCAAGAAACTGAATCTGAACGACCTTCGACGCATACTTCATCTCTCCGTTGTTCTTCTTCTTCTCACACGACCCGCATGACCGCAAACCCATTTCATAAGGGGACACTTTTGCCATCGTCTTGCACGAAGGACAGAAGTTCCACAGTGGGAATCGCAAAGCAGGCAAGGCTAGGAAACTATTTGGGGAGTCCTTAGTTGAGTAGCCAAATGGCACCCTAAAATCAGGCGGGAGGATGAACCTGTCAACACCGAGCTCTCTACTCAGTCTCCATTCATCAGAGATAAATTCACTCTCATCAAACGATTCTTCGCCCGAATCAATCCAATGGTCAAGCCCAGCAACAATTGCGCTGACGCCTTCAACGGATGTGATCAATGATCCGACGCCAAAGGGTGCAATCATCTGCGCTCTGCGAATAGGAAATTCATTCATGCGCCGACCTCGTCAGATAGACGTCACTAATCTTCACTCTGCACTCGGCATCGACGTTTCTCATACTTCCCGGCGTTTCCCATGATGCGATCCGTTTATCATCAGGAAGATAGGTTCCCGCCAAGTACATGAGCGGGAGCTGGTCTTCCTTGAAGTCACCACGCCATACCGAACGCTGCCAACTCTCCCATTCATCTCTCCTGCGCTGTACGATTCTCTCAAAATCATCAACCTGCCCCGGCTCAATACGCAACATTCGTTCGCGCAGCATGCTGACCGCCTTGTCAAAATCGTCCTCTGGAAATGGATACGGTTCAATATCAGCTCTGCACATATTGCGCATGTAGCCAATAATTACCGCATGGATAGCGCGCTCAAGCACCGGCGTCGCCCACGGTGTGACGCTTGTCGGCTCAACTTCTGCATAGAGCCGCTGGTGATAGCTACGAAATTTCTCGAAATGAGATCGATCGCGGGCTCGGCGAGGTGGATACATGGTAACGATCAATCCTGGTCTATCTTCCGCCCGTCGTCCAACTCGACCCGATACTTGAATATATTGAGCTGTTGTCTTTGGTTGACCGAGAATCGTCATGAGCGAGAGCCTCGGAATATCAATTCCAACCTCGATGATGTTTGAGGCTAGGCAGACATCAACATGCCCAGAACCATACGGTGTCGATAATTTATCTATAACCTTTGGTAGTTCAGATGATTCAATTCGACTAGTCAATTCAGTTCGCCGATAGAGCGTTCTCCTTTGAGCATGATCAGCGATCCCGGTTCGTTCCCAAAGTGCGATGAGCTGCGCTTTCACGTTGATCTGTAAGAGAGTGAATGACGTTCCAATGTCCTGTATTCGGTTGAAAAAGGCAAGGTTCGTGACCCAGGGGTCGCGATTATCCTCCGGAAGCCCCATTGGGGCCTGAGCAAGTGCAGCGGTGACTCGAACCTGAAGGTCTTGTGCCGACCGAAGCGACGTACCAATAGCTCCTATATACAGCCGGCCATGCTTGTACTCACCGGTCTCCTTATTCACCGCAAACTTCGCAAAGAAGGAATCTGAGATATCGATTCCGTTCGGAGGAAAGAGCGACGATTCACTTCTACCGAAAAGACCAAGGATCTGCTCACTCGCGTTCCTGATGGTCGCTGTTGAACATACAATCTTCGGCCTGTGAATAGCTCCATCTCGCCTATCGGTACATAGTTCCTCAAACAACCCTTCGTAGATTCCGACTATCGAACCCAGCGGTCCACTAATCAAGTGGAGTTCATCCTGGATGATCAGGTTTGGGGGAGTAATTCGGCGATTACCGAGGTCATCGATTCCGAAGAGATCTCTAATCCTCTTGTTAAATGCCACTTGCGCAAACTTGTCAATTGTCGCAATGACCAGGGATGGCTTTTGATCGAAGATGTCATCGTCGATAACAAAAGCTGGAATTGGATTCTCCTCGGTGCTAAAGAAACAATCGAAGTTAGGACACACGAAGATCACTGTCTCGTGATCCATGGTCACCCGACTTCTGCAAATCACGTAGCCGGGCCAGCGTTCCTCCTTTTTTCCTCCCTCGGCTGGCCCCAGGGAGGTGCTGCACAATGGGCAACGATTCAGAATAAACCGATGACCTTTTGTGGAATCTTTTCGTATTTCTTTCAATACCTTGCATGCTTCCGGACGATGCAGTGGCGACAAACTGTCCCCAACCCATATGCCAATCGAAAACCGATTCCCGCCCAGTCTCTCGCGACTTCTAATGACCTCCATGCATGCGATCAAGCTGGCTGCTCTCGTGAACTGCTGCGCTGTGAGTAGACGCAGCGTGTATCTCATAATCGCGCCCACGGCCTGATCTGAGTTAGTGAGTCGTGCATTGAACAATGAGAATGCAATAAGCCCTTGGTAGGCTTCAGTCTTCCCACCGCCCGTTGGGAAGAAGATAAGTTCGACTCTCTCGCGGTCGTCATCCGACACGTTTATCGTCGATAAGAGACTTGTGAGTAAGAAGCCGATCTGAAATGGACGCCACGACCCCTTGCCTCTTCCGTCAACTGCTGACGCTGATTCGAGCTCCAATTCTGTTGCACCATTTCTCACCTTTCGGCGAGAGATCCCCCGAGTTATTGGCGGTACCTTAAGCTGTTGCATCAGAACTGCTTCATTCGCTAATTCAAAGGCACGCCGTGCTATTGGATCATTCGCGATGAGAGACAATCCTGACTTCATACGGAGTAGTGCTTGACTACATGCATCGAGATGGAGCGCCGCCGTGATGGCTGATTGACCATCCAATCGCTCACTCACCGTCCGCCGTTCGTCAATCCATTCCGCATAGCTTGCGACGAGACCCTCCATGCTAGAAAGGCCTTGTCCCGAAGGCCCACAATCCATGAGGTCCCTCATTGAGACGTCCAGTAACTCACCCCTAAGATTCTCAACTTCAGGGGTGATACTTGGGACTTCATGCATGGGAAAGAAGCCCCCATTAACGTCGGAACACCCTGACTTCGTCATCGTCCAATTTGCCGAACAACCGTGACCGATCGCATATGTCTGATAGTTCCTATATAACAACTTGAGCGATCGGGCCTCATCGCTCTCCCTTAACAGTGCACTATCTTCACGCTCGGGATACGGTCCAAAGAATGCCGCTACACCAGCTGCGTCGAAGACTCGAACTGAGAACTTCGTTTGAAAGAGTCCAAACGAGTTACAGTCTGAATCTGGTGACTCGTTTGAAACAGCGATTGTTACAAATCTTCTTCCATCTTCGCCACTCTTTCGAACTAACAGATTCGTTCTGAGACGGAGCCCACCGCTCTCGGTCGAACCGAACTTCATCGCAATAAAGGATTCGCGAGATGACGCAGCAGGCGCGAGCGTTGACTCGAAGTTCGCAGTCACCGGCCTTCTCACATACCACTGAACGACACTCGACTTGCTCTCGAATTTGGGGCTGTCAACCTGCTCGACGTCGTCCGGAGCAACTTCGAGTGAATCATCAACTGCAACTTCAACTGATGGGAATTCAGACTGAATCCCCTCGGTCGAGTCGCTTGATACTTTGGGAGTTGCTGTGCTTCGCCCAACGGTGACGTTGAATCTCTCGTATCTACCTCCAGCGACCAGAACCTCAATCCTTGTCACCTCATCACCAATCACAAAAGTGAGAGCGGCCGACTGAGGATCCCTTTCGTTCACTGGGCTTAGGTCAAAATCATCATCCATGTCTTCTTTGAACGTCTTACGATTCTCCGAGAGACCTGCGGATTCCTCAGACCCGTCATTGGCGACAGTGAGCAACTCAAGTTCGCTTGGCTCACTGCTTGCAAGAATCTTCGAGTTTGCTGGAAAGAGAACACCAGTTGCGTAGCGCCTCATCGGTTTGATTCGATCAGTAATTATCTCCTCACCTGTCCCCTTCTCAACCCATGGCCCCAGAGCTTCCATTCGATTCGCAAAAACTGGGGAAAGAGTTACGTCGAGCTCCGTCCCCGATGGATCGGGCCCGATGAGCTCACGCTTTAGGGCATCGATAATGACAGATCGTCCACCGTCAGTCATAAGTACTCTCGCTTCCCTCGGTCATACCTTTATCTCACGAACTGCTTGCGAAACGTTCAAGAATGTTGATCTGTTCGTCTCGGTCTGCGATAAGGATGCACTTCTCAATCGCACGCGAAATACCCGTGTAGACAAGATCTGGCTCGGCGTTCAATTGAAAGTCATGGATGATGACTGCTTGCGCCTCGAGACCCTTGAACTTCCTTATCGTTGTCGAGACAATCTTCTTACGACTACTCATATCGTCCGGTTCTGAGTGGTGAAATCGATCTCGGAACGACTGACTAAGCACCTTTGGGCCGAACTCCGAGTCAACGCCAAGTACGACAATCTCCCCCAGCGGGAAAGACTTCACGAGTTCGCTCAGGACTACTTCCATCGCAGTTACCTTGAGATCTGGCGAACTGACATAGAGGATTTGAAAACAACCTACGCGACCCTTTAGTCGGAATCGCCGGTAGACATCCTTCTTTTGAGAAATAGCTTCGATGAGATCGCCCACCCCTTCCCTGTTACGACAATTCGTCCATAGATTGAAGGTTCGTAATGACGGGAAGGCCTCCATCAGTCGCTCCCGAGTACCGGGTCGCTGATATGAAACTGATTGATGCAAGAAATCGCCGAACAGCCTCAATGATGCCGAAGGGTTCTTGATTGAAAGAATGGACAGGAAATTCAACACATTCTCGTCATCAAAGTCCTGCACTTCGTCGACCACAAGCACGTCGAATTCAAGATCCTCAAGCTGATTCTCAATGAGCACGTCAGTAGCTAGTAGGGGAAGCGTTTGATCAAACCAAAGATCGTCGTTGGCTGGTGGGCTGCTTCGAGTTATCTTCGTCATGAGTGAGTGGTACGTACCACAGAAGACCAGATTCTCATGCTCGCCGAGAGTATTCCTCAAATATTTGCCGAGATATCGATTGCGGCAAAGCACGAGTACCCGAAGTCCGGATTCAGCCGATCGCTTTGCAACCTCGAGAGCGAGCAACGTCTTACCAGTGCCTGCCGCTCCTTCGAAGAGGAGTTGCGGATTCACGTCAAGTTGATCGAGCGCCTCGTACTGCTCATCGAGAAAAGTCCGATATTCCTCATATCGATCGCGCGTGATGGCTGCCAGCGATTCGGAGACTTCGAAATTGCTCCGCAAGTACTTAGCAAGTCGATCGGCGTCGTCTCGACTGAATTCAAGGCTCTGGCTTGGCTTCGCCCGACGGAAGTGCTCACGCATTCCGTCAAAGGAACTGCGCAACGCTCCTGTGACGCCGCTTAGATCGATCTGTGCACGATCGATGCTCTGCCATGGGTGCCATTCGTTGGATGTCTCATTGAAGTTCAAGTTCGTGAATACGACGACCGAACCCATCGGCGGGACCGTCCATCCAGCCTCTTGGAGCGAATTCTTAAGGCTGTAGCGGTTCATTTCTGCCTGCTCAAAAGGGCTCCTCGACGATGGCTCGGCATTCCCAAGTGTCCATATTCCGCCCTGACGAGAGACTTTTAGATGTGACTTCACCTCCACGATCAAGACGCCAAGGCCGGGAGCAAGAACAACAAAGTCAATTTCCCCCTTCTCTTGCTTCACGTGTTGCGAGAGTGTGAAACTATGGAGAACGGTCCAGTCCGTGGTGTTCGGATCGTCCCGAAGCTCCGCAAAGACTCTCAGCTCTCCCGGAGGGGAGGTGTTAATGATCCAGTTGGGCAGCATTCTTGCCACTACAGGGACTCCTTATTCTGAACAACAACGTCAATGCTCGAAATGGGCACTGCCTCGTTAATAACGCCGAGGTGTTCAATCCGAAAGATTCCTAGGGCGCCACAGTCCTCGATTTCTATTGCAATCATTCCGCCCGAAGACTTCAAGTCCTTAGTAGATATTTCAAGTACCGCCCTCCGCAGTCGATTGAGTATCTCCGATCCGGCTCGGAGATGCAGTTTTCGAATCTTGCTCAGCTCGCCCCATAGGTGGTCCGCGCTTTCGCTCAGTCCGATGAAATTGCAAACTTTGACGAAATCATCTTTGGAATTTGGTGCAATCGAACGCGCCCCGAACGCCCAGTGACGAAGATTCATAACATCGACTCCGTATTCAGCCGACAAGATCTTTTCGGCCGCTCTGAGACTCCCCATTTCAGCGATCTTGTGCCTAAGCCCTTCTTTCCAGATCGACTGGGAGGCGCGTAGGCGTCTGGCCCCCAAGCCATCGGCGACGCTGTCGATGAGGCTTGGCGACGATCCTCCAATTCTCTCAATCACCATCTCGCCTTCGACGAGGTCGGTCGTCTGTCTTGATTCAATCTCCAGTTGACCATTTGGCGCGAGACAAAGAACCCGACAGTGAGCGCCTGATCGTGCACTGATCCACATATGGTGACCACCCCCAAGACCAAGAAAGCGCGCAGGTTCATTGATCTCGTTTTCGGACTTTCCGCTTCCACCTCGAGCACTAATAGATTCCCATTCGCCAGGCTCCTCTTCAATGCTGAAGTCTGCCGCCTCGAACACAGGAACCACATAGTTGATGGTCCGGCTCACCTTGGAGCCATCGATCAAGCCCTTGACTTCCGGAGGCCTGCCAAAAGGAAGGAAGATGAAATGGTTGCGCAATGCTTTTGGATCAAGGAGAAATCTCGTGTCCGCCTCGTCACGAAATCGCGAAGCTAAATAGAAAGGACTACCCAAATAGACGATCTTGTCTGTCGGTGTTTCATCTTGGAGGTGTCTGACGCTGACGACGCGTCCTTCAAACGTGGACTCTTGTCGAAGTGCCTGTTGCAAAGAACCCGTCCAAAACGAATCTCGGATTACAACGAGCGAGCCATCAATACAAGCCTTAGTCAAAGGGACGGAGATTGCGTTCTCTCCGATATTGTGCAATAGCAACAGGCTCTTACAGATTTCTCGGATCACGTTTCGAATCGGGTTGTCTCCATCCAATGATCTGATGTTTTGCTCAAGCAACTCAACTGTCCGCAGGATGTCAGCTTCGTCTGAGTCGTAGCGGAAAGGTAGGGTCGAAACTCGCGTGCGCGCCCGTAGTACTGGAGATGAAAACAACTCACGGTGTTCGCCAAGGCCCCCCGCCTCGCGTATTTCCCTTTGCAAGATTTGGCAGAGTTGCCAAATCCTCTCCACTTCAGGTTGGGTTACAAATTCATACGAAAAGGTGGCCAGATTCCGAGTACTCAATGCGGAGCTGGTCTCATCAAGTAGCTGGCTCATTTCGGTGACACCCATCCGATGTATTCCACACCCATTGGCAGTTTCATCTCAGAAGGAAATTTCGTCGCAACTCCGCGTCGTCTTGTAATCATGCCCTTGAAGTCCGTGAATACCTCTCGGGCGTGGATATCCCATCGATCGAGAAACACCACCGAGACAGCAGCCTTTACGTAACTTCGCTTCCTTCGCAAAGCGTGAGAACCGTCGTAAACCACCAGGTCCGTTTCGATATCCGTTAGGGACCGGGACGATGGATTCGCATAGAGAGACAGGTAGTGAGGTGATTCCCCCGCGTCGTCCAAGCCGTCCACTCGTAGGAAATCATCCAGACACCCGATGGTGCCACCACAACTCAATTCATTGGCGAGAAGATCTTCACGAGTTCGAATATCACCCACCAAACAAATTTCTGATTTTGACTGTGTTGTCAAGTCAATTAGTCGACCCGGTGCGATTGACTCCACGAAGGATGCGTTCCGCGAAAGTGGCCTGGGATTAACAAATGGTGTGCCAAAGAACGGTGAAAAACGAAACAAATCAAAGAATGCAGCGTCACGACTGATGGGCCCCTGTTGACTGCATAGGTAGCTGAAAATTCTTTTTGAGGAATCATTATTCGCTTCGGTGATGCCCGAGAACCTGCCGTGCTTCAGACTCTTCAGATCCTGCGTCAACCAGGTAATTTGATCTCCTTCGGTCAAGGTGTCGACTGACCGACGTAAGGAGAATTCTTTTGAATCCAAGCGTTCCACGAGGTAGCCCGCAGCAAGAATCCCTGAAGCCATTCGTGTGCTCGGCATGGTGAAAACATGCCACTCGTCGTCGTCCTTTGGTTTTGCCCCGAGTTGCCCACCAAAGTGTTGAATGATCTGTGCCCAATCAGGTAACTCCAGACCATCTGCTCGCATCAGATTCACTTTCTCAAACTAGCTTCGTGGTGTGACACACATGAGGTTAAGCCCCCGGTGGGGGTTGAATCGTCGGTCGCACATCACCGAGATGCGGCTGCTTGAACTGACCACCCGCCAGCGACGTCGGCGCGTCTGCAAAATCTACAAAGTTGAAGGAGGCTTCTTCGAGGGCTAAGCGCTCGGGTCAGTTCTTCCTGCCGTCAGCGACAGGATCGCGCTGAAGCGGGGGACCAGCGCCGGGACCAACAGAGTGACGAATCCCCCATCAGGGACGATGTGGGGCGGTTGAGCGGTAATGACCGATCCGCTTTTGATACGCGACGTTTGGCTAACCGCTAGGCACGATCAGAGCGTTGTCCGCAAGCCTCTTGATCAACGGGTTCCGGGTTCAAGTCCCGGCCGGCGCACCAAAGTAGTCAAACTCTACGGGCTCATGCATCTCAACGGTCGTGCCGCCTGGGCAATGTCGTGAAGATTCGAAGATCTGGAAGAACATTACTCAACGCGAAACCCGTCGCGATTCAAACCACTGCAACACCTCGGGTGCCGAAGGTATTGATGTCAAACTGAGACGTAAAGGTTCGGAAGTCTCACAGGACCGAATCAGAACGCTAGCCAGATAGACCAAGCCGCACAATGTCTCACCGATGTTGCATACTGGGCGCGAACCGCACTCTCAGTTCGATAATCAGACTGGACAATCAGATGGCCCGTCATCGTCGTCAATCTAACCAGACAGACCTATTCTCGTTGGACACTGAGGGCATGCTGCCCCAGAGACTCGACCAGCTGAACTGGCCAGATCAAAAGCGCTTTCCTATTAATCGGGCTAGTGCCAAGGTTCGAACTGCAGTCTGGTCGGATCTTGAATCATCTACCAATCCATTGATGATTGCGGGGTACTCGTCCATCGGAGAACTTATCTCGGTTGTTGAGGACTGGACCGCATCGGCTCATCAAGGTCAGGTACGCATCGTTCTCGGAACCGAACCATTCCACTCGGTTGGGCGACGGTACGCTGCGCCCGAAATTGCATTCACGCGGGAAGTCGAGGACTACTGGCTCAGACAGGGCATTTCATTGCGGCAATCCTCGTCGGTCCTACGAGCGATTGAGGCCATCGACAACGGAACGTTACAAGTGCGCTTCGTCTACGCAAACTCGCCGCTCCACGCGAAGGTCTACGTCGGATCGAGGGCCGCGACGATCGGGTCGAGCAATTTCACGAAGAATGGACTCCAAACCCAGGTCGAAGCCAACGCGAGGTTTGAGCGAGCAGACGAGCCGAAACGATACGAGGAACTGGCTCGCGTAGGAGAAAACTTCTGGACGGTCGCGCAGCCTTGGAACGACGAATTTCGCCTTCTCCTCGAGCAGCTGCTGAGCGTGGTGTCGTGGCAAGAAGCATTGGCTCGGGCCTGCGGGGAATTACTCGAAGGCGACTGGGCATCTCGCTACCTCACCGGACTTGCGAGCAGCGAAGGTGAATTGTGGCCCTCGCAACGAATCGGCATCGCTCAGGCCATGTGGATCATCGAGAACGTAGGAAGCGTTCTCGTGGCTGATGCCACGGGTTCCGGCAAGACACGGATGGGCGCACAACTTGTCAAGGCCGTTCGCGATCGCCTATGGGCGACCGGTCGAGTTCGCCGGGACCTCACGGTGTTGGTCTGTCCACCCGGAGTCGAGAACACCTGGCGGAACGAAGCTGTTGCGTGCGGTCTCTCGATCAACACCGTTTCGCATGGGAAGTTAAGTCGTGTGGGAGACAACGGACCCCAACGACAGCAGCGAGAAGTCCAGCGGGCGCAGCTGCTCGCCGTCGACGAAGCGCACAATTTCTTGAATCAAGGGTCGAAACGCACTCGCTTCCTTCGAGAGAACTACGCCGACCACGTGATGCTATTCACAGCGACGCCAATCAGCCGGGGGCCCTCGGACCTCCTCGACCTGGTTGCCCTTCTCGGCCCCGACAATTTCGAGGACGCAACCCTCGAGATCCTCGACCAGCTCAGCTACCGCCGGGGGGTCTCAGCGGCCCTCGCGCCGAATCAAGCAGAGGAGCTCAGACGCGAAATCCAGCGGTTCACCCTCCGGCGCACCAAGAATCAGATCAACCAGCTAGTAGACCGGGACCCCGAGGCTTACCGCCACGACATCACTAACCGCATCTGCCGCTATCCGGTGCACCTCCCAAAGAGCTATTTGACCGGCGAGACCGAAAGCGACATAGCAGCCGCCGAGGCCATTCGAGCCGAGACAGTTTCCCTATTGGGACTAACGCTCTTGCCACGCAAGCTCATAGTTCCGAAGTCCTTCGCAAACTCCTGGAAGGACGAGCAGTGGTTGAACTT
>Ga0182014_10003923_pt1 | contig 17529 bp, 14 predicted proteins | sample 612S2DmetaG_FD_120489 | JGI IMG/M metagenome (GOLD analysis project Ga0182014, IMG submission 120489) | Permafrost microbial communities from Stordalen Mire, Sweden - 612S2D metaG | ecosystem: Environmental > Terrestrial > Soil > Wetlands > Permafrost | place: Sweden: Stordalen | collected... | reverse complement strand
GATCACGGTCGGGCACGGTGCGGTCGCATTGCACGTGCTCCCATAGGGATAGCGGACGGTGGCGGCCAACTGGATCCCGTCCCGCATGGTGATGTAGTTGAGTCCCTGGTGCATGGTCTGGCCCGTGTAGAGCGACGAGGACCTTGGCGGGTCGGCTCCGGGGGCGAGCACCGCGAAGCTGCGCGAGGTCTGACCTGTCTCCGTCTCGACCCATGAATAGCCTGCACCCGGCGGAAGGTCCCGCAAGATAGAGGACCCGAGGGAGTCCGCCCGTGCCGGGTTGCCGGCCACGGACACCTTGGCGCCATTCCGATGGAGCGTGACCCGCTCACCGGGACTGGCCCCGGTCAACCACGCTTCGTCCACCGAGCCTCCGGCGTGGAGGTGTACCGGCGCAGTTGCTCCCGCATCGGGCGCCGAGGCGACCAGCGCCGGTGCGATGCCCAAGGTACCCATAGCGATGCCGGCAACAGCCAGCCTGACGAATGTACGACCACGCGTGACGCGCATCAGATTCCCCCTCGGACCCGGACGAGCGCCCCCACCCTCCCCGGGGGGGACGAACCGGGTTCTACCACCTCACCGGGCCCCTCACACACCTCTCCTGTGCCACCGGGAACGGGAGAGGGTACCGCCATGGGTGGAGGCTGCGGACCTCGCTGGTCCCGACGCTGATACTCAATGTGGTGGCCACGTTGTCGGTCAGCCCCGAGACCGCGCACGACGTGGATGCGGTCGTGCAGGTCTTGCCCGTCGAGGAGAGCACCGCGTAGCTGCTGATCGGAAGGCCCACGTTGCAGGGTGCCGTCCAGGAGAGCGTCGCCGAGCCGTTGCCCGCGGTGACGTGACCCGGGCGTCGGTCAGTCGGTGGAGTCGACCGGCGCAGCGGCGAGGAGGTCGTGCAGCGTCTGGGCGAGCAGCGTGCATGTCCTGGGATGTGACAGGCCCCGGAGCCGGCGGTAGAAGTCCAGCGACTCGAACTGGAACAACGCGTCGACAGCCGTCCGGTCGGCCCTCCGCCGCGCCTCGGGCAACGACGCGAGCTCCGTAGCGAATTGGCGATCGACCTGATCCGTCAGCAGATCCCGGACCACTGCCAGCTCGGTGCGCACGATGCGGCTCGTGGCCGACATCAGCGCCGAGGCGCGCGCCGTCGCGCCCAGTACCTCGTACGCATCCAGTCGCACACGTACGAACTCGTCGACCCGGTGCTCGAAGGAACCTTGCCCGATCGCATGGATCCTGTAGAGCGGGATCCCGATCTCGATCTGGCGGTCGACGGCCGCCCGGAGCAGCGTGCGGTTGTCGGGGAAGTACCGGTTGATCGACCGGTGCGAGACTCCGGACCTGGCGGCGATGTCCCCCGCGGTCGGCTGGAGGTTCCCCTCCGCGAACAGGGCGATGGCCGCGTCGAGCACGGCGGTGCGGTTGCGGGCTCGACGGGCCGCACGGCCGTCGGTCGAAGCGGTGTCGAGGTCAGCCAACTAGGCCTGCTCCGACGATGCTGCCGCCAGGGAAGCTGCAGTGTCGGTCACACGCACCCTCCGGGGTCGAGGACGGAACTCCAGCATGCCCGGTGCCGGACCAGGTCCGACATGTGTCCAGGACCGGACGTCAGACTACCCGCCAGGCGGCCGGGACACGCCACGCGACCGCACAACTCGTCAACGATAGAGGTCGACCACCGCGACGATGTCCTCGTCGTCGAAGCCCTCGTCGGCCGCCGCCTGGAAGAGATCACGCACCACCGGTGCCAGTCGGAGCTCCTTGCCTCCGGCCAGGGCGACCTCGGTGGCCAGACGGGCGTCCTTCGCCGCCAGCACCGTCGTCCACCAGGTCGGGCCCGCGCCGTCGACCAGCGCCGCGAACCGGTTCTTCAACCCCGGCGCCAGCATCGGCGAGTCACCGAGCAGGTCGGTGAGCTGGTCGTCGGTGAGTCCGCCGGACCTCCCCACGGTCAACGCCTCGGCCACGGTCACGATCCCCGACAGCAGCATGAGGTTGACGGCCAGTTTGGCGGTCGACGCCTTCTCCGGCCGGTCGTAGCGCTTGACCTTCCCGCCCAGACTGTCGAAGACGGGCTCCAGCCCGTCGATCACACCGGCATCACCACCGGCCAGGTACGTGGCCTGCCCGTCCCGCACCGCTTGCGGCGCACCGAGAATCGGGAGTGCGACGAAGTGCGAGGAACGGTCGGCCAGCTCGCGGCTCAGGGACGGCGAAATGGTGGACGCGTCGACGTACGGCCGGGGGCCGAACTGCGCCAGCAGGCCGCCGGAGCCGAGCGCCAGATCTCGGACCGCGTCGTCATTGGCGAGACTGCTGATGGCAACGTCCGCATCGGCTACCGCCTGGCCGGGGCTGTGGGCTTCGATGGCACCGGCGGTCACCAGGTCGTCGCCCCGACCCGCGGTCCGGTTCCAGACGGTCAGGTCGTGCCCCCCGTCCTGCAACCGGTGGGCGACGGCTCGTCCCATCCGTCCGAGTCCGAGAACGGCGATCTTCATCCGATCCTCCTTCGATGCCGCCGGGGTCCGGCGGCGAGGTCTGTTCGGTGTAGCCACTAGGCCCCCGTCCCGACAACCTTCTCCCCTACCCGTACCGTAGATCCCCAACCGCTACACGTGCGGATCACACCCAACCCTGGGAATCCCTCATGCGGATCCGACTCCCGAGGACACCGGCGGTCCAGGCATGCGCCGCCGTGTCGTCGAGCCGGGCCAGGCGCACGATCACGTCCTCGAGCAGAGCAGGGCGGTCGGGCCTGTCGAGCGTGGCGACTCCGTGGAGCCCCGCCCTCACGTCGGGAGACCGGACGCCGCACAGACCGGACGCCAGCAGCATCAGGCCTCGGGCAGCACGTCCCCAGTCGAGTAGAACTGCCGGAACCAACGGCGGTACTGCGGCACCGGGCCGTCGATCTTCGTGGTCATCGGTCGCTCCCGGTACACCTTGTTCTCCCAGATGGGGACGTCCTGGGTGAACTGCAGGTTGGTGATCTCGTCGTTCATCGCGGAGATCGACTCGGTGGCGGCGTCATCGTCCAGTCGCTTCATCGAGAAGCAGAGGTTGATCTCCGTCAGTTCGTCGTCGATCGGCGTCTGGGTGATGTACGTGAGCATCTCGAGCGGGTCCTGATTCACCTCGACAGCCACGATGCCGGGACCGCACGTCGTCGAGGTGGTGCTGACCTCGAATCCCACTTCCGATACGGCGGTCACGCTCAGACGCTGTTCGACGACCATCGATGGGCCGGAGAAGCGGACCTCGAACTGCTCCTCGGCCGGTGGCTTCATGTCGTGGACCGTCGAGAAGTGGGACCGATCGATGATGTTCTCGGTCAGGTCCTGGACGTGGACCCGCACGGAATAGCTGGTGGCCCGCCACGGGGTCCACTCGTCCTCGTCCGGTCGGTACCCGATGACGTCGAACGACGGCGGAGCGTGCTCGGCGTGGTGCCAGACGAATATCCGTCCGTTGCGCTCGCACACCTCCCACGCCCGGGCTCCGGTACGTGGCGGCCGGTCGAGCCCGGGCACCTCGACGAGTCCGCCGTCCGCGCCGAAGCGCCATCCATGGAACGGGCAGGTGATCCCGTCGCCGCAGACCCGGCCGCCTACGCCGAGGTGGGCCCCGAGGTGCGGGCAGTGGGCATCGAAGACACGGGCCGTCCCGTCCTCCCCTCGGAAGAGCACGAGGTCGCGCCCCAGATAGGACACCGCCCGGACGTCTCCGGTGGCGAGGTCCGCTGAGGCCGCGACGCCGAACCAGCCGTTGGGTGACGCCGGGAACGGGTAACGACCGGCCACCGGTCTACTCCGCCGCCTCAGCCGAGGCCCCGCGGAAACGGCCGGCGAAAGCACGCAGGGGCAGGTCGGCACTGGTGAGCATTCCCGGTGGCGCATCGCACACGGCACGCATGGCGTTGAGTGCCGGCATGCCGGTGATGGTCATGCCGAGCGAGGCGAAGTACTCGGCGTCCATCAGGCTGTGCGGCTTGCCGGACGTAGGCAGGATCATGTGCTTGTTGATGATCATCGGGTCGCCCTCGATGGTGGTGATGTAGCACCCTTGGACATTCCACCGGGGCACCGTCTTGGGTGTCATCTGCCACTCGAGGTGGACCTCGATCTTCGACTCGCCACCCGAAAGTCCCTTGAACTTGGCGAGGCTCCCCCCGACCGAACCCTTCGGGAGCGTCCACCAGCCGAGGTCGACTTCCTCGGTGCAGGCGCCGAGCTCGCATTCGAAGACGATGTCGTCGATGGCCACGTCGAGGCAGTCGGCCATCAGGTAGATGGAGTCTGCGAACACGGTGCAGCCCTTCTCGAGTAGCGCCGGGACCTCAGGGTCGTCCACGGGCCGGCCGTACCCGACGTTCTTCCAGGTGTCGACCGAGTGGTGGCAGGAGACGTCGACGGTCTCCAGGACGGTGAGGTGATCCACGTATCCCATGCCCGCAGTAGCGACGACACTCAGGATCTGTGCGAGTCCAGGGTTCATTCCGGTGCCGTAGAAGGATGCTCCCCCGCGCTGGCAGGCCTCCTCCACCAGCTCGGTCGGCAGTCTGCCGGACGGATGTGGGTGGTTGCGGTCGCGATGGTGACCGGTGATCCAGTCAGACGTCGTCACGACGTCGACGCCACGCTCGAGCAGTGCGCAGAAGAGGTCGACGTCGGGCCAGACCCCGTTGAAGTTCACGACGTCCGGCTCGGCCCGGAATACGTCTTCGAGGTCGCCCGTGGCGAGTACGCCGAGGGGTGCCCGTCCGACCAGTTCGCCGGCGTCACGTCCGAACTTCTCGGGCGAGTAGCAGTACAGGCTGACGAGCTCCAGATCCGGGTGGTCGACGATTCGTCCGATCATCTCGGATCCGACGTTGCCGGTCGCGAACTGGGCGACTCGCAGAGGTGCCGTGGACAAGTGTTCCTCCCAATGTGCTGGTGACCGTGCAGGTCTGCCGTCCCTGGATCGTACCGACGACTTGGACACTTGTCCAGAGGCCTGTCTGGATGCATGTCCAAGTAGGGACCGGCACGGCACCCAGCCGATCTGCGCGTTCGCGATGGTTCGGGTATCAGGTCGCCGCACGCCACCGGGGACCGGGGGTACGGTCTGCATCCTGATGGCCAGTACCAACATTGATCCCGGTCTTCGATCGATCGCCCGATGGCTGCCGCGCGGTGGCATCGGACGTCGCTCGCTCGAACCCATCCGACTCCTCACGCGACTTCCCGCCAGGAAGACCCCGCCGGGCGTCACCGTGGAGGAGATCGGTTCCGCATCCGTGCGGGTACACGGGATCGGTGGAACCGACGAGCCTCGGCCGGCACTCCTGTGGATACATGGAGGTGGTTACGTCATCGGCACTGCGGCGCAGGATGACGTGATCTGCCAGCAGTTCGCCCGGCAGCTCGGGATCATCGTCGTCTCTGTCGACTACCGGCTCGCCCCGGAGCATCCGTTTCCCGTTCCGTTGCACGACTGTTACGACGCGCTCTCCTGGCTCGCCCACCATCCGCGTGTCGACCCGACACGTCTGGCCGTCGGCGGGGCCAGTGCCGGTGGTGGACTCGCTGCCGCCCTGGCTCTGCTCGCCCGTGACCGTGGTGAATTCCAGCTCGCCTTCCAGTTGCTCGTCTATCCCATGCTGGATGACCGCACCACACTGCGGAACGACATCGATCAGCGATCGTTCAGACTGTGGAACAACAAGTCGAACCGCTTCGGTTGGAAGTCGTATCTCGGCTGCGAGCCAGGCGCTGCCGACGTGAGTGGTCTGGCCGCACCGGCTCGTCACGGCGATCTGACGAGCGTCGCCCCGGCATGGCTCGGCGTGGGGACACTCGACCTCTTCCACGACGAGGATCTCGACTACGCGGAACGCCTCAGGGAATCGGGCGTCGCCTGTGTGGTCGATGTCGTGGACGGCGCCTTCCATGGCTTCGACGCCGTCGCGCCGAAGGCACGCGTATCCCGAGACTTCCGATCGGCGCAGGTCACGGCCCTGGGTGCGGCACTGGGGGTTGAGCCCGGAGGGCGAGGTCGGTCACCCGTCACTGACGCTCAGTGACGACCTGGGGCGGTGCCGGACGTGGCGGCTATGGCGCCACACGGCGCTGACAGGACGCCGGGTCGGACCGTGACGGGAATGTGGTTCCCGGGTGCACCGAGATCGAATCGAGTGAACGGCACACCTGAGCGATGGCGAACAATCCGATAGGACCGTTGACGAGTGGTCCTCAGCAGCAGCGGTGCCGGTTCAACGTGGCGAGTGTGCGGTGGGGGGCTGGATCGATCTTTTCGACGGCGGCTTCGAACTTGGCGAGGTCGATCTTGTGTCCACCGATCCAGGTTCCCTTGACGTGGACCCTCTCCGTGAGCTCGTGGGGGTCGGCGGCGGTGGGATCGGCGCTGAGTTCGACGAAGTCCGCGAGCTTTCCCACCTCGATCGACCCGAGATCCTGATCATGTCCGAGCTGACGGGCTCCGTTGATCGTGTGCGCCCGGATGGCCTGGTCCATGGTGAGCGCCTGGTTCACTCCGTGGACCGCCCCCGACGCCGTGGTTCGGGTGACGACCGCTTGGAGATTGAGAAGCGGTAAGGGCGGATCGACGGGGCCGTCGTTGTGGAGCGAAACGTGCACGCCCGCCTTCCAGGCATCGGCGAAGCGCTGCCACTGGCTGCCGACGGCAGCATCGAAGAGGGTCCCGTCGAAGAGATCTCCCCAGTAGATGAACTGGAACGGACCGAGCGAGCAGTGCAGGCCGAGGCTGGCGGCTCGATCGAACTGGTCAGCACGAGCCGCGCCGCAGTGCTCAATGCGCCAGCGGTGGTCGGTTCCGAGCAGGTCGTGGCGTGCAAGCGCAGCCTCGCAGGCGTCAAGGATCACGTCGAAGCTGACGTCGCCATTGCAGTGGAAGGTCATCTGCCATCCCGTGGGAGCGAGCTCGTCGAGCATCGCATCGAGCTCGGCTCGGGTGTAGTTCATGTTCTTCTCGCCGAAGGGACCGAGCGGGATCTGGGCCGTTCTGGTGGTCTCGTTGTCGAGATAGGGAAAAGAGAGGCCAGCACTCCCGATCAATGGAGACCCGTCGGCCCAGACCTTGATGCCCTGCTTCCAGATCACGGACGGGTTTGAGGTGGTGATCTGCTTGGCGGGGTCCTGGTCGATCGACATCTCGTAGAAGCCAACCCGGATCGGGCAGTCCGGAAACGAGACGAGCGCCTCGTAGCCCGAGAGGGACGTGGGGTCGAAGGCATGGTCGGAGGTGAGCGTGACCCCGTTGCGTCCCATGAGGGCGAACCACTTGGCCGCCGAGTGCAGCGGATGGGTGACGACTTGTGCAATCACGTTCCTTGCCGCGCCCATGACTGCAGGCGTTTCATATGCGGTGCCGACGAGGCTGCCGTCCGCGTTCCGGCCGTAGGAGCCAGCGACCGGGTCCTCGGGAACATCCTTGTCCCAGCCATTGAGCTTCATGACCGCCGTGTTGAAGTAGAGGAGATGGCCACAGTTGTCGAGAACCACCACTGGTCGGTCAGGGAAGTGCCTGTCGAGGATCTCCAGCGTCAGGAGAGGGGCGCCCTGCAAGGGGCGGTCGAAGCCGGTGAACAGCTGAGGCTCGCCTGTTGGCTTCTCAGCATGGACCTTGTCGAAGTAGGCCTCGACGGCGGACCAGGTCGGGTAGCCCATGTAGGGGGCGATCCAATGGGCTGGCTCCTGGGTCAGGACGCCGCCGAGTACCGGGTGCGAGTGCGCATCGACGAATCCCGGGAGGAGCGTGCTCGATCCCAGGTCCTCGATCTCCGCGTCGGGGGCAGCCGCCCGGCAGTCAGCGAGCGAGCCGGCACAGAGGACGGTTCCACGTTCGACGTCGAACGCCACTGCTTCCGCCCTGGTTCCGTTGCCATCGACCGTGATGATCGCGGAAGCCTTCAGGATCGCCTGCGCCACGTAGTTCTCCCTCTGCGGGTGCTGGACTCCTGGTGAGACCGTTCCCCCATACTCCTGCGGGGAGGCACAGACACGAGGCGGCGCGTCTCGAGTTGCCGGCAGGCCTCAGAACTGATTGGTGGAGCTTGTCGGGGCTTACCCGCACCCCGGAAGAGCTCGCTGACCTGCGCAAACGGATCGAGGGCTCACACCTACGTACGGACGCCCGACGAATCCGACGTCAGAAAGCCCCGCGGAGGCTCAGTCGCGAAGAGATCGTGGAGCTCGTTCAGGGGTACCGAGATGGTTTCACCGTCTACGAGCTGGCCACCCAGTTTGGGATTCACCGAGAGACGGTGTCAGGCGTCTTGGAGAGAAATGGTGTGCCACGACGGCGCAAGCCACTTTCATCTGCTCAGATCGAACAGGCCTGCTCACTGCACGAGGGTGGCTGGTCATTGGCTCAGGTGGGTGCGGAATTGGGATGTGATCCAAGCACGGTGTGGCGGGCGCTGGCGAAGCTGGGCGAGGTGGCATCCCGGGAATGAACCGCACACGGTCAGAGAGGCCGGCGTTGCCCTCGCGATGATTATCACTTCCACGACGACACTTGCGGGAAAAGGCGCCATCGGACGATTGCGCAGTGCCCCCGGAACCTTCAGCAGGTGATCGTGGAGTCTCACTGGCAATCGGCGCAATGGCCCACGACATCCAGCGAATGGGACACGGGGCTGAACCCGAACTGATCGACAAGCTCCGCGACCATCCGCGCTGTGGTCCTCTCAAACGACGCACTTGGCGTCACGTCGAACACACGTCCGCACGAAGTGCAGAGCAAATGGTGATGGTGCTCGGTGAGCACTTCGGACAGCTCGAACCGGGCGAAGCCGTCCGTGGCGGCGATGCGACGGATGATGCCCGCACCTTCGAGGACCATGAGGTGCCGGTATGCCGAACTCTTCGGGACTTGGGGCAGGCTCGTGATCATCTCGGCGAAACTCACCGGATGCTCACTACTCGCCAGCATGTCGACGATTCGCCGGCGACCCTCCGTGTAGCGAAGGTCTGCGCGTCGTAGCTGGAGCTCGACCAGCTCATCGAGCGATCCATCGGCAGCGTGAGTTCTCATGAGGCGCCTCCTGGGCTGTTGTCCATGGAAGGGGAGTTCGGAGCATCCCAGTCTCAGTTGTAATGAGACTGGTTCTCATTCTATCTTCAGCTTTCATGACATCCACTCATAGGACACGGAAACCCGGGGCTCGAAGGCCATCAGGCCTGATTGCCACCGCGATGATCCTGGCCGCTTCGATGGTCGGGCTCGCCGCCTGCTCCACCTCGGGATCGTCGGCACCAGCGAGTTCCGGGGTCATCCGGGCGGTCGGCGCTGAGAACGAGTACGCCAATGTGCTCCAGCAGATCGGCGGCAAGTACGTGTCGGTGTCGTCGATCCTCGACAACCCGAACACGGACCCGCACACCTTCGAAGCGAGCATGAGCGTGGCCCAGGAGGTCTCGAATGCCACGCTCATCGTTCAAAACGGGGTCGGTTACGACACCTTCATGAATCAGATCGAAGCGGCGTCGCCCAATGCCGCTCGCAAGGTCATCGTGGCCCAGCAGGTCCTCAGTCTTCCTGACAGCACGCCTAATCCCCACCTCTGGTACGACCCGAGGACGATGCCCGCCGTTGCCAGTGCCATGGCGACAGATCTCGGAGATCTGGCTCCCGCCCACCGCTCCTACTTCCAGGCACGGCTCAGCGCCTTCGACACCTCGCTCCAGCCGTGGCTCGCGTCTATCGCGTCATTCAGGGCACACCACAACGGCACGCTTGTGGCTGTCACCGAGCCGGTGGCGGACTACCTCCTCCAGGCGATGGGTGCGGACATCGTGACCCCGTTTTCGTTCCAGGCCGACATCATGAATGGGGTGGACCCCTCCCCAGAGGCGATCACCCAGGAGGAGTCCTTCTTCACCGATCACGCGGCCGAGGTCTTCTGCTACAACCAGCAGGTCGTTGACTCCCTGACCACGGCGATCCGCCGTACGGCCCAAGGTGCCGGTGTGCCCGTGGTCGGCGTATACGAAACGATGCCAACCCCGGGCTACGACTATCAGTCCTGGATGGCAGCCGAAGTTGCTGCAATCCAAGCTGCGATCGAGCACGGTACGTCCACGGAGCACCTGTGAGCTACTCCCCGGTCCTCGAAGTCGACGGCGTCACCGTCTCGTTCGGCGGCCTGCGGGTCCTCGATGACGTCTCCTTCGAGATCCGCGCCGGAGAGTTCACCGGCCTCATCGGGTCCAACGGCGTGGGTAAGACGACGCTGCTCCGTATCATCCTCGGTACCCAGCGAGCTGACCACGGCACCGTCCGGATCGGGGGATCCCCTTCCGAGCAGCGTGTTCGATCGCTCGGCTATGTGCCTCAGAAAGTCATCCTCGACCCCGACGTGCCGATGCGAGCACGGGATCTCGTTGCACTCGGGCTCGACGGGAGCCGGTTCGGATTCGGCCGGCGAACGAAGGTGCACCGCCAGGTCGTAGACAGGGCCCTCGTCGACGTGGGTGCCGAAGACTTCGCCGACAGCCGGGTGGGCACCCTGTCGGGTGGTGAACTGCAGCGGGTCCTGATCGCCCACGCCCTCATCAGCCAGCCGAAGCTGCTCCTGCTCGACGAACCGCTCGCCAACCTCGATCCTCGCAGCGCACAGGAGGTCGTGGGGTTGTTGCACCGCCTGGCGGAGGAGCACGACGTCGCCATCTTGCTGTCCGCCCATGAGATGAACGCCCTGCTCCCGGTGATGGACCGCATCGTCTACCTGACGGCCGGACGCGCGGCCAGCGGGACGACCGACGAAGTCGTCCGGTCCGATGTGCTCAGTCGCCTCTACGGCCACCACGTGGACGTATTGAGGCTGCGCGGCCGGGTGCTGGTGGTGGCCGAACCGGGCCAGGACGACCGGGAGATCCCCGACCACCCGACACTGACTGTCTCCTGATCCATCGTGCACTACGTCTTCGAGCCGGGATTATTCTCGAGCGACCCCGTCCACACGGCCGTGCTGATCGGGTCGGTGACCGCAGTGGTCTCTGCCGTGGTCGGCGTCTTCACGGTCATTCGCAGCCAGTCGTTCGCCGGACATGCCCTGACCGATGTGGCGACCACCGGCGGGTCCGCCGCCTATTACTTCGGGATAGCGCCGCTCACCGGATTCATCGGGGGTGGCCTCCTCGGGGCGGGAGCCATGGAGGTGGCCGGAGTCCAGCGCGTCCGTAGCCGCGACCTCGCCACGGGGATCGTGCTGGGTGCCGCCACGGGGATTGCCGCTCTCTTCCTCTACCTGGACACCACGACGTCGGCCACGACTGGGGCCACACAGCAGATCCTGTTCGGCTCGATCTTCACGGTGGAGGCGTCGACGATCCCGGTCGTGTCCGGGCTGAGTGCGCTGACCGTGGTGAGTCTGGCGGCCATCCACCGCCCGCTCCTGCTCGGGTCGGTCTCGCCTGAACTGGCATCGGCACGTGGGATCCGCACCCGGTGGGTGGGTCTCGCATTCATGTTGTCCATGGCGGTTGCCGTCGGCCTGTCGTCGATCGCCATCGGCTCGATCCTCTCGACTGCCCTGCTCATCGGGCCGGCCGCCACCGCGTTGCGGCTCACCCGGTCGCTGGCGTCCTCCATCGCCCTGGCCTGCGTGTTCGGTGTGTCCACGACACTGCTCGGGATCCTTCTCGCCTACGACAGCGCCTACTGGGACTCATCCAGCCAGGGACTTCCGGTGAGCTTCTTCATCGTGGCGATCACGTTCGCCGGATACCTGTGCTCCGGAATCCCCTCTATCCGACGGGACTCGATGAAGCGGCAGCGCCGCACCGACGACAGGCCGTCAGGAGACGCACCCGTGCCGGGGGTGACGAGCTGATGTTCTCCGGGTTCATGGTCAACGCTTGGGAGATAGGTTCGATCGTCGCCGTCGTGGGGGGAGTGGTCGGATTCTTCGTCGTGCTCCGGGGCGCTGCCTTCGAGGCCCACGCCATTCCCAACGGTGCCTTTGCCGGAGCCGCCGGTGCAAGTCTGATCGGCGCCAGCACACTGCTCGGACTCGGGGTGTTCGCGGTCGGAGCGGCTATCGCCATTGCGTTCCTGAGCCGTCGAGGTCGACCCGATGTCGTGACCGCCCTGGCGCTGGTCATGATGTTGGCGCTGGGGGCCGCCTTCCTCAGCCAGACCAACCAGTACGAGCCGGAGATCTATTCACTGCTCTTCGGCGAGGTCCTCGGAGTGAGCTCAGGCGAGATCCTGCCTGTCGCAGCTCTCGCGCTCGGGTCGCTGGTTGCCGTCGGCGTGCTGTATCGGCCGCTGTTGCTCACGTCACTCGTTCCGGAGATCGCCGACGCCACCGGCCTTCGGACTTTCCCGATCGAGCTCGCGTTCCTGGTCATCCTGGCGCTGGCCACCACCATGACCGTTCCCGTGGTCGGAGCACTCCTGATCTTCTCCTTGATGATCGGTCCCCCGGCAGCTGCCAGGTGCTTCACGCACAGGCCGGGCATCGCCATCGCTGGATCGGTGGCGATCGCGCTCGTCACGGTCTGGACGGCAATCGCGGCTGCATATGCGACAGATTGGCCAGTGGGATTCTTCGTGGGGGCGTTCAGTGCTGGATGGTTCGGCATCGGTCGTGCGTACGCGGTGCTATCCACCAGAACGAGGTCTCAGGCCAGCGACACCGCGCCGAGCAGCCAGGAGGGGCCAGCAGGCCCTGACGTCAATGACACGGAGACCTACCCAAGGGGCTGCAGGAGGTGGGGCACAACTTGGCCCGGTCGGCTCCAGGCGGGCAGCCCAGAGTGCTGAACCATCCACCATCTTCCGGGTTCCAGTAGGGCCGCTCAGGTACCTCGGCGACCGGACATGAGAATTGCGGATCCACCAGGGAAGACGTTGTGCGATTTACAACGAGTGGAGGTGAACGGACTCGAACCGTCGACTTCTACATTGCGAACGTAGCGCTCTACCAGCTGAGCTACACCCCCGGGTGCGTTGGAGAGACTAGCCGCCACCCGACCGGCCCAGACAACGGTCGGGTGCGGCGCACGACCGTCCGGCCCGGGTTAGGGGACGGTCGTGGTCGTTGTCGTGGTAGTGGTCGTCGTGGTGGTGGCCGGCGGCCGCGTGGTCGTGGTGGTGGTGGTGGACGGTGGCCGCGTGGTCGTGGTGGTGGCCCCTGGCGCTGTGGTCGGCGTGGAGGCGGGTGGCGTCGTGGTCGTGGTCGTGGTCGTCGTCGACAGGACCGGGAAAGCGAACATGGCCGTCACGCAGTCGGTCGGTGCCGTGGCCACCGCCACGTCGAACCCCGGGAGCGCGCTGAACGTCCACACCGAGATGTGCGGGTCGGTGGCGAGGCAGGCCAGCGGGGGGTCCGTCGTCGCGAAGCCGCCGAGGAAGCCGACGAGCTGTGCCGAGCCGCCGGGCGGCGGTGGCGTGATCGGGGTGAGGGCCACGTTCGTGGTCCCGGCGAAGGTGGCGACCGACACGAAGCCGGTACCGGGGGGCGGCCCCGTGGACGCGTCCTTGGCCGCGGGGGCGTTGCCCAGGAGCGCAGCCAGCATGGCCGGGTCGTTGCCATCCATCCCGAGTGCCCAGATGCCCACTCCCGCGATGTGGAAGTAGTTCGCCAACTGGGCCTTGAGTGCCATCGACGTCGGGTCGTCGAAGTAGGTGGTGTGCCACTGGGTGCCCACCTGGTACGAGGTCCACGGCGTGTCGGTCACCGGGTCCCAGTAGGTGGGATGCCCTGATGCCTTGATCGCAGAGTACGGGAGTGGTGACTCCGAGCCGGTGGCGGTGGCGGGCAGCGTCCCACCTGTCGTCGGCCAGTCATACCCGTAGAACGGCAATCCGAGGACGATCTTGGAGGCCGGGACCACCTTCAGGAACGACTCGATCGCCTGGACGTCGCTGTAGTTGCTCCCGAACAGCGGCGACGTGGCGCTCGGCTGGGTCTTCGAGTTCATGTCGTAGGCCATGACGAAGAACCCGTCGAGCGCGGGTGCGATCGCGGCGATGTTGTAGAACCCGTGGGGGTCACCCGCCGCGCTGGCGTAGACCGCCATCGTGACCTGCCAGTGGGGGTCGGCGACGTGGAGGGCGGCCGACACCTTTGTGATGAGGTTCGTGAGCCCGGTCTGGTCGGCACTCCCCTCCCCCTCGAAGTCGAAGTTGACCCCGTCCAGGTTCTTGCCGCGGACAGCCGCGATGAGAGCCGCCGACAGTCGTGCCGGGGCGTTCGGGTCCGAGGTGATGGCGTCGAGGGATTGCTGGTCGAAACACGTGACGGTCAGTACCACCCGGTCCCCGGCGGCATGGGACCTGGTCACCAGGTCCACGAGGTCCTGGCTCTCGTAACCGTTCCACCCAGGTCCGCTCTGGTCGAGCGTCCCGTCGGCGTTGGCGTCGACGCTGAAGTAGGCCAGCGTGGTGAGGTCCTTCACGTCGAAGCCCGATGACTGGGGCAACGTCCAGTAAGGGGCGTAGCCGAAGATCTCGTGGGACTGGAGAGGTGCCGAGTTGACCAACGACGGCGGTGCCGGGGCGGGTGCCGTCGTTGCCGCAGCCAACTCGGCCGACCGGTGGCGGGCCGCCTGGGCGCGGTTGCCGGACGCCGAGGTGGTGGTCGGCGACGGCGCATGGGTGGCACTGGCCGACGAGGTCAGCACCGAGGTCAACAGCGCCACGGCCAGCACGATGACGGCAGCGGCGCCGGCGGCGGCTCCCATCCGGCGCGCCCGCACACGACGACGTCCGTCGGCCGGAGGCGTCGTGGCATCGCCCGCGTCGTCCGGCGCCGGCTCCAGGGCATCGCCGCGGGTCGGCTGCGGAACCGTCCCGAGGTTCAACTCGGGCACGGGCACGGGGCTGGACGTGGGGGTGTCGGGGTCGGGGGTGGCTGTCATGGGAGTAGGTCGCTCGAGATCCGGCGGGTGGCCCTTGGGGCCGCGATCCCAACCGCTCTCGTGTTCAGATCATCACTCTCAGTGAAACTTTGAGGTCGTCTGCCTGCTCAGCAGGGCCTTTTATCACACGGGGCCCCGCTGCTCTCTCCTCCAAGCCTAGACGACGTCCGGCGCGTTGGGCACCCGCCCCCTCAAGGTTCGGTCCCAAGTACCGACAATTAGGGGGTACGGCCACGGACATCCGCGACCACGACACCACGACGGAGTGACCACGACGATGACGCAGCACGACAGCGCCGCAGAGCCTCGCGGGAACGGCGTGATCTTCGTCGAGGGTGTCCGCCTCATCATCGTCCTACTCGGCGCCCTGGTGGGCTATGAGATCGGCCACCACGTCAATCCGCTCAGCACGAGCGACGTCATCGGTCTCTTGATCGGTGCCGCGAGCAGCTATGTCGTCGGAGGCGTCGCCGGACGCACACTCGACCGTGGGCTCCAACGCGGTGTCCGACTCTTCCGCAACAGCCCACCGGGGGAGATCTTCGCCGCCACCATCATCTCCACGTCCGGGATGATCCTGGGGCTCATCCTGGGCATGGCCCTCGTGGCCATCGTCCGATCCGCCTATGCATTCGTCATCACTGCCGGGATCGTGTGGGTGTTCGCGGCGTTCGGCTGGCGCCTGGGCATGGTCAAGGGGCGCCAGATCGTGGCCGCGGCCGGCCTGTCCCGCATTCTGAACCCACCGTCCCGGCCGCTGCCCGGACAGGCACTTCTGGTCGACGCATCGGCCGTCATCGACCGCTTCCTGCTCATCCTCGGACGCAACGGACTGCTGCCCGGTGGTCTGGTCGTCCCCCAGTTCGTGGTCGACCACGTCCAGGTGATGGCCGCGTCCCCGGACCCGGTCACCGCCAGGCGTGCCCGGCGGGGGCTCGAGGGCCTCGAGGCGATGCTCGGCCTGGGCGTCTCGGTCGACCTCGCCAAGGACGAAGTACCCGAGGTCGACGACCCGACCACCAAATTGCTCACACTGGCCCGGCGGACCGGACTCCGTATCGGCACCTGCTCGACCACGGTGATGGAGGGCGCCCGGGAATGGGACCTCACCGTGGTGAACCTCCACGCTGTCACGACCGAGTTGGCCCCGGACCATGTCCCGGGCGAGCGCATCTCGGTGTCCCTGGTCAAGGAGGGCCGTCAGCCCCGCCAGGCCGTGGGCTACCTGCCCGACGGCGACATGGTGGTCGTCAACGACGCCACGCATCTGATCGACGAGGGCCCGGTGGAGATCAGCGTGCTGTCGACCCGGTCCACCAGCCAGGGCCTCATGGTCTTCGCGAAGCTCGCCCCGCCCACCGGGGTGGACGGGGCGAGCTCACTGACTTCCGGCTGACCGGTCTGCTGACCGGCATCGACCGCCTACGAGGCGATGGACACCACCGGGGCGGACGCACCGGAGCCGACCTGGCTGCCGTAGAAATTGCCGCTCGGGTAGGCGAACACCGCACCCGACTTCCCGGCCAGGGTGTAGCCGCCGGCAGCACCGGCGGATATTCCGACGATCGGCGTGTTGGTCACACCGTGGGCGGAGCCGAGGAACGGAGCGTTGTAGGCGAACACACCACCGTCGGCAGCGGCCACGTAGTAACCGGAGCCGTTGGGAAGTGCCGAGATCCCGACGACCGGGGCCACGAGGTGCTCACCACCGGCCGAACCGTGGAACGTGGCCGAGCCGAAGGCGAAGATGCCGCCGTCGGCGCCGACGAGCAGGTAGCCGCCGGTGCCATTGCCGGCGACTCCTACGATCGGGGCGTTGAGCTGCTTGCCGCCCATCGACCCGGCGAAGACGGCGTCGCCATAGGCGAACACACCGCCGTCCGAGGCGACGAGCCAGTAGCCCTTGCCGTCCGACGTGGGGGCCATGGCCACGATGGGCTTGGCCAGGTGCACATTGCCGGCCGAGCCGTAGAAGGCGGCGTCACCATAGGTGAACACACCACCGTCGGCACCGACGATCCAGTAGCCCTTGCGGTCGGGGGTCGGGACCAGCGACACGATCGGCGCACTCAGGGCGAGACCGGCAGGCGAGCCGTAGTTGACCGCTGCGCCGTTGGTCAGGACCGCACCGCTCGACGTGACCATCCAGTAGCCCTTGATCGGGCCGTTGTTCGTCGGCGTGACCGGGCTGCTCGCAGACGACAGCGGACCTGTTCCGATGGTGTTGGTGGCGGTCACCCGGAACGTGTACGACGTGCCGTTGGTGAGGCCCGACACCGTGCAGGTCGTTGCCGGTGCGCTGACCGTGCAGCCGGTGCTCGAGGGCGTCGAGCTCACGGTGTAGGTGAGGATCGGCGAGCCGCCGGTCGGACCCGGTGTCCAGGTGATCGAGGCCGAGGCGTTGCCGGCCGTGGCCGTCACCCCGGTCGGAGCACCGGGAGCACTGGCTTGCGGCGTGACCGCCGTGGAGGCTGCCGAAGCGGCCCCCGTGCCCTTGGCGTTGGTGGCCGTGACCGTGAACGTGTACGGCGTGCCGTTGGTGAGGCCGTGGACCGTGCACGGGCTGGTTGCCGAGGTGCAGGTGAGGGCGCCCGGCGACGAGGTCACCGTGTAGCCCGTGATGGCGCTG
>Ga0182014_10003922_pt1 | contig 17530 bp, 16 predicted proteins | sample 612S2DmetaG_FD_120489 | JGI IMG/M metagenome (GOLD analysis project Ga0182014, IMG submission 120489) | Permafrost microbial communities from Stordalen Mire, Sweden - 612S2D metaG | ecosystem: Environmental > Terrestrial > Soil > Wetlands > Permafrost | place: Sweden: Stordalen | collected... | reverse complement strand
GTCTAGAACTCGTGTCCACAGGGCCGTTCCGGAGACATCTGTTGCGTTGTCTCTAGCGCTGTGAATAGCTCTTTTGATGTTTACTGACACCCAGCCAGACCACCCAGATACTTCATGCTCCACTACGACGTGCTTGCGCCCCGGATCTGGCCAATAGCCTCATTCAGCCACCGCCTCACTTCCGCTTTGGACGCCCCGACCTGGTGCGCGGTGACAGCGAGCTGAAGGGCGCTCTCGCGTAGCCGGTGCTCCGCTGCTGCCGGGTTGATTGCCGAGTTGCGGGCCGCGACGACAGTGCCATGCCTGCCGTTGCTGACCGCGGCGCCTTCGCTTACGAGTGCCTCGTAGGCCTTGCTGACTGTCCCCTTGGCGAGTCCGAGGTCACTGGCAAGCTGACGGATGGTGGGGAGCTGTGTTCCGGGCGCGAGCGTTCCTGACGCGACCATGAGGACGATCTGGGCGCGGATCTGCTCGTAGACCGGTACCGCAGACGCGGGGTCGATTCGGACGATCATCGGACAGGCACGGGTGCGCGGGCTCGAGCGGCTTGGTGCGCCCGAGCTGGCGGTCACCGCCGCGTGTACCCGACGCTCCGGCCGCGCGCACACTTCGGTCACGGTACGCAATGTCTCACCGGCTGGCACACCCGCCCTGGGCGTACATGCCTCCTTGCAGTCGTCGAGCGGGTCGTTCGTCGTCCCCGTGATCTGGAATGAGAACGACATCGTGCTCTTCGAGGGACAGTCAGCGGCCATTACAGCCGAGTGCGGGGCGGCGCTGGTCGTCGATGGGCCGCCACGCGTGGAGGTCGACGCTTTCAACCTGCAAGCGCCGCTCTCGGTGATCGCCGGCTGACGGGAGATCTGAACAGGCCGAGGCTGGTGCCTCCCTTTGGCCCACGTCAGCCAGACACGACACCGTGGGAGAGGAAGGACGCTCCTCTTGCCGCGAGCAGCATCCCAAGCAGGATGCCCAACGCCACACTCACGACGAGCAGCCACTGACGGCTCCTGGTGCCGGCGATCTCACGCCTGGTCCGCCCGTACCAGTCGCGCGGGGCAAGCTTCGCTGTGTCACTGAGGTGCGACAGCACGTGAATCGTCATGGCGCCAAACCACAGCACGAAGGTCGCCTTGTGGAGGAACATGAGGTCCGAGCGCCATTGGATGGCTGCGAACAGCAGCGCGATCCCGCTCCCGAACAGAGCCAGGGTGAGCACGACCACGAAGGGGCCGACCAACCTGAGCAGCGCCGGTGGAGGGCCCTTTTTCACGTAGGCCGGTTTGCCTGTGTAGTAACGGACAAATCGGTACCCAGTCGACCCAAGCTTTACCAGAACCGGCGGCACGAGCACCATGCCGATAACGACGTGAGCGGTAAGAAGCCGTTGGATGAAGGGAATCGTCAGTCCTTCGGCGGCGAGCAGCAGGAGCAGCACTGCCGCAGACGATCCCGTAAGCCGCGCGTTGGCCTCAACCCCGTCGACGCGACGGAGGACGCGCGATCGTGTCTCACTTGTGGTCAGCTTGGCCACCTTCGTTCACGCCGCCGGGCCTGCTGGGACCGGGCGCCGCAGCGATTGATATGACTCAACGGTCGCCCGGTCGCCCGTCATCTCGCCGAGCATGCCGGAAGCGCACCCGCTGTCGCGTGCAAGCAGGGCCCTTCTTGGCCGGATCTTTGCCGATTCTTTTCCGACCGTTGAGTCGAAGTTACGACAGGGGGGCGGGCTCGAGGTCCTCGGCAAGCCCGGGACGCCCCGCGGCGGAGCTCCAACGCCCCGGGGGCGAGCGCATTCGCCATTCTCGCCGAGCTCGGCTGCCCCTGTCCGACAGAACCCTTGCTGGCATCGCTCCGAGGTGGCACTCAAGAGCCACGCTTCCGAGATCTGCTCGTAGGTGCCTCAATTCGGGAAGGCGATCTCCTATGGGCGACGCTGTGTCGTTAAGAGCAGGTCTTGCCATATCAACTGGGGATCCCACGGGCACGAGCGCGGCGAGGCCGCCCGGTACCGCGATCGGCCGCATGTGAAGAGAGTCATTGCCCAGCGTCCCCCGAACAGGTTCGATCCGGTAGGACCTGGTGAGCGTGAGGCAAGTGGAGTCCTCGTTCTTCATGTCTGGTCCTTTGTCCTGGAGCCGCCTCTTGGGCTCACTACCGGCCAGCGTGCGCTTCGAGGCTCGGAGGACACCGAGAACCACCTGTCAATTGCCTACGTGTTGCCGCGCGTAGCGACCGCCGCCCGCATCGTCATCCCTGCGGTCCGTACTGCGAGCCAGCACCTTCGGAAAAGATTCGGCAAAGACTTGGGAAAGAAGGACTTCAGCCGCCGGTGATAATGGCCGTACATCCGGCATGCTCGGTGAGATGACGAGCGATCGGCTAACTCCTGAGCCACATCGTCAGGCCGCGGAGACGAAACGGCTCAAAGTCGCGGGCACAAGGGCGCCGGCTGGGCGTGACCCTCGCGCTCGACACCCGGGCGGCAAGGGCGCCGCACTGCCCAGCCCAAGGCGGACGCAGGAGGCCCGTACAGGGCGTGTCCATCGCCCGTCGTGGCGAAGCCATCGCGCCTACGTTCGTGCCCGGAGAGCACGCAGCAGGCTGCTGCGGCACTCCCGGCGCACCTGGCCCGGTCGTCATCCCCTGACTACCGGCACGGTGGCCCTATTCGTACTCCTGACGCCGGTGTGGGCCTCCCTCGGCGGCGCACTCACGAGCCCGGCGCTAGGGCTCTCGGTTCCGGCGCGCTTCGCCGAGTGGTTACGCGACAACGGTGCCGGCTCGGTCGTGAACACGGCCGAGAATTGGTGGTACTCCCACCACCAGCCTCCCGTCGGAGGGCGACCCTTGGCTGAGGCTCTACCCACGCAACAGCACACCAGCGTCAACGCGACTGGCCTTCGCCGCGACTCTCCTGCACACCTCCCGGTACCGGCAGCGCTCACGCCGTTCGCCCATCCCGCCTTGGCGGGAGAGGGCAGCTGGAGACCGATCGGCCGCCTCGTGCAAGGCAGCCCGGCTGTTTACGCGACATTCCTCCGGCCGGATGCGGTCCACAGCAGCGTCGTAGATGGGATCGCCTGGCTGGACACAAGGCTGTTGTCAGCAACGTTGTACTCCGGTAGCTACATCCCAGGCGGTGGTCCTTACACAAACACGGCTCCGATCCAGCCGGCCGCCGCTCGCTCGCTCGTGGCTGCGTTCAACGCCGGATTCCGCATGCAGGATGCAAACGGTGGCTACTACACCCAGGGGCAGGCGATCATTCCGTTACGCGCCGGCGCAGCGTCCTTCGTGATCTACCGGAACGGCACCGCCACCGTGGGCGCTTGGGGAACAGACGTCAAGATGAGCCCGGACGTGGTCGCCGTGAGGCAGAATCTCAGTCTCCTCGTCGACAACGGGAGGCCGGTCTCCGGCCTCAATGCCAACGACACGAGTAAGTGGGGTAACACTCTCGGCAATCAGGTCTACGTGTCGCGCTCAGGGATCGGGGTGACTGGCGACGGGGCCCTCGTCTACGTGGGAGGACCGAGCCTCAACATCACCGACCTGGCCAACCTCCTGGTACGTGGCGGGGCAGTACGGGCGATGGAACTGGACATCAACACCGACTGGGTGAACTTCGCCACCTTCGCCCCTTCGACGGCAACCGGCCTGGCATCTCCGGCGAACGCAACCGACCTGCTACCGCTCGCCGACATGACGGGACCGCCGAGCCGGTACTTCGAGACGTGGTGGGCACGCGACTTCATCACGATGTCGGCCCGCTTGCCCTGAGTGGACCAGCCAGACCTGGCGCTTCCTCCGGACCATTCCCACTTGACGGCGGTCGCCTGAAGGGCGACCTCGTCACGACCGCCGGACCTTGGGCGTCGATGGACGTCGTGCCCGGCCGAGCCCGACGCGACGCGCCAGGTCCGAGCTGAACACCCCGTCGGGATCAACACTCTCCCGAACCTCCAACCAGTTCGCGAGACGCGGGTACATCGACGCCAGCATCTCGGGCCGTACGCGTCCGTCCTTGGCCAGGTAGACGCGCCCTCCGGCCGACGCGACCACTTCGTCGAGGCCGTCGAGCAGCGCAGCGAGCCCAGGAGATCCCAAAGGCACGTCCAGCGCAAGCGTCCAACCCTCCGTCGGAAACGAGAGGTGACCCGACCCTTCGGAACCAAAGCGTTTGAGGACCGCTAGGAACGAGGCTGCCCGAGCTCTGCTGAGACGCTCGAGGACGACGCGTACGGTCGACTCGGCACCAAGGGGCACGACGAACTGGTACTGGGTGAAGCCGCGTGGTCCGTAGAGCAGGTTCCATCCTCCGATTCCGTCGAGCGGGTAGAAGAAACGTGCCAGGGGAACCAGCTCGCCAGTCCGGTGGCGAGGTGCGCGCCGGTACCACATCTCGTTGAACGCCGCGACAGTCCCTGAAGTGAGAAGTGAGAGCGGCGGCGTCACAGGGACACGCAAAGGCCTCCCCAGGTTCAGCTGCAGCGGATCATGCTGAGCGTTCGCAGGAAGATCCGACAAGACGGCGTGGTTCGCCCGGGTCAACACGGAGCGTCCCAAGTGGCGTCCGCCAGCTCGGCCGTCCACCCAGGCCACCGAGTACTTGTGCGTGCCCTCGTCCTCGGAAAGACGGGTCATGCAGGCGTCGAGGTCACCTGCCCGTTCCGTGTCCACGAGCACGGTCGACGTCTCTATCGGCAGAAGCCGCAGGACTGCCTCGAGGACGATGCCGGTGAGGCCCATGCCACCGCAGGTGGCCGAGAACACGTCGCCGCGCTGTTCAGGGCTGCACTCGATAGGCCCGCTCGGAGTTGCGATTCGGAAAGAGTCCAAGTGCCGGCTGATCGTGCCGTCCAGGTGATGATTCTTGCCGTGTATGTCGCTCGCGATCGCGCCGCCGAGCGTGACGAATCGCGTCCCAGGCGTGACAGGGGGGAACAGCCCCCTCGGAACAAGCAGTCTCAGGAGCTCGTCAAAGGACACGCCGGCCTCGGCGCGCACCCGTGCCCCTCTGATGTCGAGATCTAGGACATGGTTCAGGCCGGTGCAGTCGAGGACCAGGCCGCCGGCGCATTGCGCAGCATCACCGTAGGAGCGCCCGAGACCTCGAGCGACCATCGGAAGAGTGCCACGCTCCCCGGCCACGAGATCTTCAAGGTCCGATGCCGACTCCGGCCGCACCACCGTGGCGGCAGACGCCGGAGCCCGGCCCCAACCAGTGAGGAGCTCGCGCCGGAATGGAGCACTCATGCGTAGATTCCGCACATCAACAACCCGAGCCACGCCAGTCCGAGCACCTGGAGCCCACGGTCGCTCAGAGCGAGCTCTTCGGGCTCACCCCCGCGGCCCTGCTCGATGGCGAGCTCGACGACGAGGACGGCGAGCACGAAGGGAATGATCGACAGCTCGAACCACACGATGTCCTCGGCGCGGTCGCCCAGCCCGAGACGCCCGGCTCTCTCGAACGCCCAGAGGCAGTAGGTCGTCACGGTCACCGACATCGCCAGCATGCGGACACTTCTCAAGAATGCCGCCGGGTACGCGGCGAGTGTCGACCGGTGCAGCTCCCTCCGGTCCTTCATCACGGCCTGCTCGACGCTGCGTTTCCCGGCGACAATGAGCAGGGAGCCGAACGAAGCCACCATGAGAAACCACGGTGAGATCGTGACGTGAGCGACGGCCCCTCCCGCAACCGCGCGGAGGGCGAACCCAGCTGCCACACAGGCCAGCTCGACCAAGGGCACCCGCTTTAGCGTGAGCGAGTAGAACATGGTGACGACCAGATAGGCGGTGACGATCCCGGCAAGGGCGGCGCCAGACACCAAGGCTGCTGTGACGAGCGCAACCGTGGCCAGAGCAACCGCGGTCGACAGCGCCAGGTTTACTGAAAGCTGCCCCGATGCCACCGGCCTGCTCTTCTTGACCGGATGGAGCCGGTCATTGTCCCGGTCGACGACGTCGTTCACGAGGTAGGTCGAGGCCGAAGCTGCCACGAACACGAGGAACGCTACGGCGCTGCGAGCGACGACACCGGGTTGGGTTATGGAGCCTGCGGCCGTCGGAGCTGCGAAGACGAGGACGTTCTTCGTCCACTGGCGGGGCCGGGTCGCACGCAGCCACACCGCCATCCGGCTCCGCCCGGTCCTGGCCGGGCACGGGGGTGACACTGTGACGTCCCCGCAGGACCGCGTCGCCGACGAGCGAACTTGAGTCCGGCTCACTGTGGCCGCCTGGCCAGCGACCGCAAACCGGGCCTGGTCGTGACCCCGTTGCCCGCGCTGCCGGGCTGTGTCCGGCAGCTCCTCGCTGGTTTGGCTTGCATCGGCCTCCTCGGCAGTTCTATGTCGGCCGACCTTAGGGGTCCCGTGAACCAGCCCTCTGACAAGAGTCGGTAAAGATTCGTCATAGGCCGCTTGGGCTTCATCTCTACGCTCGGAGGCACCTATCGCTCAGCGAGCTGACATCGTGATGAAGGGCCGAGGCCCGTCAGGGGCGTCCGACGCGAGGTCACCTCACGCCCTCGGTTGCGAACACGATCCCTTCGGTGGCGTCCTCTTTGCCGTCGACCCCGACGATGTAAGCCTCGTAACCCTCGAGCGAACGAGCAATCTCGGGTCCGTAATCGTCAGCGACCACGAGCGCAGTGGCCAGGGCATCGCACAGTGGCAGGCTCGAGCCGACAACGGTCGCAGAGGCGGTTCGGAATAGCATCCTCCCGTCCCTGGGGTTGATGAGGTGCGGCCCACGTTCGTAGCAACCGGAGGTGGCAACGGCGCGGTCGGTCTCGAGCACGCATGCAAGGGCATCCGGCCTCCATGGATGGCGGACCCCTATCCGCCACGAGTGCGCGTTCTTGGGCAGTCCGAGGACCGCGATGTCGCCGCCGCCATTGACGATCGCGGCTTCAACTCCGGCGAGTCGCAGGATGTCGAGCGCCTGCTCGGTAGCCCAGCCCTTGACCAAGCCGGTCGGATCGAAGCCGCCAGGCATCGCCCAAGGATCGAACCAACCTAGCGAAAGCACTCGCGCCTCCTCGCACAGTTCGAGGACGAGAGCCATCTCGGGCGGAGCTTCTTTGAGGCGGAGGAGCCCGGCCCGGAAGCGGCTGATCGGGCTCCCCGGCTTCCAAGTGCTGAAGAGGTCGTCTAGTTCGTGGAGCCTCGCGCAGGCCGCAGCGACGGCGGCATGGGCTTGCACGGCCGGGCATTCGCCCCGTTCGACGTGGAACGAGACCACCGTTCCCATCACGGGCTCGGCGTGGACGATCACACCCGCAACATCACTTCACCCCGAGGACGTCGAGCGCCGACTGGACAGAGTAGGCGTAAGCCTCGCTCGTGTAGGTGGCACCCGAGATCCCGTTGATGTGGGCGCTCTGGGCCGAGAGGACCTCGTTACGAAGCAACGGTATGACCTGTTGAGCGAGCGTCTGCGAGTACTGCTCGGCAGTTTGAAGCTTCGCCGTGGAAACCTCTGTGATACGACCTCCCCGGACAGTGACCTTCACGGCAAGCACGCCGTAGCCGTACTGCTCGCTGGTTCCGATGGCTGTCGTGGCTGCACCCGCCCGTGGCCCCGTGGGGATGGTGGAGGGACCTGTCGTCGCCGGAGACGAGCTGACCGGAGTCGAAGGACCGGTTCCGCTCAGGATGGAAGGAGAGCTGCCCGAGTGCATCGCGACAATGCCAGCGAACCCGGCCGCGCTGGCGACGACGACGGCCGGAGCACGTCTCATCCTGTGCAGCTCCTTCGCTGTGGTTGTTTGGCCTCGAGCCAATCGGTCGCGCTCGTTCACAGGGAATAGACCTCGAAGTGGACCGAGTCCTTCGGGACCCCGAGCCGCAAGACGGTCGCGACTACCCGATTGACGAATTCCTCAGGTCCTGACACGTAGACGTCCCGATTCTGCAGATCCGGCACGAGCTCAGAAAGACGGTCTGTCCGTACCTCCGAGCGAGAACCGACGAGCTCATGAACCCGACCCTTCCGATGGCGGACGAGCTCGGCCACCTCCGATGCGAGGGCCAGCTCTTCTGCGCTCGAGGCGCGAAGGATCACGACTGGATCGCAGTCTCGAGGGAGGTCCTCGAGCAGCGAGCGGATGGCCGTCACACCGATGCCCCCGGCGATGAGCACAACCTTTGAGCGGCGGCGGGCATGAGTTGTGAAGGCCCCATAGGGCCCTTCGATGGCCACACGGGTACCAGGCCGCAGCCTGGCGACGGCCGAGGAGTAGTCTCCGATGCCCTTCACCGTGAGACGCAAGAAGGGCGGTCGCGGAAGCGCCGAGAGCGAGAACGGGTGGGCCTGCCACCACATCCCCTTGGTAAGGAAGCGCCACTCAAAGAACTGCCCCCCTGCGACCGCGAGGCGGTCGAGGTGCTTACCACGACAGATGACCGAGACCGTGCCCGGTCCTTCCGGGTGGATCTCTACAACCTCGAGGCGGTGTCGGAGCGTCCGGAACAAGGGCAGCCCGAATCGGTAGACGAGCACCAAGCCAGCGGTCGAGGCCCAGAGCACAGACCAGACAAGCCTCGTGAGAGGGTGCCCCACGAACGATGGTCCGAGCGCGATCTCGTGAGTGAACGCGAGAGCAAGGGCGAGGTACATGAATAGGTGGACGGCCCACCAGGTTTCCCTGCGGAGGCGTCGCCGAATCGAGTAGACGGACGTGACCGCGATCGCGACCATCACGACGAGCGCGACCGTCGCTGTCAGCATGTTCGGGTACGACCTGATGAACGCGCCGATCTGGTACCAGACGCCGGTTCGTGCAGCCTCGGCGTAGGCGAAGGTGAGCAGCACGGCATGCGCGACGATGAGCGAGATGGGCCACGGCGCGAGCCGGCGGTGCGACGCGAGCAGCTTGTCCTGTCCGAGCACTCGTTCAACCATCGGGACCCGGCTGACAAGCAGCACCATGATCAGGGCCAGGTAAGTGCCAGCCAGACCCGACAGATTGCCGAGAAACATGGTGATGCCTCCCGGAGCCGCAAGCTGTTTCCAGCTCTCAGCGGTGACGGCGAGGGCGACGCATGCTCCGAAGCCAAGCCCGGCAAGGATCGTTGCGACCTCGGCGACGACGGGACGCGGAACAGCACCCGGCCGGGAGATGACGGACTGCCGGCGATGCCTCCCTCCGTGCGGGGCGTAGGCGGGGTCAAAGGTGAGCGAGGCCATGTTGGCTCTGACCCTACGAGGGTGGCCGTCCAAGATGAGCCCAGTAACCGGTAAAGATTCGACAAGGATCACCGCCCCAACCCGTGGCGTCGATGAGGCTGGATCTTGCTCGTGGCCTTGCTGCCGCCACGACCCGACAACCCGATCCTGATCGCCTGTGGAAAGCTACCGGAACAGTGCAAGTTCTCGTGGTCGAAGACGACAATGCCATCGGCGAGCCATTGGCAACCGGGCTTCGTCGTGAAGGCTTCGAAGTGACTCTCGTGCAGACTGCCGCGGCCGCATTGTCAGCACCGCCGGCCGATCTCGTGTTGCTCGACCTGGGGCTACCCGACGCCCGCGGTTTCGAGGTGTGCAGGCAGCTGCGCACACGCTCTTCGGTTCCGATCATCATCGTCACTGCACGCGACGACGAGACGGACCGAGTTGTTGGCCTTGAGCTCGGAGCCGACGATTATGTCGTCAAGCCGTTCGGCTTCCGTGAGCTCGTCGCCCGCATACGCGCAGTCAGCCGTCGGAGCGCATCGCCGCCGCCCGTGCCGGGTTCGCAGGTGATCGGCGGGCTCGAGATCGACCGGCGCTCACACCGTGTGTTGCTGGCCGGGGAAGAACTGCCACTTACTCCGAAGGAATTCGATCTGCTCGCTCTTCTCGCTCTCGATCCAGGGGCGATGGTCACTCGACGGGAGATCCTCGCCGAGGTCTGGGATCCTCATTGGTACGGTACTTCGAAGACAGTCGATGTCCACATCGCCTCTCTTCGCAAGAAGCTCGGGAACCCTAAGTGGATCGAGACGAGCAGGGGCGTTGGTTTCAGGCTCGCCGTTCCTCAATGAGGCGACGGCTCCTCGCCAGTTTCTTCCTCTTTGCTCTCGGTCTCGTCGTCGCGCTCGAAGTTCCGCTCGGGCTCAGCCTGGCCCGTAACGATCGAGCCACTGCGATGTCGGAGATCCAACGTGACGCCTCGTCGCTCGCAGTGCTCGTTGCCGCAGGGCTGAACCATGGCGACAGATCCAGCCTTCAGCTCGTTGTCAGCCAATTCGCTCGCGCTGACGGCGCCGTCGTCGCTGTCGTATCGTCCGGGCACGACTTGGCGGCGGCGGGGCACGGTGCCGTCGAGGAGCTGCGCGATTCCCGCACGAAGGCGATCACGAGGTTAGCTGCCGCGGGCCACACCTCAGGCGAGGAGGGTTCGAACGATCCCGACGACGATTTCCTGTACGTGGCCCTTCCCGTTGCAATCACGGCACCAGGCTCGAGTGGCGCCCCGTCTTTGACCCACGGGCCCGACGTAGTCCTCCTCGTCGCCGAGTCGGCGACAGTTCTTCACGCGCGTATCCGGAGCCACTGGATCACGCTTGGCCTCTTCGGAGTCGGCGTGCTCGCCGTGGCCACGGGCCTCGGGACGATTCTCGCGAGATCCCTCACCCGCCCGCTGGAGCGCATCGAGACAGCTGTTGCCGCGGTCGGTGCTGGCCGTTTGTCCGAGCGGGCCCCGATCGGGCGCGGCCCGGCTGAGCTCAACGCGCTCGGCGAGACGGTCAACGAGATGGCGGACCGCTTGGAGGAGCTGGTCCACGCCCAGCGAGCGTTCCTTGCCGACGCCTCCCATCAGCTCCGTACTCCGCTCACGGCGCTGCGCCTGCGTCTGGAGAACCTCGAGGGCACACTCGACCCCGAACAGCGAGCCGATCTCACGCCTGCCCTCGCTGAAGCTGACCGGCTTTCCAGGATCGTCGACGGACTGCTCACGCTCGCGCGTGCCGAGGGCGGTGTCCGGCCAACGAGAGAGGCGGTCGATGTCGGAGCTGCTCTGCGCGACCGTGCAGAGGCATGGAGCGCTCTCGCCGAGGAGCGTCAAGTGACTCTCGCGTGCGAAACGCCGGCCGCTGTTGGGCCGCATGGTCCGGATCTGAGCGCCCTTGCCTGCCCGGGTCATCTCGAGCAAGTCCTCGACAATCTCCTCGCGAACGCGCTCGAAGCCACGCCAGCCGCTGGATGCGTGTCGCTGCTGGCTGTTCGCGTAGGTGACGGCATCGAGGTTCATGTGACCGATGACGGCCCTGGCATGAGTCCATCCGACCGCACGAGAGCTTTCGATCGGTTCTGGAGGCGGGAAGGCGCCCCGTCTGGGGGCACCGGCCTCGGACTCGCCATCGTTGCTCAGCTCGCCAGGATGTCTGGCGGGACCGCGTGGCTCGACGCTACCGCTTCTGGCGGGATCGACGCCGTGGTCCGGCTCGAGGCGTGTAATGGTTGAGGGCGACGCCCTCGAGAGTGCCGACCTCCGGTCACGGTTGGAAACCTCGCCTCGCGCTCGGGTCCGAGGCATGGCGAACGAAGAAGAACCGTCGCACAGCCTTGACGATGAGCGCCCCGGGGTCCCTCGGCGATTGGCTGAGACGACCACCGTCGTCCCCCTTGCCAGGCGCTCACGGCGCGGGTGGAAGTCCCAGCTTCGCCGGATCATCGTTGCCGTGATCGGGCTGTTCGCGGCGCTCGTCCTCGCCGGACTGGGATACGAGCTGTCCCTCCCGAGCGTCGCCAACGCCCCTGCACTCGTGGCGGCAATCGTAAGAGCGCACAAGGGCGAAGTCGGACGCCTGCCAGTGCCGGTCAAGCTCGGCGAGGCAGTGGTCGCAGTCGAAGATGAGCACTTCTACGGGAACGTCTTGCTGAACGTCCTCGACGGCGCGGCACGTGCTGGGCTGACGGCCCTGCACACAAGTGGCGACCCTGGCGGGAGCACCATCGCTCAGCAACTGGCAAAGCAGCTTTATGCCGTGGGGAGCGGTTTCGGCACCACGCTGGAGGAAGTTGGGCTCGGGCTCAAGCTCTCTGTGAGCTACTCAAGGCCCACGGTCCTCGAGATGTACCTCAACGCCGTCTACTACGGGAACGGCTATTGGGGCTATGTGAAAGCCGCACGTGGGTACTTCGGCGTTGGTCCCAACCAGCTCAACTGGGCCGAGGCGGCCATGCTTGCCGGACTTCCGCAAGCGCCATCGTCTTACGATCCCCTCCTGCACTTAGCGCTCGCAAAGCAACGCCAAGGTCAAGTCCTCGACCAGTTGGTTGCCAATCACATCCTCACAGCCGCGCAGGCGGATGCCGCCTATCAGGCCCCGCTTCCCCACATCGTTGATCAACGGGCGACCGAATAGCCGCAACGGCTCAACTTTGCTCTCCGGCTGGGCGCTCGGCCCGACGGCGGACCTCGACTAGCAGACTTGCTCGCCGGCGAGCTTGGCTCCCAGCTTGAATGCCTCTTCGTTGATCGGGATCATGGCGCACTTCTGCTTCAGCGTGGCGCGGATGGCCGTGAGGAACGTCTCCTCCGGGAAGACCTTCGTCGCTCCCTGAAGGGCGCCGAGCGCGACGACGTTCTTCACCAGTGCCGCACCGAGCTCAGCAGCCACGCCGGTGAACGGCACTGGCACCGTCCTGACCTCGGTGGCGAGGTCGTCCGGCCGGTCGCTGATGACCGAGCTGTCGTAGATGACCAGTCCACCGGGCCGCACGGTTGGGCCGAACTTCGCGAGGCTGGGAGCGTTGAACGCCACGAGCACGTGAGGGCGTGGTGCGGCCGGGGACATCACCTCCTTCAGGGCCACATGGACATCGGCGTACGACGTGCCGCCGCGAGACTCGGGGCCATAGCTCGGGATGTGCGTCGAGTCGTACCCTTCGTTGATCGCGCTGCGGGTGAGGATCATTGCTGCGGTCTGGGCGCCATCACCGCCGGACCCCGCGAGCTTGAAGCTGATGTCTTCGGGGTCGATGTGAGTTGGGAACTCTTCGGCGAAGCGAGGCGGGCGCTCGGTGGTCGCGCCCACCGCGGTCAGCGCCGCCTCAGGATCGAACCTGGCCGTCGGGATGACGGGGAAGGCCGCCCCGTCCGTCGTGTCCTTCTTCACGCCGAGCGGGAAGATCGGCACCATGTTGTCCCTTACCCAGTCCTCAGCGGCCTCGGGTTCGAGGCCGAGATGGACCGGGCACTCGGAGAGAACTTCGACGAAGGCAAAGCCGGTGCCGGCTACCTGTAGTTCGAGCGCTTTCTTGATGGAGCGCTTGGCGTGGGTTCGCCGCCTGTTGTCGTACAGCGCGACCCGCTCGACGTAAACGGGTCCGTCCAGACCCGATATCAGCTCTGCCATCTTCAGCGGTTGGCCGGCCAAGAGAGTCCGGCCCTTCGGCGTCGTGGTCGTTCGCTGGCCGATGAGGGTTGTGGGAGCCATCTGGCCGCCGGTCATCCCGTAGATGGCGTTGTTGACGAAGATGACCGTGATCGGGATGCCGAGCTGCGCAGTGCTCACGATCTCAGCCAGGCCGATTGACGCGAGATCGCCGTCTCCCTGATAACAGATCACTATCGAGTCCGGGTTCGCCGTCTTGTGACCGATCGCCACCGCCGGGGCGCGCCCGTGCGGGGCCTGGGTGTTCCCGACGTCGAAGTAGTAGTACGAGAATACCGAGCAGCCGACCGGCGAGACCAGGACGGTACGGTCCTGAACGCCGAGCTCGTTGATGGCTTCAGCAAGGAACTTCTGCGCCAGACCGTGCCCGCAGCCCGGGCAGTAGGTCGTCGAGTGAGCATTGACCCCTTCGCCATTGGCGTGGCGTTCGAACTGGTGGTAGAAGACCGAAGTCGACATCAGCGCACCTCCTCCAGACCCAGCACGTGCTCGATGATCTCGTCCTGCGACGGGAGGATCCCACCCATGCGACGGACGTGGCTCAACGGCGGTGGCAGGACGTCGGCGTGGCTCAGTGCCAGCCGCAGCTCGTCCTCCAGCTGGCCGCTGCTCGCCTCGACAACCACGAGGCGCTTCACTCGGTCGAGCAGAGTGCGGAGGGCCTCGATCGGGAACGGCCACAGCGTGATGGGGCGGAAGAGGCCCACCTTCAGACCTTTGTCCCGCAGCTCCTTGATGGCGCCTTTCGCGAGCTGAGCCGGTGTGTTGCACGCCACGAGGAGGATCTCGGCGTCGTCGCACCGGTAAAGGTCGGCGCGCTGCTCTTCGGCCGTCATCCGTTCGTACTTCTCGTTCAGGTGCACGTTGTGCTGCTCGAGCCCCAACTCCGAGAGGTTGAGCGAGCAGATCAGGTTGCCCCGATGCGAGTGATCGCCGAACACCGCCCACTCGGGTATCCCCGGCTCCACCATCCGGCGTGGCAGCCGCACCTTCCCGGTCATCTGACCGAGGTAACCGTCGCCGACGACCACGACAGGGTTTCGGTACTTGAACGCGAGCTCGAACGAGAGCATCGCGATGTCCAGCATTTCCTGCGGCGTTGCCGGGGCCAGCACGATCGCGTGGGTGTTCCCGTGGCCCAGGCCGCGGCAGACCAGCTTGATGTCCGCCTGTTCGGGCCCGATGTTGCCCAGCCCTGGCCCACCGCGCATCACGTTCACGAACACCGCAGGAACCTCTGCCCCGATCATGTAGGAGATCCCCTCCAGCATCAGGCTGAAGCCAGGAGAGCTGGTGAAGGTCATGCAGCGCTTCCCGGCGCCGCCGGCGCCGTACATCATGTTGACGGTCGCAACCTCGCTCACTGCCTGGATGAAGACTCCGTCGAGCTCGGGTAGCACCCTCGCCATCAGCTCAGCGCCCTCGGTCGATGGGGTGATCGGGTAACCGAAGACGTGGCGGCAGCCGGCCAGGACGGCGCCAACCGCCGCCGCGTAGGTCCCCTTGACGATGAGCGGCTCCCGCTCCGGCAATGGGACCGAGGTGTCCGGCCGGGGCTCCGGCTGCGGTGCGTCGAAGGGGCGAGGGCCCAGAACCGTGCTGGGATCAAGCAACTCGAAGGCCGCCTCTTCGCCTTGCGGCCGCAGACCATAGGGCTCCGGGCAGGCATCGAAGCAGAGACCGCAGCCGTTGCACTGCGACAGGTCGAGAATGATCGGGATCAGCCCCGTCTCAGGGTTGATCTCGGTACCCATCGTGATGCAGGCCTTAGTGCACGAGGTGATGCAGCGCCCACAGCCCTTGCAGTACTCCGGTACGACGAATGGCTTGGGTCGTTCGGCCACCCTGGTCATGGCGTTACCTCCTGCAGGGGCTGGCATCCTGCGACGCAGCTGTTTCCGGCACCCACGCTCTCTTGGCTAGAGGGCGCGCCCGCAACCTTGTGGGCGCGGCACGACTCGAACCGGACGCAGCTGTGCTGCGCCCGTCACCAGTGAGAGCGGGGCCCCGGGCATCGTGCGAGGTGCTCCTTGGATCACCCAAACCGGACAAGTCCTTCTCACCTGTTCTATCTTCGACCCGCGGGCATCCGCGGGGTAGGCCTTTATGTCGTTCTCAGCCGGGCCGAAAGACTCTTTCCACAGGCCAGGACCTCCAGCCGCGTCAGGGCAAGCGCGTGCATTCCCAGGTCAGCTCGGTCCCGATCTCATCTGCCACGCCTCCCACGGCCGTCAGGCTTGACGAGAGGCCGGGGTGAGAACTCCGAGTGCCCTTCGACCCTACAACTCCGGTCGCAACTGCAGGAGACTGTAAAGGTGGGAGGCCCGCACAGGGGATCGCGGACGTGAGCGAGACAGGCGCCGAGGTCTCGGAGGAAGTTTCGCGCATCAGTCGCCGTATCGGGGTCCACACCCTCGAGGCCTTCGACGCCGGGACCGACCCCTACCTCGACGCCGTGCTGCGGGACCGGTCGAACGCAGGACGGGCCGCGCTGGACGCGTTCTTGCGCCCTCACGCGATCGCCGTGGTCGGGGCCAGCGCCGATCCGGACACGATCGCGGGCTTGCTCTTCGGCAACCTGGTCGACAGCCACTTTGGCGGGGTCGTGCTACCGGTGAACAAGAAACATCCGACGGTGCAGGGTATCGCCGCCTATCCGGATCTGGCCTCTTGCCCAGTCGTCCCCGATCTCGTCGTCGTGTGCGTCCCGGCCTCCGCCGTTGCCGGGGTGGTCGCCCAAGCCGGTGCTCTCGGCGTCAAAGCCGTGTGTGTCATCTCAGCCGGGTTCGCGGAGACAGGCGCAGACGGGGCTGCGCTCCAGGCCAATGTCGTTCAGGAGGCCCTGTCGCGCGGCGTGCGGCTCATCGGTCCGAACTGCACGGGGATACTCGGCGGTACCGCCGAAGAACGGTTCAACGCGACCTTCAGCAGGGCTGTCCCCCGGCCAGGGAGGACGTCCCTGCTCAGCCAGTCAGGCGCAATTGGGCTCGCCGTGCTGGAGGCGGCGGAGACTCGTGGCCTCGGGATCGGCGCGTTCGTCTCGGTGGGCAACAGTACGGACGTTGCCAGCAACGACCTGCTCCTTTACTGGGGCCAAGACCCCGCCACCGACCTGATCCTGCTCTATCTGGAGGAGATCCAGGACCCGCGGTGGTTCATCCGAATCGCCCGATGGGTCGGCAGGCGGGTCCGCATCGTGGCGGTGAAGGCAGGCCGGACCGAAGCCGGCAGCCGAGCGGCGGCTTCGCACACTGCAGCGCTCTCCGGCGGCGACGTGGCAGTGGACGCCTTGCTCCACCAGGCGGGCGTCATCCGCGCCGAATCCATCGAGGAGATGCTCGACCTCGCCACAATGTTGAGCTCGCAGCGGCGGTTCCCAGGACGCCGAGTGGCCGTTCTGACCAACGGGGGCGGGCCGGGCATTCTTGCCGCAGATGCCTGCGAGACCAACGGGCTCGTCGTGCCCGAGCTCACTGAGTTCACCGCTGCGCCTCTGCGGTCCCTGCTCCCACCGGAGGCGAGCGTGTCCAACCCTGTCGACATGATCGCCAGCGCCACCGCGCAGCAATACGGCCAAGCGGTCCGAGTCCTCGGGGCTGCACCTGAGATCGACGCTCTGATCGTCATGTTCAACACACCCCTGCTCACTCGGGCCACCGATGTGGCAACCGAGCTCATCGAAGCGCGTGCTGAGCTCAGCAGGAACGTCCCGTTGGTCACGGTGTTCATGAACCGGGAGGGCCCGCCTCCAGCTCTTCGCGAGGCTGGCATCCCGTCGTTCGCGTTCCCGGAGAATGCTGCACGCGCCCTCGGGCGGAGCGTCGCATGGCAGGACCGGCTGGGTCGCCCGGCCGGCAAGGTGCTTCGACCCGACGTCGACGCCCTCCGGGTTGGTCGCCTCGTGGCCGCCGCGGCCAGCCGACGCGCGAGCGACGGTTGGTTGGACGCGTTCGACGCCCAGGGGCTGCTCAGCGCGTATGGCATCGCGGTGGTCCGAGCTGTGCGCGTACGCACCCCGTCCGAAGCCGAGGCGGCTCAGGTCGAGCTCGGGTGCACGGTAGCCGTCAAAGTCGCCGCCGCGATCCACAAGAGCGATGTCGGCGGCCTCCGGCTCGGGGTGACCACCCCAGCTGCAGCCGCAG
>Ga0182014_10003921_pt1 | contig 17533 bp, 20 predicted proteins | sample 612S2DmetaG_FD_120489 | JGI IMG/M metagenome (GOLD analysis project Ga0182014, IMG submission 120489) | Permafrost microbial communities from Stordalen Mire, Sweden - 612S2D metaG | ecosystem: Environmental > Terrestrial > Soil > Wetlands > Permafrost | place: Sweden: Stordalen | collected... | reverse complement strand
CAGCGTCCGCACCAAGCCTTGGGCTACGCCACGCCCGGAGAGTTGTATCATTCGCCCGAGTCCTATGGCGCCAAGCCGGCGGCCTGGCGCTGGCAATAAGCACCGAGGCGCCCCCGGCGTCCAGCCCTCCGTTCGCCCCTCGGAGGGGCTCACTACGGACTGGACGCCGGAGCCTCGGAGGAGTTTAATGGTGTGAACGCAGAGTCATGCAGCGACAAAACCAAGTCCCGGCAGGACCTGAAAACCTAACTTAATTTCTGCGTTTCGTGGTCCAAAGAATGGGGTCCACTTGTGGTTGATTAGCTACCATATCTCCGGGCGGGGTTGCCAACTGGCCCTGAGCAAAAGTAAGGACACAAGCCATATGAGCAGGGCGATCGGCACCAAAATAAAGGGCAAGATAAAGGCAAAGGGAAGTAGCATGAAGTGTAGACCTCCCTGATAGCAATTAACGCCGCGAACGGCACAGAGTATTTTTTCATTTCTCCACTCTTTTACGTGTTCTTGGAATTGGCTTTTTTCTTCCTCCACGGCGTTGTGTGCGGGCGGTACGACATCAGGGTAATCGTCCGGTCGGCCTTGAACATAGAAAGCAAGTTGCGAGCGGATGCAATAGTAGATCGATAAGAAGAACCATTGTGGGTAGCGAAAATTCCATCGCGGGTCTAAACTCGTGCGTCGAACGAACAATCTGGACGGGGGGAGAGCGAGTGTGGACCGGGAGCAAGATTAAGACTGGAGCGCGCTCCTCGGAGGATTAGCGTGCCGATGGGAGGATGAGTGCGCAGCCGGCCGGGGGTACGACATGGCAATCCGCAGGCAGGGTAGGGCCAACCTTCTTCAGGCTGCCGCTTGACGAGTGTATCGATGGTGGAGTCCGTCAACCAAGGGCAGTTCGATGATTTTGCCCTGGTCGGGCGATTCAACGGCACGCGGTTCCGGGCAATCTTGGTCCAAGGATCTGTGCGTCCGGTGGTTGTGATAATAAGCCACATACTCGGTAAGGATGCGGTGCAAGTGCGGCTGGTGAAAAACGATCACCTGATCCAAGCATTCACGACGAATCGAGCCGATCAGCCGTTCAACCATTGGATTCTGCCAAGGACTTCGCGGCGCGATGAGCTTTTGTTCCAGAGCTAGACTTTGAACCCGATTAACAAAATCGGCACCAAAGATAGCGTCGCGATCCCGTAGCAGGTAGCGGGGTGGGCTCGAGAAGGGGAAGGCTTCGAGCAGTTGCCGAGCCGTCCAAGCGGCCGAGGGTGAATCGGTAATGTTGAAATGCAGGACCCGGCGGCGCTCATGCGCCAGCACCAAGAAGACGTAAAGAACTCGAAACGTGGCCGTGGGAACGGCAAAGAAATCGATGGCCACGAGTTCTTTGGCATGGTTCTGGAGGAAGGTTTTCCAGGTTTGCGGGCCGGTCGAGCGGCGGTCTTTGGGACGATATTTGCGGATAGTGGAATCGGAGACGTGGATGTCGAGCTTGGCCAGTTCGGCCTCAATCCGTCGGCTGCCCCAAGTGGGATTGGCTTGCCACATCCGCTGAATCAGCGCAATGAGTTCACGATCGACGGAGGGTCTTCCGCCGACCCGGGATTTCCAGCGCCAGAAGAGGCGAAAGCCAACACGATGCCAACCAATGACGGTTTGGGGTTGGAAGAGGAGCAGGACGTGTCGCCAGTGTGGCCAAAAGCGCATCAGACCAACCCAAAGCAGCCGGTCAGCGGCGCGGAGTTTAGGTTTGCGCGTCTGTCGTATGAGCACGGCGAGTTGATGTCGGAGCGCCAGATTTTCAAGCACGAGCCGGGAACGGGGTTGGAAGCTGGAGAGGAGGGCGCGCAAAAGCGCGAAAATGAGATCGAGCATGGCGGGACCAGCTTTGGCGGACGAGGTTGAAAAATCAATGTTTTCGATGGCTTACGGGGTTTTCGCTACCCACAACGGCGCCTGGAGCTGCCTTCGCCAAATCCGAGCTAGCGCCCGGCTGGGCTGGCCGTTATCCTTGCAACTGGCTGAACCTCAACATGAGCGTCGAGCAATTTCAGATCTACATGTTCCACTTTCGTTGCCCCGTTTGTGGGCCAACCCCGGAGCGGGTACTCCTCCGGGAATACCTGAAGGAATGGAGTGCCACGCCGCCCGAGCGGCTGTATATGCTGCTTTGTGCGTTCAGTGGCACCTTGGCGGAGGTGGCCAGCGTGCAATCGGGCTGGCTCACCAGGGAGTTCAGCAAGGCGGTCAAACGAGTTGAGCGGGCCCTCAACGATCTGCCGTTTGATCCGCCGCTTTGCCCGGACTCGTCCCTCCACGCGGCCGCTGTACTTCGAGATGCAGTGCCCGGTGTGTCGCTTAGACCTCGGCCGCGCACAGCCGGCAACTACTTCACCGACTGGCCCTACGCCTACAAGGTGCAGACCGCCAACCTCCTCTACGAGACGGGGCTAATCCTGTGGGCGGGCCTGCCGGGCCTGCCCGAGTGGGCGGCCAGCGACTTCCTTCGGCGGCTCAACACCGCACGCTCGGAGATTCGCCGCGCAGGGAAGGACATGTCCTTCCTGGAATGCCCCCAGTGCGGCCGGCTGACCAACTGCCTCTACGGCTCGAACGCCAAGGTCAACGGCTTCTGCCGCTGGTGCCTCGACATGGGCGGCGGACTCGGCCTGGGGCTCAGCGTCGCCTTCGATCCGGACGGCCGCCCCGTCATCCGCATGACGAAGACCGACCACATCCTCAGGGTAGGCTTAAAGATCGCAGCTGTGACCATGCTGTCTCTGCGGCTGTCATCAGTTGACCTTCAAACATTCAAAACGAAGCGGCTTGACCCAATTCGCAAAGTCAACAAATCTGGTCTCCCATGTTGGCCAATTCAGAAAATGGACGTGCGAAGGGCATCGCGGCATCCACGATCTTGCCTCGACGGTGAACGAGAGGCTTGCCTCGCTTTGAACAATTGGTAAATCACCATGGGAAAGCCATACATTTCGGAACTTGAGGGTCTGCCAGACACTTACGAGTGGTCCATGCGTGTTGATGTGTCTCCTCTTGCCAACGCGATTTCGCGCGCAGCAGACCTCCCCTTGGTTGCAACGGGCTCTGGGGGGTCATTGTCTGCGGCAAACGTGGCCGCAGGGCTTCATCAAGAACATTGCCTTCAGATCGCGAAAGCTGCTACTCCGCTTGAAATCGTGTTGGGTTCGGCGCTAGGCCGTGACATGTCGTACTTGATCGTGAGTGCTGGGGGCAGGAATTCCGACATTTTATCCGCACTTAAGTGCACGCTGGCTCAGGAACCCAAACATATCATCGTGCTCTGCTCCCGGAAAGTGAGCCCGTTGACGGATTTGACCCGGCGATACCAACACGCGGATCTCTTCGACTTCGATTTGCCAAGCGGGAAAGATGGCTTTTTGGCAACAAATTCGCTCCTGGCTTTCTGCGTGCTGCTGATCCGCGCCTACGGTTCCGCCTTCGGAAAAAAGGAAAGCCTTCCAAAACGTTGGAATGCTCTGGTTCCCTTTTCTGGTGAGGCCGATCAGGTTCTCCGGAGCTTTACAGGCAGGTGGAATCCGCTTTGGGAGCGGCAAACACTAGTGGTCCTCCATGGGGTATGCACGCGAGCGGCTGCGCTGGACTGCGAATCCAAATTCACCGAGGCTGCGCTCGGCTCAGTCCAGGTCTCTGATTACAGGAATTTTGCCCATGGCCGGCACCATTGGCTGGCGAAGCGCGGCAAGTCGACTGCGGCGATAGCTTTTGTGACGAACGAGGAACGCGCACTCGCCAAGCAGATGCTTCGGCTGTTTCCATCGCAAGTGCCGCTCGTGGCTTTTGACCTCCACTGCGCGGGAGATCAGGCTGCGCTGCTGGCGATCATCATCGTTTTCTACCTGACTGCGTCGGCCGGGCGAGCACGGGGGATCGATCCGGGACGCCCCGGCGTGCCCTCATTCGGTCGGAAGCTTTACCACCTAAAAGGATTGGGCTCCCTGGCGAGGCTGGACAGGCAGCGTTTCCCGGACGAAGCGGCGGCAATTTACCGCAAAGCCGGACGGGAAGTGCGATCCATCTCCAGGGAAGAACTAAAACACTGGCGCGCTGCTTACAGATCGTTCTTGCTGCGCCTCAAACGAACACGCTTCGGGGCCGTGGTTTTTGATTACGATGGCACAATTTGTGATCGAGGGAATCGCTTTACTGGCATTAGCGACGCGATGGCTCGCGACCTTATTCGTTTGCTAGCGGCGGGTGTCTTAGTTGGCGTGGCAACGGGCAGGGGAAAATCCGTCAAAAAGGACCTCCAACGGAAAATTCCCGAGGCGTTGTGGCCGCGGATTACTCTGGGGTATTACAATGGCGCCCAAATCGGTTCCCTGAATGAGGATCAGTGTCATCACGCAAAGGAACGAGTTTGTCCTGAGCTCGAAGAATTTGTAGAAGCCCTGCAATCCAACCCATACTTTTCGCAATACGCGGTATGCGACTTCAGATGGCACCAGGTTAGCTTGACACCAAAGGGCCCCACAACCCTAACAAGCCTTTGGGAGACTGTCTGCCAAGTCGTCGGGGCCTTAAAGCTGCCTGGCGTTCGTCTGGTCCGTTCCAATCACTCGCTGGATGCACTTGCTCCCGGGGTGTCAAAAACGGCACTGTTACGTGTTCTGGCCACGCAGCTCAAAGGCTCAAGCCTCGGGATACTTTGTATCGGCGACAGCGGCAGGTGGCCCGGAAACGATCACGACCTGCTGCGGGGGCCCCACTCCCTGAGCGTTGACGAGGTTTCCTTCGACGCTCAAACCTGCTGGAACCTGGCGCCGCGCGGGCTCCGGGGTTGCCAGGTTGCCAAGCTGTATGTTCGGGCGCTGGTGCAAGAGACCATTGGGGTCAGATTCCGTCCACGAGCCAAGCAACAACTGGAGGATGAATGAACCAGCGGCTGGCCCTTCACGTATTGGACAAAGTCATGCAGTGGGATACGGAACGCGCCACCAAGGAGTTTGCTTGGCTTCGTCTGATGTCCGATTTCAAGTACGACAGCTATCGGGACTATGTCGCTGGCGCTCGCTTCATCGAGTGTCTTGCGGATTGGTTGCAGCAGTTCGAGCAGTCCGAGCGCGAAACGGCGTACAAGTTCCTTCGTGAGAACCTGGTTTTCGTCGGTGCCGCGGAGATGCAGCACTTGGTCGAGCGAATATACCCCCAGGTGATTCACGGGTGCCTTGTTACCGCAGCAGCGAGCGCGCTCGGGATTCCTCCGTATGGAATCTGGTCTGATCCCAGAGGTGCAAAAGCATATGATGACGTCAAACGGAAGACTCTTTTTCTGGGCTTGAGCGATGGCGCGCGGATCGACGTCTTCCGCCGCAGCAATGCCGGCCGTATAAGCAATGAGCAGGTGGTGCTCGCGACACAAATTAATGACACGAAATGGAACAGCCTTCTGAGCAAACTCAGGGCGGATTTAAGCGATCCAAACGCACGCTTTATGTTTGCATTTCTGCTCGACGATTTCATCGGCACCGGGACAACCCTGCTACGTGAGGAAGAAGGCGTATGGGATGGAAAGTTAAACCGGTTTTGGGAAGACATTCGGGAAGTGCTTCCCACCCACTTCCAAACAGACTGGCGGCTCTTTATCCACCATTACCTTGCAACGCACGCCGCCAGCCACGCAGTTAAGGATCGACATATCCTGGCTCTGAAGAGCAAGGGCGAAAGCAATTGGTTCAGGTCAGTTGAATTCACTTTTGGAATGGTGTTACCAAAGGAATTTCCCATCGATAAGAGCCGGCATGCTGGTTTTTTACAATTAGTGGAAAAATACTACGATCCCTCAATTCAAACAAAGCACACGGACCTTGGCGGAACAGATGTGCGGCGCGGATTCGGTTCTTGCGGCTTGCCTCTGATCCTCGAACACAATACTCCAAATAACAGTATCGCGCTGCTCTGGGCAGAAACAATCGGGGGCAATGGCATACCGGCAATGCGCCCACTCTTTCGAAGAAGGCAACGCCATTCTTAGTTACTAAGGTGTCATGGATAATCCATTTCTAAAGCGAGCGACCGATTTTGTGCGTGATGCGGAGGCCTTTGTTGCCATGGTGAGCCCAGAGCCAATCAGGTATTTCCTTGGCAAGGAGGGTCACTCAGGACGGTTGTATGATCGCCTAGTTGTCATAAGCGGATCGCCTGGGAGCGGGAAGACTACCCTGGCGAGGGTCTTTGATTACCCGTCAATCACGGCCCTCTTACGCAACAGAACGATAACAGGATACCGCGAGATGGTCGCCACCCTGGAAGAGTGCAGGGCGATCTCAGACCAACGACCGTTGCTCCTCGGTTGTCGTCTTCCGCTTGAAGTTGATTACCGTGATTTCTGGGATTTTCCGTATCCAGACGAATTGAAGGTAGGCTTAATGACCGCATTGATCCAGGCCAGAGCCGTGATGGCTTGGTTACGGCATCTGACGTCCGCCCAAATCCCCCTCAGAAGGATTTGTATTACACCCCGTCAAGGCACAGAAGCGGCAGTAGATGCGATCGGAGGAACAGACGGAGAAGGCCTGCTCAAGCGGGCAAAATCGGTTGAAGCGGCGATCTACCAAGTGATTGGTGCGTTGGTTGCCCCGCCGGTCTCGCAGTTGCAGAGGGAATCCACCGATGCATATCGCCCCTTTGATGTTATCGAACGGTTCGGCATCTTCGACCGGGAATCGGATCATCATGAAACAGACGCATTCCTGCCGCTTGTCATTTTGGATGACGCGCACGCGCTCCACCCCGGCCAATATCGAGCCATCCATCGCTGGTTAGCACGCCGGGAGCTCCGAGTTGCTCGCTGGCTGCTGACACGATTTGACGTGATGCACGCGCCGGAGGCCCTCGCCACCATAACGCAAGAGCACTTGGACCGCGTTGATCTCCCAGGGATCACAACCACGAGAGATTTCATCGAGATCCTGCTTCAAAGCAACCTGTCGGAAAGGCGCGAGCAGAGACTAACATTCAGGAAGATGGCCAAAGATATGGCAAATCGCTACCTGCGGCAAATGCCGCTGTTCAGCGGCCGCAACTTGACCACTTTAGCCGATTTGCTTTCGACCACACCCGAAGAGATCTCACCGTCCAAGCAGAAAGAGCTTCAAGCCCAGGTTACCACAACTCAAAGGAAGCTTTCGATCTCGTCAACACGTCGCGACGCCATCGATGCGGAGGTCAGTAAATATGAGCCAACCGGGAAGCGAATCACGGATGACGTCAGGTTGGGCATGATAAGTGTCTTGATGAACCGTTACGCAAAGCGCACACCCGGCCGGTCACTTTTCGAGGCGGACGCAGACCCGGAGCCTGCAAAGCCACTCAATGCGGACATAGCGGTGTTCGACGCCGCAAGCATGCATCTTCTGCACAAATATGACAGGCCTTATTACTTTGGAATAGACGATCTGTGTGACGCAAGCTCTGAAAACGCCGAGCAATTCCTTCATCTCGCCGCCACGTTGGTGGAAACCTCGGCCGTGCAGATCATACGCGCGAAGTCTCCCTCGTTGGATGCGGGAACACAACACAAACTGTTGCGACAGACGGCAGACAAGGTCATTAGGGAATGGGACTTTCCTGAGTGCGAGCGGGTAAAGTCGCTTGCAAGAATGATCGTGGACAAGTGCCTGACTACGACGCTGCTCCCTAATGCTCCTCTCGGGGCTGGGGCAAACGCCTATGGCATATTACAGGAGGATTTTGACACTCTTCCCGAAAAGCACCCCGATCTGGCACGGGTCCTTCAGTTCGGGGTTGCTTATAACGCCTTTACCCTGATCCCTCGTTACCCATGCAAAAAGCAGACTTGGTGCCTGCTGGAACTTGGCGGCATGGTGCTGCTGGCTAACGGGTTAACCTTGAAGCGTGGGGGATTCATCGAGGGAGGTGCAAAGGAGCTCGCTGATAGCGTGGGTCGCCAAGCCAGATGATCAATGAGCCACATTGGAACAGGTGTATTCACCACCGCGGCGCGGAGGTGATTTCCTTCCTGTCAACTTTGCTCTCTGAGCCGCATCGGCGCCCTTTATTAGTTGGCGGTGCTGGATTCGACCCGCGTTCCGTCACGGTCTGCAGGATGATCAGTGAGATTGCCCGCGCCCGCACCACGGGTGTCTTTATCCGCGAAACCAGACCCAATCCAGCCACCGAGCTACTGCAACGGGCCGAGAATAATCAACAAACAATGATGGCCTTGCTGCCGGACAGCGTCGTCCGGGAAATCAGCATTTTTGCCTCGGACGGTGCGGTGGTGGGGGGCAGAGAAATCGTAAAGGCCGTAGAGACTCTGGATTTGCGAAGCGTTACGGACATCTTTGTTGACGTGAGTGCCTTATCCACCGGCGTCGTCTTCCCTCTTGTCCGCTTTCTGCTGGCAAGGAGACGTCTCCTGTCCGCCTCGCTAAACCTCCACCTTATTGTCACAAACAACACAGGCATGGATGAGAAGATCACGGCTATCGGGGCGGATGCTGCGGCCACGGTTCATGGATTCAAAGGCCAACTCGGATTACACTCTTCGCTGGATGCCGCCAAGCTTTGGCTTCCCCAACTCGTTGGCGGCCAGTCCGGCGTGCTGCAGAAGCTCTACTCCTTTATAAACCCGGATTATGTTTGTCCTATTCTTCCCTTCCCGGCATCGGCCCCACGACGGGCCGATAAACTCGTCGAGCATTACGCGAGTGAACTGGAGTCTTGGGGCGTCGACGCACGCGATATTCTGTATGCGGCGGAAGACGACCCATTAGACCTCTACCGCACAGTCCTCCGCATCCATGATGCCCAAACCCGAGTTTTCCAGGAAGTCGGGGGTTCCGTAACTGTGATTTCTCCCCTGGGCAGCAAGATGCTCGCAATCGGTTCGTTAATGGCCGCAATTGAACGGAACTTCCCGGTCGCCTACGTGGAGTCGATTTCATACAGCACAAGCTTTCAAACAGCCGACAAAAGCGCGCATCCGGATGATGAATTAGTCCATGTATGGTTGGAGGGAGAGGCCTACAAGAATGCCATTTAACAGATTCTGCTTTTCGGACTAAGATGAAAACACAAAAACCAACACGCACGATCTTTGGAACGGGTTTAATAGCGCTCGATGCAGTCTTTTCGGAATCGGATAAGCAGCCGAAGCTGTGGGCCGGGGGCACATGTGGCAATGTCCTGACTATCCTGAGCTTTTTGGGCTGGAAATCCTTTCCGATAGCGAGATTGAACGGAGACCCAGCTTCCCGGCTGGTTAAGAAAGACATGGAAAAATGGGGCGTCCGGCTCGATTTTGCCTCTTTGGAGCCCACAAGCCATACTCCTGTAGTCATACAGCGCATAAAGAGGAACTCGGCAGGTCAGCTTTTTCATCGATTTTCCTGGCATTGCCCAAAATGCGGCGGTTGGTTGCCGACGTATAAGCCTGTCCTAGCCTCCGCCGCAGGCCAAGTGGCAGCTAGATTGGGTACTCCAACGGTCTTCTTTATGGATCGTCTGTCGTGTGGGGCGCTGGCCCTCGCTCAAGTCTGTGCGGCAAACGGGGCAGTTGTAGTTTTTGAACCCTCAGGATTGGGGGATAAAAAGCTATTTCGTCAGGCCCTAGAAGTGAGCCACATCGTGAAGTACTCTTCGGATCGCATAACTCACCTGAACGAGTTCGCAACTTCGAAAGCTCCTTTGTTGCAGATTGAAACCTTGGGAGCCGAGGGACTCCGCTTCAAGTGCCATACAAGTGGTTACAAAACAGATCGTTGGCAGGAGCTGGAGGCCTTTAGAATTACTGGAATAAAGGATGCCGCTGGCGCAGGCGATTGGTGCACTGCGGGAATCCTTGACAAAGCGGCCTGCGGGGGGCTCCAGGAGCTCAAACGCCTATCGAAACGCAAACTGCAGGATGCTTTGCGCTTTGGCCAAGCATTAGCGACTTGGAACTGTCGATTCGAGGGGGCGCGGGGCGGAATGTATGTCACTTCCAGGAATCGATTCGACGAGGAGATCCAAAAGATTCTGGCAGGTAACCCGTCCGTTCCACGCCCTGAACCCAGTCTGCGCCTCGCGTCCAATATCCTCGAATGTTTTTGCCCGCGTTGCCGAGGAGGGAATGGCGTTAATACCGGCACCAGGGGAACTCGGGACAATGCGAGCACAAGTCGCCTGGGAATGAGGAGCAGGCGTGAATGAGAGGGGTGACTCTGTCTCTGGCGGAACCCATAGCTTACGGCGCCTGCGTGCAGCCGAAGCGCTCTGGACGCGGCACCAGGGAAGCACAGTGCCGGGTTTGATTTCAGCCCGTCGCCGCACAACCATCACGCCGAGGGCGAGCAAACACCGAGGCGTTTCCGTTGCGACCAATCGCGCGGGAAAGCCGAACACCCGCAACCATCCAGCAATGATGTCACGCATGAAATCTTCAAATTCACCGAATGCCGCCTGCTCTAAGCGAGTCATCCGGATTACCGCAAGGCCTCCCCCGTCGCGCAAGACTGCGAGCTTTTGAGTCCCCCTTCTCCCCGGCCTCAAAACATCGCAGACTTGTGCTCCCCCGCCGAGGCTCCCTGGTGAGCTTTCTTCTGCCACCACTCCACTCCGCTTTTCGGCCTGCCCGTTCCCCGCGCCCCTTTCCCCTACGCGCGCGGGCAGCCCAAACGCTCCGTTTCGCTTCTGGCCTTCGGATACTCCCCAGCGATCCGGGAGGCACCCTGACGCCCCCGCTTCGCGAGGATCGTGAAGATGACCTATATACCCTCGCACAGAACTACTGAGCCCGCCCTTTGAGAAATGTGCCAAACTAAGAACTTCTGCATTGACGCCACCAGAGCGAATCAGCATCATTTGCCTATCAATTCTGCCGATGGACATTCGACTAGATTTGGCCAAGCCTGACGATCAGTCGGCGCGTTAAGACATTATCAAGTGCGAACCTTTGAAGATTATTTTTGTCCCGCAATCGAGTCTTGTCCGCCAAGAATCATCCAGTGTTCTCGACCACTCCGCGCGTATCACGGAACGACGGTTGAGAGAGCACATCGTATCTTGGCTCGCCAGTTCGAGGCCAGCTCCGGCCGTGTCGGACGCGGTGTCTATTTCTTTGAAGGCGCGCAGGATGCCATCGAAGCGGCCCGGACCATAGCCTACCAAAAGTTCTCCCACGGAGAGGAACAGTACTCTGGGGTAACCGTTCTCGAATCGGTAATACGCGTCCGCAGCGTGCTCGATCTGGACTCACCTGAGAACTACAAATTCGTTGCCCGAATGATGCGAGCCGTGAATAAATACATTCGCACGTGCCGTCCTCGGGAGCTTGAGAAAATACATCCCCACTACGTCGGATATGCAGTCCGCGAGTGTCTCGGTCGTGTCCCAAAATTGGACACTTTTGACGCCATCCGAACGCATTTTTCATTTGACCTTTTTAGCGATGAGGGCAATGTTCAGAAAGGCATTGTAATCTTTAACCCAGACCATATAGTCAAGACCAGTATTGTCGCTGGGCTTGCAACTTGCTGAACGTTTCGGTAGGCTGCCAGTTCCGGTATTTGAAAACTTATGCATACGTCAAAGAATGAGACAGAGCTTACGAGGGCATACGCCCTCGAGCCAGAACCCATCTATCCCGATGCGTTTCGTTGGCTTGACGTCGAGCGGCTGAAAAGAGCCCGCATTGCTTCAAATTTAGCCCCGCGTGCGCGCCGTCATTTGGGGGAGAAGACGCGTTGTTACGTGGTCGGCTACGATTGCCCAAACCTGACTAAACGCGGCTATACCGAGTGGGAAAAATTCTTGGTCGCTGCCTGTCAGGCCGGCTGCAAGATCTCTTATTATTTGGGAAAGACTAGTGAACCTGCGATGCAACGGTTTCATCGAATTGCGACCGAAAGCCAGGCGCGACGTGGGCAAATTAAGGTATACGTGCGTGATCGCGAAGGCAGCAGGATTGCTGAATCGTATGCCAACCAGTGGAAGACCTTCCATTTCGTGATTTTTGAAAATCCAAGGCAGCTTTGGATTGAGACAAATCACCCTCAGGGTAAAACAGAGGCGTACAATTGCTATTACCTCCCGCCTGCCAAAGCCAAGAATGAACCGCTTCTCGACCTCTTTAAGAGTCGTTTTCAGATGGTGGTTCAGGAGTGTGCGGGCCTTCAGTTTCAAAGCTGACCGAGGCCCTTCTCGCTGGGCGTGAGGCTTGACCCTGTACGCATGTGACGTGGTTTGGCAGGCCGTACTAGTATGGCCAGTTCAAACTTATCGCGCGTTTTTTGACCGTTTACGGCCCGCAGCACAATAAGTAGTTTAGTCTCTGCTCGCCCCTTGACCAAAGACTTTTGGCTTTGGCTTACCCTAGCGGCCCCTGTCGTTGGCAAAAAGGTTATCGGATGAGGCCGGGCAGGGAGGCGGGTCTTCCGAGCGGGACTTGTCCGGTTCAGTAACGGGGGACCCTCTGGCGAGGGAGTCGAACGGATCTTCACCAGTCGCGGCGAGTCAACACGCTCTACACCGCCGGTCGGCCCGCGATACTCGATCCGTGAGTTCGAAGAATCGCGACTTCAAGCTGCCAGGCGTTCGTAGCGATGGTGCAGGCCGCCCACTTGGGGGAGCGTCACGATCTTGCCCTCCTCCGGACCCTGCACTGGTCGTGGTTCCGGGGCATCTTTGTCCAAGCCCAAATGGGTCCGACTCCGGTGGTAATATTCGAAGTAGGATTTGAGTAAGCGGTGCAAGTGAGCTTGATTGAGCACGATAACGTGGTCCAAACACTCACGGCGGATCGAGCCCATCAACCGTTCGACGTAAGGCGACTGCCAGGGTGAGCGAGGGGCGATCCGGACTTCCTCTAGGTCCAAAGCCTCGGCGCGGCGTTGGAAGAGCCGGCCGTAAATGCTGTCGCGGTCGCGCAGCAAGTACTTCGGGGGCGACGTGAAAGGGAAGGCTTCCCGGAGTTGTTGAGCCGTCCAAGCCGCCGAAGGGGCCGCTGCGACATTGAAGTGCAGAACGCGGCGGCGATGATGCGACAGGACAATAAAGACGTAGAGGAGGTGAAAGTTGAGAGTGGGGACAATGAGGAAGTCGACCGACACCATGCTGCTGAGGTGATTGCGGAGGAAAGTCTTCCAGTCTTGGGAAGGGGACTGGCGGGCTCGCCGGATCATGTACTTGGCGACGGTGCGTTGGGCCACCCTATGGCCGATCTCCCTCTGGCAAGCGAGCCTTGGAGCTTTTGCACGACCGACTTTCAAGGCCACTTCTATTTAAATGACCTCGATCGGGCCTTGGGCCTCTTAACCGTGTCGGAAAGCGGCTTCAGCTGGACCGCGACCAACGGGTTTTCTACCAACATGACGGTCACATTGGAACCTTGGGGGCGCATCGAAGGAACCTTCCGGCATTACAACGAAGTTGTGACCAATGAACCCGTTCGAGTGTTTTTTGCATACCAGGATGGCGTCCCCTCTTGGGGCCCGGAGTCCGGGGGTAACACGAAAACCGACGACCATGGGCGCTTTTCCTTTGATTTCATCCCACCAGGTCACTTTGGAGTTAATAGTGCCGGAATGGGCGAAAGGGTCACCGTCAAATCTGGACAAACGGCGGTCGTAAATCTCGACGGGACTGGCCGGCCCGTGATTGGAAAGTTCAAGATTCGTAATCCTGATGGGGAAATCGAACCAGCCGATGAGTTTCGTTACGATTTATTCACATCAATGATGGCCGACCTCAAGGTCAAAACTGAGGAGGCATGGAAAGCATTGAGAAAGCAACCGATTTGGGAAAACACATTCACGAATTTCCACGCTCGGCCCGTGCAATGTGCCAAGGATGGTTCCTTCCGTATTGATCAAGTCGAGCCGGGCAAATACGCGCTGATCGTTCAGACCTCCGCAACGGCCACCACACATGGGTTGTGGCTTGCCGGGGTGCACGAGGTCGAGATCCCCGCGAGCGATCCTAACATGGGCGAACCACTGGATATGGGCCTCATCGAAGTCTCTCTCAGATCACCGTCCCGTTAAGATCAATGAGAAAAAGGATGCCGCATCGTGCTGTTGCTGTTCCCGAGGCGCCGGATCTGTATTCGGCTTGCCTCCCCGGTCCCTCCCAAAGGCGATCAACCTTTGGGCTCGGATATGAAAGGGGACGCTGCGCTCATAAAGTTTTCCCTTGGGAACGGATGTCCTGGGAAAGCGTTGAGTAATTTGCAGGTGAACTGATGGGCACGGACAGAAGCTTGTTGCTGGGCTTTGCGATCCCGTATTCCACTCGTAGCCAGTTGAGCAACGTGCGCTGGGCCTGCTGCTGGCGGAAAGTGATTTCGATCAGGAGCCGAACGAAATCGGGTCAACCGGTAGGTCAGCGCTTTTTCACTTGTGATCGGGCCAACCTGGGCTGACGTACTCCTCGTTCCCGGAGGCTCAACGCGCCTACTGGAGCATCGAAACCGGACTGCACCAGCGGCTGGATGTCAGCGCCGATGAGGATCGCAACCGCGTTTGGCATCGCAACGCCACGTGGGTCTTGGGCATATTTCGCCGCATCTGTTTGAGCCTCTTCATGCACTGTCGCGGCCAAGACTCCAGGGGAGCCAAAGCCGCCCTGGCCGATTTCCACGAAGAAATGGGACTGGAACACCAACGTCGTGCGTTCTCCCTGGTCAACTCCAAAGAATCCCGCGCCTTGGAGGCTTCATGAGCCAGCCCTGAACGTTCGACATCTCGTCTAAAATCTCGTCTAAATTGCTATTGCCCTGCGCACTGATGTGCCATATGCTATTGCCTTGCGTTCGAAAGTAATGAAGGGTGGCAGGAGCCCGTTTCCAGGTAAACCGGACCTGTCGGTGCTGTATTCCTGCCGTAAGGAATTACGGAGGCACCTAGACGAGTTCAAGAAGTGCAATTTCAGCTTCGAACGAACCTCGCGCATTTGCATGCTCAGTCGCAACCTTGCGGCAGAATACTCTCACCTGTGGATTATCGGTCATGTACCGCCCGCCATGGGTGAACAAGACGAAATCGAGGCCGATTTGAAGGGAGCGGTGGATTCGGTGAGCAAGTTCCGCAACTCACACCGACCACAGGCCCCTGATTGGGAGAAACAGCTAAGGTGTTACTTGGGTAATGAGTCGGCGCGGGAGGCCCGAATTAGGGCCTTGCGCGCAGGGGGGCTGGAGTTTTTCGTTCGAAGGGTCTACGAACAACGATACGGGATGCTGGCGTTGCGAACGGGGACGTACGCGCTGAACAGGGTGGGGCTCATCAGGGTGGAGGGTTTACAATCAGACCCCATGGGCTCCGTTTTTGCGAGCACCAACGCCCTGCGCGTAGGCGGGCTCGAATTCTTCGATCGAAGGGCCCAGGAGCCCCCGCAGCCAGGGGTTCGTGATGCCACTGGTGTGTTCGAAAGTCAAACTCCATTCAAGCATATGTCTCCCCGCGATAAGCTCACCAAGTGGGCTGAGCACTTCTACGCTGAAGTCGCTCAATTCCTACTGGAGCTCCAATTGGAGGCTGGACCTTACAAGGAATCAGCGTGGGAACAGGCAAAGTTAGGCCGGAGAATCCTGGACAGGTCCGACATCCTGTTGCCGGAAGGCACTCCCAAGGACTTTGATCACAACGAGGGCGATCTCTTGAGCAGGGCACGGGAATTATCGGAACGTGTTCGCCACCTGGTAATCAAGCCATTGGAAAGGGCCGGCAAGTCCTCGGATAGCGAGGCTCAGAGAATCTTCACCACAATCTCAATTGTCTTTGACCAGGTGTTTGCAACCGCTGACCAGTTGGCACAAGCCTTGATTGCATTCGATGCACGCTCTCCGGTGGACCCCGATGACAAGCCCCTTGATAAATGGACAAAGGCAGACCAGGATCGCTTCCGCAAATTGATACGACGGGAGGCGCTGAACCGGATCTCACCCGCCGAACGGAGGGATCTGGATGAGTTACAGGAACGGCGGCGTCAGATCCTCTATCCCATGAGCCAACAAGAGCAGGAGGCATCGGCCGAGCAATGGGCACTGGCCGATCAACAACGGCGAGTTACGGAGGAGCTTTTTGAAGCGCTGAATCAATTTTGCAAGGTTCACAACGCACCCACGAACACGACGGCAGCTAAGGGGATATAGGATGAAGAAGCGACGGGGTGAGAGAAAACGCAGTCGATCCCGTGTGGTGCGCGGTGCGGGTCCCCCAGAAAAGCTCACACAGTCAACATTGGGAAACGCGAAGCCTTTCCTTCTGACGGATTTCGAACAACGGTGCGCTTATTCCATGCTACATTGGTGTCATGGCGGCGGTATCACCTGCATGGAAATAGACCATTTTGATCCTCGCAAGAAATTAGATAGGTACCAGAATTATGAGAATCTGTTCCTTGCGAGTCGCCACTGTAATGGTGCCAAGCGCGACATTTGGCCCACGGACGACGAGCTAATGCTCAGAATTCGATTTCTCAACTGCTGCGAAGAATGGGATTACGGGGACCACATTCTCGAGTACCCAAACACAGGTTTCCTCTACGGCGTGACAAGGGCAGGCAGATTTCACATCAGGGTGTGTCACCTGAATGCAGAGCATCTCGTTAAGTGGCGTTTAGAACGGACCAAGAAACGGCAGGAGGTTCATAAGCTCAGGTCCTTGCTCAGACGCTTGATGAGCATCCTAATGTCAAGGTCACCAAGTCCGGAGGGTCGTCTTATTGAGCAATCACGCATCGCAGTCGAGAAAGAGCTCGCTGCAAGAAACAGAGAACTTACTGCTTTGATTCCTCGGATACCTCAAGTGGGTGGCCGGTCGAGGCAGGCTTGCGAATCCTAGCAGCAGCCGCTCAAGGAAGCTGGTGTCGTGGCTCAAGACTGGCATCTTCCCAACAACTTCAGCAAGGGCCCTGGCAGACGCGCACCTGTTTCCGCGCAGTGCGGCGCGGACGCAGAAGGCCTACGGGCGGGCACCCGAGCTCCATTTTGTGCGCTCGCTCGAGCCTGTACATGGCGAATTGCCATTCAAGCGGCGATTGGCAGTTCAAACAATCCGTGGCAATGACTTTGCCAACGGTAATTCTCAAGGTCGGCTGCTTGAGGGGTTGGGCCGCCCGCCTTCTCTCTGGGCGTGTCGCCGGATAGTCCTTGATGCACGCGAGCCGCGTTGTAGAAGTTTCTGAACAACTCCAGCTTTCGTTCCAAGTCGGCTGTGGTCCAAAAGAATAGATGATCCAAATACTCCCCGCGGATGGTCGCAATAAGCCGTTCGATAAATGGATGGGACCAGGGAACCTGGGGCACCATTTGCACCGTTTCCACGTCCAGGATCCGCAGATTGGCCTGCCAGCGGTGGAACCGGAACAGCGGATCATGATCGGTACTGAGCCGCGTGGGCGGCCCCTGCTCGGAGATGGCCTGGTTGAACATGCGGCACAGCGCTGGCCCATCGACGGCAACGGCCTGCACCCCAAAGCCGACGATCCGGCGGGTAAACTGATCCATGACGACTAAGACCCAGTGACTCCGCAGCAGGAT
>Ga0182014_10003920_pt1 | contig 17535 bp, 8 predicted proteins | sample 612S2DmetaG_FD_120489 | JGI IMG/M metagenome (GOLD analysis project Ga0182014, IMG submission 120489) | Permafrost microbial communities from Stordalen Mire, Sweden - 612S2D metaG | ecosystem: Environmental > Terrestrial > Soil > Wetlands > Permafrost | place: Sweden: Stordalen | collected... | reverse complement strand
GGCCATCGTGGGCGCCGCGGCCGTGGCCGGACGGGTCGCGCTGGCCAACATGGGCCCGACGCCCATCCGCGCACGCGCCGTCGAGCAAGCACTGGCCGACGGGGCCGGTCCCGCCGAAGCCGCGGCCGCGGCGGCCGGGGCCGGGCTCGACCATCTGCTCAGCCGCACGCCGCCGGTTCTCGTGTTTGGTATCGAGGGTCTTGGGGTATTTCGTCCGTACCGTCAGCCTATGCCGGCACAGACGAGGAGGGCCACGCGCCAGAATTCTCCCGTCACTTACTGGCGGCGCGCTCATCCCCGGCTCACCTGCAGTGGCGTCGAGCCGGACGCGAGGAGGCGCCAGGTGCCATCGGAAACGAGAGATGCGCAGCCATCCGGGCGGAGTGTGCTCGAGGAGCTCGACTCGCGTATCCCGACGGGCTTTTACTGGTACCTGGCGGTACTGGCCTGCATCGGCGGATTCCTGTTCGGGTACGACACCTCCAACATCGGGTCGGCCCTGGGCTTTATTCCCTACCATTTGTCCAGCTTCGCAACCGGTTACCTGGTAGCCGGGGCATCGCTCGGCGCCGCAGCGGGCGCCCTGATAGCCGGTCCTCTGACAGACCGGTTCGGGCGTAAGTCACTGCTCGTCGGTGACGCTGCGATCTATGGGATAGGCGCGATCCTCTCAGCGGTCACCATCGATGCGCCCATGCTGCTCGCGTCCCGGACACTCATCGGGCTGGCGATCGGAGCGGACTCCGCGATCGCCACCTCCTATATCGCCGAGTTCGCGCCCCGCAACCGGCGGGGCCAGCTCAGCATCATCCAGCAGTGGATGATCACCGTGGGCATCCTCGTCTCCTACCTGGTCGCCCTGCTCATCCTCAAAGTCGCGCCGGGTTCGGCGGACGGCCTGGACTGGCGGCTCATTCTCGGCGTCGGGGCGGTTCCCGCGCTGGTGGCCGTCGCGCTGCGGGCCCGGATGCCGGAGTCGCCCCGGTGGCTGATGCTGAACGGGCGCTACGCCGACACGGCGAAGGCATTCGGCCTGCTGGGCATGGAAGTGAGTGAAGAGCAAGCCAAGCAGGCCGCAGACGAGCTCGCCCAGGTGGAACAGGCACGGCGGCAGAAAAACGCATGGACCGCCGGCGTCAGGCGAGCGCTGATCGTCGTGTGCGTCTTCTTCATCTTCCAGCAGATCTCCGGGATCAACGTGCCGTTCTACTACGGCCCGACGCTGCTGGGCAGCTATTTCCGCGGCGGGACGTCGACCGCTGTCAGCACGGCTACGGCCGGCGTCGAGGTGACCGCGATCCTGGGCGCCGTCAACGTGGTCGCGACCTACTTCGCGTTCCGCTGGATCGACAAGGTAGGCCGCCGCCCGCTGGCTCTGTGGGGCTACGCGGGCATGGCGGTGTTCATCCTGGTCGCCGCAGCCGGAGTGGGATTCCTGACCGGCGTCCCGAAGACCGTGCTGGTGATGGTCGGCTTCTCATTCTTCATCACCTCCTTCGCGATCGGCGTGGGCGGCACGGGCTGGCTGATCCAGGGCGAGGTCTTCCCCACCGCGGTGCGGGGCCGGGCGGCCGCCATCGGCGCGAGCATCGACTGGATCGCCAACTTCGCGCTCATCGAGGTATTCCCGGCCTGGCATAACGCGATCGGGCTGGGCTGGGTAATGGTGTGCTTCGCCGTGATCGCGGTCCTGGCCATCGGGTTCGTCTACCGGTGGCTGCCCGAGACGAAGGGGCTGTCGGTGGAGCAGGCGGTCAGCGTCTACGAGCGGCAGGCCAAAGGCAGCAAGGCGTCAGCCTAGCGATTCCCACCCGGGCAGATAGAGGGATCTTGTGAGCGCCGGCTGTTCCCGATGTACCGGATCGGCCCGGTACGGGCGAAGCTCGGGCCGGCATGCCGGCCCGAGCTTCGCGGTTCAGCCGAGCCGGCGGAGCAGATCGTTGTATTGGTCCCAGAACGTGCTGGGCAGGTGGCTGCCGAAGGTGCGGAGGTGCTCGGGAATGAGCGTGGCCTCCTGCTTCCATGTTTCGGTGTCGACGGAGAGCAGGAGGTTGAGGTCGTCCTCATCAACGTCTAGCCCATCGGTATCGAGGGCACCCCGTGCCGGGATCCTGCCGATCGGGCTGACGGCTGCCTGGGCGTCGCCGGAGAGCCGTTCGATGATCCACTTGAGGACACGGCTGTTCTCGCCGAAGCCCGGCCACAGGAACCTGCCGGACTCGTCCTTACGGAACCAGTTGACGAAGTAGATGCGCGGCAGTTTGGCGGCGTCCGCCGAGCGGCCGATATCTAGCCAGTGGGCGAAGTAGTCGCCCATGTTGTATCCGCAAAATGGCAGCATCGCAAACGGGTCACGGCGCAGCTCCCCGACGTTTCCGTCGGCTGCCGCGGTCCGTTCTGAGGCTATGTTGGCGCCGAGGAATACGCCGTGCGCCCAGTCGAAGGCTTCGGTGACCAGCGGAACGGCAGTCGCGCGACGCCCGCCGAACAGGATCGCCGAAATCGGGACGCCCGTAGGATCGTCCCATTCGGGAGCGATGATCGGGCACTGGGAGGCGGGGGCGGTGAACCGGGAATTTGGGTGGGCGGCGGGTTCCGGCGAGCCGGGAGTCCAGTCGCGTCCCTTCCAGTCGGTCAGGTGGGCGGGCGGCGGATCGGTGAGGTCCTCCCACCACACGTCGCCGTCATCGGTGAGCGCGACATTTGTGAAGATGCTGTTGCCCCACAGCGTCGCGATCGCGTTGGCGTTCGTGACTTCACTGGTTCCGGGTGCGACACCGAAGAATCCCGCCTCGGGATTGATCGCGTAAAGCCGACCGTCCTCGCCGAATCGCATCCACGCGATATCGTCCCCTACGGTCTCAACCCGCCATCCAGGAATGGCGGGCTGGAGCATAGCAAGATTGGTCTTCCCACATGCGGACGGGAAGGCCGCCGCCAGGTATTTCGCATCGCCGCTCGGCGGCGTGACCTTGAGGATGAGCATGTGCTCCGCCAGCCATCCCTCATCGCGGGCCATCACCGATGCCACGCGCAGCGCGTAGCATTTCTTACCGAGCAGGGCGTTACCGCCATATCCGGAACCGTAGGACCAGATCTCCCTCGTCTCGGGGAAATGCGAGATGTATTTGGTCGTGCTGCACGGCCACGGCACATCAGCCTGGCCCGCCTCCAGCGGAGCACCGACGGAATGCACTGCGCGGACGAACGAGCCGCGTTGCTCGATAAGCCGCAGCGCTGGTGTCCCCATTCTCGTCATGATTCGCATCGATACCGCCACGTAGGGCGAGTCGGTTATCTCGACACCGAGCTTTGAGAAGCTGCCGTCCAGTGGCCCCATGCAGAACGGAACCACATACATGGTGCGGCCCCTCATACAGCCATTGAAGAGATCGGCGAAAGTCTTCCGCATCTCATCCGGGGCGATCCAGTTGTTCGTAGGGCCGGCGTCTTCTTGCTTCTCCGAGCAGATGAAGGTTCTGTCCTCGACGCGCGCAACGTCGCTCGGATCGGAGACACAATGGAAGCTGTTGGGCCGGATCCGCGGGTTGAGCCGGGTAAAGGTGCCCTGCTCGACCAGGAGATTGGTCAGGCGCTCCCATTCAGGGTACGAACCGTCGCACCACGTAATGTGGTCAGGCTTGGTCAGTTCCGCAACCTCGCTCACCCATCCGGTCAGCTGGATGTTACTTGTCGGGACCCGGTCAGCGAGAAGGATCGACCTGGTCATGATATAGCTCCCTCCGTCATATTTATTCCGTTTGACGGATAAATATGAAGGTTCATCAATGTGCATTCCTGAACTAGAAGCACATGCCGTCACGTTCCCGCCAGATCTACGTCCGGCGCAGGGCCAAAGGTCCCCGTTAGCGGAGGCTTCGGGTCATGCGCATCTGCCGCATTGAAGCTTTCGTAATGTGCATTTCCGAATCCGAAACACGCTTGCAACATGCCTGTAACGCTCACTCGGTGAAGCGCAGGCCGCGTCCCGCCGGATGGTGTATGAGATGGCCGTCTCACGACAGGTTTTTATTTCAGCGCCAATAGCCTCATATATCAGGTCATTTCCCGTTAGTTTCCGGACCGGCGGCTGTTTTATTGCGGGCGGCGAGGATTGAGCCGGCGTTGCAGCACCAGACCGGCTGACGGGCCTGGAGCAGAGATTAAGCAGACCTTCCGGTACGGCTCGGCCGAGGCATAGATTTTCCATTCCGCCCTGTCCAGGGAACGGCCGGCGATCCTGCACAGGAAGCTCCGCGGATCAGGAGGAAGCGTTATGTCCCACAACAGGGCCTCCCCGTCCTCGCCCGTGGTCGCCAGCACCTTGCCGTCAGGGCTGAAGGCCACCGCCCGCACCGACGATGAATCCGCGGAGAGCGGCGCACCAACCTGCTCATAGCTGGTGAGGCTCCACAATCTTGTTGTGCCGTCGGCGCTCGCCGTCGCCAGTAGCGTGCCGTCCGGGTTGAAGGCCACTGCGTTGACCACCTGTGAACCCGCCGAAGCCGTGGGCACACCGGCGGAAAATGAAGCGACCTGACTGCGGGTCGAAGGATCCCAGAGCTGAACAGTACCGTTGCTCTCCGCGACGGCCAGTATCGAGCCACTCGGGCTGAAGGCTATCGCGCTGATCCCTTGGTCGGTTGCGTTCAGCGGGGAGTCAGCGAGCTTGCCGTCGGCCGTGTTCCAGAACTTGACGATGCCGCCCCCACTCGCGGTCGCCAGGATCTTGCCGTCCGGGTCGAAGGACAGGGCGACTGCCCCGCCCTTGCCGGCGGCCAGGACCGGAGTGGCGCTCCGGAGGGCTCTGACATTCCACACTCCCACCACCCCACCACTCACGGCCGCGGCCACCAATCTGCCGTCCGGGCTGAAGGCGACCTGACTGATCGAATTCAGGGCGCTCGCGGTGATGGTGGTGATACGGCGATGGCTGGCCGCACTCCACAGGATGATCTGCCCGTTGTCGTTGCCGGCCACGAGGTACTTTCCATCGGGGCTGAAGGCGATCGAGTCGTAGACCCAGCCGTTGTCCTGCAACGACGGTCCGATCTGCTTGCGGGAGGCGACGTCGACAATTCTCAATTTGCCGTCGAAGCCTGCGACAGCAAGCTGCTTGCCGTCGGGACTGAAGGCCAGATCGTAGAACTCGTCGACGGTCTCGGCTATCGGGCCGCCCAGTTGCTGGTAAAGACTGAGGTCCCACAGCCGTACCGGCCCTGTTGTACCACCCGTGGCCAGAATGAGGCCGTTGGGGCTGAAGGCCATCGAATTAACCCCGAAAATGTCCATGTTGCTGGTCAGCGTCGTATCAATTTGCTGACCTGTGGCCGCATCGTAGAGCTTGATCCCGCCATTGAGGCTGTCTGAGGCCAGTATCGAGCCGTCGTAACTGAAAGCTGCTGTAGTACCGGTCAGGTTGGTACCGATCTCATGGCGGCTGGCGATATTCCACAGCTTGACGGCACCTCCGGACCCAGCGCTCGCCACGGTCGCGAGAACCCGGCCGCCGGGGCTGAAGCTGATCTGAGTCACAGGCTGCCCGCCATCTCCTACGGGCGCTGGACCGGCGGGCGACTGGCTCGCGGTATTCCACAGATCCACGCCGCCAGAGTTGTCCGCGGTCGCCATGATCCGGCCGTCCGGGCTGAACGCCACCGCCCGGCCTGGCAGGAAGCGGCCAACCTTGTGGCCGGACGCCAGGTTCGAAAGCGTCACCACGTTGGTGGTGCTGACGGTGGCCACCAGGTCACCGGCGGGGTCGAAAGCGATGGCGTCACCAGTCATCGGCGACCTGAACGGCCGGAGACTCGCGAGGTTCCACAGCCGGATCTGGTTGTCGTCGTCCACGACCGCGAGGAGCCGGCCGTCCGGGCTGAAGGTCATCTCCTCTGCAACTCCGTTGTTGGCCAGCTTGCCGATTTCGTGCTGCTCGGAGACGTCCCACAGCCGGATCGTCCCATCCTCGGGGGCGGTGGCGAGTATTTTCCCGTCCGGGCTGAACGCCACCGAGGCCTCGGGCGCGCTGGTCGCGTTGAGCACTGCCCGTACCGGCTGAGCCGCGGCATCCAGCATGGCCACCCGGGCCCGGGCAGTCGGGGCGACGCTCCAGGCCGTAGTGGCCAGCAAGGACGCCATCGCAGGATCTGGCGTGTCGAGTGCTTCGCTCTCTGTCGCGAGCTGGCTGGACAGCGCCGCATTGCGCTGCTGATTCGCGGTGTGATCCGCCAATGCGGCGATCCCTGCACCGGCGGCCGAGACCACCAGCAGCAGCACCAGGGCCAGCAAGGCGATCCGCCGGACGCGAGCGCCGTGGGCGGCCTGCTGGCTACTCGAGGTCAGAAAATCCTGCTGTTCCCGCATCAGGTCCGGGTAACGGGTCGGGTCAGCCGCCCACCGTGCCTTCACCTGCTCAACCGCGGCCAGGCGACTACCCCGGTACAGGAACGACGGGTCCAGCCCGTGCTCGGCCCACCGGGCGGCGTCCTCCTGCAGTTGCGTGTAGAGGACCCAGCTGGCCTGCTCGCTGTCGAGCCAGCCACGCAACCTGGGCCACGCGCGCAGCAGTACGTCGTGACCGATCTGGACGGTATCCCGGTCCAGGACCAGCAGGCGGCTGCTGGCGAAGGCCTCGAGCACAGTGTCTACCGTGCGCCGGGCGGCATCGCGCCGTCCGGCGGCCAGGTCGGCCCGGAGCACAGTGCGGCGGGCGAGCCGACCATCCAGGCCGACCAGGACCAGAGCCTGAAAGATCTTCCTGGCGATCTGCTGCCCAGCGTCCGGCAGGGCCCCATACACCGCCTCAGCGCCGAACTCGACGCTGCGGGCGACTCCGCCGGTATCGCGATATCCCGCTACGGTCAGGCGGTTACCGTCACGCTTCCCCCAGGTCAGCATCATGGCCTGAGACAGCAGCGGCAGGATGCCCTCGGCCTCGTCCTGGCCCGCTGTCCGCAGGTCCGCGAGGACCGTGTCGGTCAGGTCGGCGTCGATGCGGAGACCAGCCGCAGCCGCCGGGCTGGTGATCGCCTCCCGCAGTTCCGGCGCCATCATCGGGCCGACCACGAACATGCCATCTTGCATCAGCCGGGCCAACCCGGCATGGGCGGCGCACCGGGACCAGAAGTCGCCGCGGACCGCGATGACCACTAGGGCTGGCGGCTCGCCACGGAGGCCGAACGGCCGGCTTGCCGCCGCGCACACGGCGGCGATGAACGCCTGCTGGCCGGCCTCCCCGCGGCCGGGAGCCAGGGTGAAGACCTCTTCGAATTGGTCGATGACCAGGACCATCCGCTCGGGAGTATCCGCGGCGGGCGGCCAGGAGCCGTTTCCCCACCTGGCTTGGCCCAGCAGTGTCTGGCCGAAGATCAGATGTGCCCGATCGGGATCGGCGGCGAGTTCGTGCCTCATGGCCGCGGCGTCGCCGTGGCTCAGCTCAGCGAGGCGGGTCGCCAACTCGGTCAGCGGGTCGTCCGTCGGCGTCATGACGACGCGGGGCCAGGCACCGGAACCCTGCAGCTGGATGCCCGCGGCCAACGCCGGGAGCAAGCCCGCGTGCAGCAAGGACGACTTACCCGCCCCGGATGCGCCGGATACGACGATCATGCTGGGGCCGGTCAGGCGCCTCGCCAGCATAGCGATCAGCTCGGCCACCAGCCGCTGCCGACCGCAGAACACCTCGGCATGCTCCTGGTCGAAGGGCAGCAGTCCCCGGTAAGGGCATCCGGAGTCCCAGCGCGGCCCGTGGCCGGCCTCTGCGGTCTGGGCATCGGTTTGCGTGAGTACCGCAGCTATCTCACTCCGCAAGACCTCGGCACGCTGGTCCTGCGCGGCCAGAACCCGCTCGATCCGCCAGTAGATCTCCCGTTCCAGGTCCTGTGGCGACGGCGGCTGCTCCGGGCTGCCAGCACGGACGCCGTCGATCGCCGCCGAGATCAGGTCGCCGAGGACGGCTTGAGATGCTAGGGGCCACAGGAGCGACAACAGAACGGCGGGGGGAATGCCGCGCAGGTCACCCCCTGCGTCCCGGACAGCACGCTCGATCCTTGCGCACACGGCTTCGCGGAAGCGCCGGATCTGCGCGCTGTCGCCGATCAGCCGCGGCTCGCCTGGACGGCCTGCATTCACCAAGGACCACCCCCGGCGGGGAGCATAGTCCGCCAATAGCGCCGGCAAGGGACAATGCACGTTTCTGTTCCGAGACCAGGCGGGTGGCCTGTTCCGGGGCCACGCGGGCGGACCGTCCGGCACCGGGCGAAGTTAGCATGACTGCCATGGCGGGACAGGCCGGGCAACTCCTCTGCGGGCGGTACCGACTGGCCGAACCCGTCGGCAAAGGTGCCATGGGTCAAGTCTGGCGTGGCCACGACGAAATCCTCAAGCGACCGGTGGCGGTCAAGGAAGTCCTGCTGCCGGAAGAGCTCCCGAAGGCCGAACGTGATCACCTGGCCGCGCGGACGCTACGCGAAGCGCGCGCCGCGGCACGACTGCACCACCCGGGCATCGTCACGGTCTACGATGTGGCCCAGTTCGACGAGGTGCCGTGGATCGTCATGGAATTCGTCTCCGGCCCCTCGCTGGCAGAGATCATCAAGCGGGACGGGCGCCTGCCCTGGCAGCAGGTCGCCGCACTCGGCGCGGACCTCGCGGACGCCCTCGCGCACGCGCACGCTGCCGGGGTCGTCCACCGCGACCTCAAGCCCGGCAACGTGCTGCTGGCGGGATCCCGTACGGTGCTCACCGACTTCGGTGTCGCTCGCGTCCTCGACGCCACTACCGAACTGACCGCCAAGGGAGATCTTCTCGGAACCCCGCAGTACATGGCGCCGGAACAGATAGAAGGTGAGCACATCGGTGCTCCGGTGGACCTGTGGGCGCTGGGCGCGACCCTGCACACCGCAGTGGAGGGATCGCCGCCGTTCGGAGGGCCGACGCTGACCGCGGTCCTGGCGGCCATCCTGACCCGGCCGCCGCCAACCCCCGAGCATGCCGGCCCGATGGCGCCCGTGCTCGGCGCGCTGCTGAGGAGAGTACCGAGTCAGCGGCCGGACGCCGCAGCGCTGACCGGGCAACTGACCGCGTTGCTGCAGCCAGGCCCAGCCGTGCTGACCGTCAGGTCACCGGGCTCGGCGTCGCACCCAACGCCGGCCACGGTCGTCCCCGGTGCTCAGCAGAAAACGCCGTTGCGCTCCGCCGTCCTCGACGGCCATAGCGGGAGGGTGCACTCGGTGGCGTTCAGCCCCGACGGCAGGGCGCTCGCCAGTGGCTGTGACCAGGGAGTCAGGCCCGACGGATCACTGGTCAAGGGCGGGCGCCGGGTCCGGCTGTGGGATGTGGCCAGCCAGACCTGCGTGGCTGGCCTGACCGGTCCGGAGGGCGCCGCGCACGCGGTGGCGTTCAGGCCGGACGGCGCCGCACTGGCCAGTGGCAACTCGGGGCAGCCGGTGCATATCTGGCGGCTGGGCAGCCGGTTCCGCAGAGGTCCGGTCAGCCTGACGGGTGACGTCGACGTGGTGTCGGTCGCGTTCAGCCCCGACGGCACGCTGCTTGCCACAGGCAGCTGCCATAAGACGGTTCGGCTATGGGATATGACCGCGCGCACATGCATCGCGACCCTCAGCGGCCATAGCGGTTGGGTGCATTCGGTGGCGTTCAGCCCTGACGGCGGCACGCTGACCACCGGCGGTGGTGACCACACGGTCCGTATCTGGGACGTGGCCGCCCGCACCTGTGTCGCCACGCTCACCGACCACAGTGAGATCGTGCGCGAGGTCGCGTTCAGCCCAGATGGCGCCATCCTGGCCAGCGGCAGCGTCGACAAGACCATCCGGCTGTGGGATGTGGCCACCCGCACCTGCGTCGCCCTCCTCACCGATGGTTTCACTCCAGTGTTCTCTGTGGCGTTCAGCCCCGACGGCTCGCTGCTCGCCAGTGGCGGTGCCGACAGCACGGTCCATGTGTGGGAGGTGGCCACGCGGACCCACATCGCCACCCTCACCGGTCACGCCAAGGCGGTGACCTCGGTGGTTTTCCACCCCAGCGGTGCCCTGCTCGCCAGCGGCAGCCATGACAAAACCGTTCGCCTTTGGCGTCTCCAGTGAGAGTTGCCGGCTTCTCGCAGGTAGTCTGCCTCAAGACGGCGAAGGAGAGTGCGGAGCGATCAGCATCAGCCGGGTTCCGAAAGTAGCTGGCGGTTCCGGAGCCGACCTTCGAGGCAGCGGCGCACCCCTGTCTGATGCCAACTCCGCAAGAGCGGTAACGGCAAGATGGAACGCGGCGTGCGGATCTGTATTGAACCCATCGGCGGTCAGTGCCTCAAGATCCGGCTCCGACAGATGGCCCTGGAAGCGCGAGGACTTGAAGACCGGCAGCCCGACTTCGACGTCCTGGATGACGGTGCCCGCTCTGACCAGTACACCGCGCAGGAGTGCGGCGTTCTCGTAGGACGCCGATCGGTACGCGATTTCCTGGGTAGCGCGGATCAGCATCATCGTCTGCTCGTCGCTACCGCCCGCGAACTCAGCGACGTGCGACAGGAGGAACGCGGCGGCAGCTGACGGCGCCGCCACACTGGCGGCCATGGCGCGCAGGACCAGTGCGTGGACCCGGGTCTGTGGCCTGATCTGCTCATCCGCCGGCATGTCGTCGAGCGCGACAAGGGCGTCCTCTTGCCTCCCGAGTGCCAGGTAGGCCGCTGCCTGGCCCACAGTCACCTCGGCTTCCGAACCTGGCCCGAACGTACCGCCCAGGATCTGCCTGGCCTCGAGCGCCGTCTTTAGCGACGCGTCAAGATCGCCCGCCCGGCGCTGAGCAACGGAAAGGTATCCGAGGCAGAAACCGTGCGCCAGGGTCATTCCTTCGATGTGGAAGCAGCGGCCCGCTTCGGTCAGCAGCCGGATCGCCCGCCGTGGATCACCGCGGTGCAGGCAGAGCAGCCCCCGACGGACATTCAGATCTCCTATTGCCGACAGCTCAACGGGCCCCGGAATTGCGGCTATCTCGGTGAGGCAGGGATCAGCTTCATCGAATCTGCGGGCCTCGATCAGGCAGCCTAGGAGAGTCAGCAGGCTGTGCCTCAGCTGCGGGGGATCACCCAGAACCCGTCCGGCTCGGACGCTCTGCTGCGCGGCGTCAATTGACTCGGTGTAACACCCTTGATAGGCAAGAAGATTCGCCAGGTTGCCAAGAGCCCGCGAACGTTCGGCGAGGGTGAGCGGTGTTTCTTCGTCGCGCGCCCTGGCCAGGAACTGGCACGCATAGGCAGACAGTGAACGGATATGCCAGTACTGCCACATTGCAGCGGCCAGCCGTACCTGGTCAGCCGGCGATTCTTCACCAGCCTCAAGCGCAACGCGTATCAGCGGGAGTTCCTTGTCGATACGCTCGATCGCCGCTGAATGCTGAAGGCCGGACTTGTTCATCTGCGAGATATCAAGAGCCCAGCACATGAGCTGCCGGGTCGCGTGCTGACGATCTGCCGGACTGAGATGCCTGAGGGCGAAATTTCGCACTACTCCCAGCACCTTGAACCGGGCATCGCCTGGCTCGCCCATCTCCCATGATATGAGCGACTTGTCTGCCAGTGCGGCGACCAGGCGTTCACCGGTGCCGAATTCTCCGTGCGCCACGCCTGCTCCGCACCGGAAAGTGAAGGGTGCGGTCAGGATGGCGAGCCGGCTGAGGGCGCGCTGCTCATCCGGCCCGAGCAGATCCCAGCTCCAGCTGATGGTCGCTTCGATCGCCTGGTGGCGGGGTATTTCCCGGCGCCCGCCGCTCAATATGGCCGGCCCTCGTCCGACGCTCGCCGCGATATCACGTACCGGCAGCGTGCGTGCCCGAGCGGCCGCGAGCTCGATGCACAGCGGAACCCCGTCGAGCGCGCGGCACAGCTCCGCCACCTCTGCGACCTCAGCTGAGCTCAGTTCGGATTCTTCGCCGCGGGCCTGGCCGAGGAGGCGGACGAACAACTCGACCGCATCGCCTGGCTCAGATGCTGGCCAGCCGCCCAGCCCGTCGCGGTTCGCTACTGGTAGCGGGCCGACGGTCATGACCCATTCGTCTGGCAGATGCAAGGGCTCCCGGCTGGTGGCAAGGAAACGGACGCCTGGGCAGGCAGTCAATATCCGCATGACCGCCGTGGCCGCGGCGGCTAGGACATGCTCGCAGTTGTCCAGGATGATCAGCGCGGGCGTGTCGGCGAGCACGGCACCGAGTCTCGCCACGACTTCGGCGTTGTCACCGGTATCACCGGCATCGTCGAGAATGAGGTCGGCAAGCACCGGGAGCACCGGTTTGCCTGCTTCTACGCGCGACAGATCAGTGAACCAGGGACCAGCAAGCGGGCGCGGCAGCGACCCGGCGAACCGCACGCAGAGCGCAGTCTTTCCAATCCCGCCCGGCCCCACGACCGTGATCAGTCGCTGGCTGGCAAGGGCCCGCGCGAGTGCGGTCAGTTCATCACGTCGGCCTACGAACAACGACGGCGGGCGGCTCGAGACCGCTGGCCTGAGCCCTGGCTGCTCTCCCTCTCCGTCCAGCCATCCCGCGCTTTCAGGCACTTCCTTGCGCGAGAGCAGCCTGTCAACGCGTCTCTGCTTGCCTTGCAGCGTCCGGTAGGCCGCGGCGAGCTCCCGGAGTTCACGGGCCGGCCCGCCGAGGCGGCCCACCGCGCTCACCAGCGAAGGGTGCGGCGCCGACTCGTAGCTGCCCTTCTCAATATTTCGCACAACGGTGGCGCTGACGCAGCCTTGCGCGGCGAGATCCTGCTGCTTGATCCCGCCGCCTTCCCTCCAGGCACGTAGCTCGCGCCCCATTCTGGCCATCAGTTCCGCGCGCTCACGACGGATACTGTCGCGACCCTCGGCGAGGCGGTCCCGGGCACGGCGTTGCTGCTCAGTAGGTGCTATGTCGGCCACGCTCTCCCCTCCCGCAGGCGACCGCACAGGCCGACCAACAGCAACCGAACTCTTCACGCCGAACCGTTGGTTCGGTCCGGGCCCCTCGCCGAGCATAGGGCGTGATGGTCCAAAAGGGCCGCAAAAGTTGGAATAGACGAAGACAAGCCGGACCGAAGAACGTTCCCGGGAATAGCCGTCCATTCCAATGTACAACGGGATCTCAGGAACGGGAGTAGCTAGGATGCGTTCGGTAAAGTCAGCGGACACGCGGCAGGACAAAACGGTCTCGGCCCCGGCGGGCGCCAAGCGTCGTATGAAGCGTGTTCTGTCCGGCATCGCGGCGTCCATCGCCGCGATCACCGCCGTCGTCGGATCCGGGTTGGCGCTGGCACCGAGCGCCAACGCGGCCGCGTTCCCATACGCCGTCTACGCGCCCAACAAGATAAATACAACTCAGGTTCAGGGATGGGCGAACCTGAGCAGGGACTGCAGCGGCACCTATGGCTGTTACAACTACATCCAGATTCAGGTACTGCGCTGGTATGGCCCGCAGAACGTGAACGGATGGTGGGCCAATAACAATGGATGGAACAGCATTACGGCAACTATGCTCCCGGGATGCTATGACTACCGCACCATGACGGACAGCTACAACTACGCCGTCGGTGATGTGGGGGGCGGCGTAAATGCCGGACAGGTCGGTGTGACCGTCAGCGGCCAGAAGATCTACGAATGGCACAGCGAGTGGAATTCTGGCTGGAATAGGATCTGCCGGTAATAAAGCGCCGGGCTGCCGGCTGCGGCGTGACAGCGCGCCTCAGCCGGCAGTCGCCTGTGCGGAGTCAGTTGGTGCCACTGGCTTGGCGAATGAACCTCGCTGCCGCGCAGTGCTCTTACATAAGAAGTAAAACGGCCGGTGCAGCCGTCTTCGAGCAGGACCGCGACGCCCTAGCCGTGGCCACCAGCGCACCGGCCCATGAGCGCGGTGACGGTAAGCGAGAAGAAACATCGCCATCACAAACACCGCCGGCACGATGCCGCAGGAGACCGCGAACCCCACCTGGGCCACAATTGTGTTCCCGGCAAGGGTCAGCGGCACGAAGGTGCCGACCAGGATCAATTCATGGGGGGCGGGGCGATGGACGGAGCAGAGCCGAGGTACCCCGCGTCAGCGACAGTGCTTAAAGCCATACTGACCGAGGTGGTGCAGCATCCGATGCTCCGCGATCGGCTCATCCTCGACTGACTGAGCACAGGACTTAACTGAACTGAGACCTAATCGCGTGATTGATCATGCTGGCAATCGCTGACAACTCATCATTTCGCTTGCCGTAAATGCGTATGCCCGCGGAATTGTATTTTATGTCGAGATACTTGTTTAGCCCTCCGTGCGGATCGATGCTGGTAATCTCGCCGAGCGGGATCTGAAAGGTTCGGCCCCGAATGTCCTCGGTGATCATGAGACTTGTTTTCGTCAGCGTACCACTTAAGTTGCCGATCGAGTGAGGCCGCCCATCATAATATGTGCCACCATGTGATGCGTAGAATTTATTGAGAACGTGCTCGCCGCTAGCGAATTCCTTGCTTGCAGGTTGGTCGTAGGCGCCGGATCCGGCGGCATTGCGGACTTGCATCACCGCGGCGGGACGACGGCAGGCGATAATGATAAGTCCGATCCAGGTGAGGAATACCGTCCAGGCGATGCCCTCGCCGAGACGCCCTTTACGCTTGCCGATTATCGCGCCAATGATGATTATGATTACCCACAGCGCCACCGGGGCTATCCACTTCATCCTTGCCCTCCCTTCTGACTTGAGGGCAGCGTGAGGAGCTGAGCGCGTCTCAGCATCAGATTCCGCTCAGCGCCTCGGCCGTGGCTGGGTGCCATCGGGTTCCAGATGCCCAGGAACGTAGGACGTGGCCAGCCACGGCACCGATCCATCCGGTCCATCCAGATCAGCATCCACGACCGGCGCTGTGAATGTGCCGCTGACCTTCCGCGCAGCCCGCACTTCCCGGGCGAGCCGGGCAGGGAGATGGGCATCTTCAGCCAGTTCCGCCAGGATTACCTTGATGGCCACATGCCGACCGTCCGGTGACCGGCCCAGGTAGACGCGGCCCATGCCGTCGGAGCCGAGCCGCCCTTCGAGCCAGTGGGGCCCTAATCGTCGCGGATCCCCAGGTTGCAGTTCGTCCAACTCGCCCACCCCCTAGGTGCAAGTCAAGGAACAGTGATGGAGCTGTGGTCTTAGGCGACCTTTGCATATGTCCCCGGTCAAGCACCGAAGGTCATCTCGTATGAAGGTCGAAGGTCACCATGAACCACTCCAGTTCGATGCGAGCGTCGACGCGGGGTGAATATTGAACTGGCCTGCGGCACATGGACGCGCCGCAGCACCTCCGTCGCCGAGATCGGCACCGACCTGAGCGCGACGACCTGCCGCTTCTGCCGCGCACAACTCAGCCTGGACAATGAGAGCGACACACGAGCGGCAGACTCGAAGCGCTGTTCTTACTGTCGATCACGCTTGGCCTTCGTCCCGGGGAGCTGCGCAAGCTCGCGTGGGATCACGTGGACCTGGACCGGGGTGTCATCACGTGTGGCGGTCGGCGAGCCGGACCGGGGACGTCAAGACGCCGCAGTCGAAGCGGTCCCTCGTCCTGCCCAGGCGTGCTGTTCTCGCGCTCGCGGCGCACCGGAAGCGCCAGGCCGCGGAACGGCTCGCCGCTGGCTCCGCCTGGCACGACGACAACCTCGTGTTCTGCCACGAGGACGGGCGCATGTACAGCAGCAAGGCACTCAACTGGCGGTTCAGCAAGATGACGCAGCGGGCCGGCATCGGCCACTGGCACGCCCACGAGAGACGGCACACCGCTGTGTCGATCATGAGCAGCAACGGCGTGCCGCTGCAGGAGATCAGCGACACCGTGGGCCACAAGTCCACCCACGTCACCGAGACCGTGTACCGGCACGTGATCGTCCCCGCCATCCGCGGCGGGGCGAGCGTGATGGACACCGTCTTCGGCGACGACACAGAACGCGGAAACGGCGCAGCGGACGCAGCCGCTACGCCGTAGTCACTTGGTTAGTCACTGGATCATGAAACCCGAGGTCCGGAAAGCCTCGTGAGCTGGAGCCCCGTTACGGAATCGAACCGTAGACCTTCTCCTTACCATAAGTACGGTCCCGTGCGCCGTGCGCGCTAGCTGCACAGATAGCATCGCCCGTCGCTCTGACGGCTCACGTCGTCCTGGGATTATCCGGGCCGCCGGTCCACGACCCGGTCCACACCGGAGCGGTTGTCTCGTCACTGGGCGCGAGCCTCAATCATCACCCAGGCTCCCACTTAGCGTGCACACACTAGAGACGAAGTCCTCGCGGTGGTCGTGCTGGCGCATGGGCGAGAGCGAAGGATGACGAGCGCGGGCGCGCTCACACGGCTCCGGAGGCGGTGGGCGCACAGCATGCCTGCCTGCCTGCGAATATCATGCGCCGGTCCGGCGCCTGGTCCACGCCTGGTCCGCGCCAGCGTGGCCACCGCAAGAGGTTGTACGCGTGGCGGACAACCTCTTGTTATGGACACCCCGCGTGGCGGGGCGACACGTACGGCCGCCCGGACCGGTACCGGACACTGGCCCTCCCAGACCTTCCCCACCTCGCGCCTCACCCTGTATCCATGGAGATATGCCCGGCCGAGCCTCCGGAAAGGTCCGCTCTATGCGCGCATACGGCCCCGGTAAGACACCCAGCACCGGCCAGCCCCGCCGCACCGCCGACCGGACCGCAGCACCCGCCCCGCGCCTGCACGCAGCGGTCCGCCGTTCCGCCGTCGATGACGTATCCGCTGCCCCCGGCCAGCCCCCGGGGGCGCCGCTCACGGGGGAGATGAAGGCCCGCCCCGGCGCGGACTTCTCCCGGGTCCCCGTCCACGCCGACAGCGCGGACAAAGACATCCTCGCCCTGCAATCCAGCATCGGCAACGCTGCTGTGTCCCGGATGCTTGAGCAGGCCGGGCGCCAGCAGGGCGCCGGAGGCGGCCACCAGCAGACGGCACCTGCCCCGGTGCAGCGTTCCGCCGTCCATGACGTGCTGAGCGGCTCGGGCCAGCCGCTAGCCGCCCCGATCAAGGAGGAGATGGAGGCCCGTCTCGGCGCGGACTTCTCCCATGTCCGCGTGCACGCCGGCGATGCGGCCAGCGCCTCCGCCGCCGAGGTCGGCGCCCGCGCCTACACCTCCGGCGACCATGTGGTGATCGGCAACGGCGGCGCGGACAAGCAAACCCTGGCCCACGAACTGACCCACGTCATCCAGCAGTGTCAGGGCCCGGTCGCGGGCACCGACCACGGCAACGGGTTGAAGGTCTCTGACCCGTCCGACGCCTATGAGAAGGCGGCCGAGGCACATGCGGCTCGTGTGATGCGAGCCCCGCTTGGTCAGCACCACGTGGCGCTGTCCCAGAAAAGCGCTTCCCGTGCGCGACCCGAGAGGCCCGCTGGTGACGTGGTGCAGCGCAGGCTAGGACTGCAGGACGCCGTCGCCATTATGCACGACGCCGATCAGCGGCTAACGGAACTATCTGACCATGCTGCGCTGCGCGAGTACTGGCTGCATAATGTCCATCGCCAGCTGGTCTTGGAT
>Ga0182014_10003919_pt1 | contig 17537 bp, 12 predicted proteins | sample 612S2DmetaG_FD_120489 | JGI IMG/M metagenome (GOLD analysis project Ga0182014, IMG submission 120489) | Permafrost microbial communities from Stordalen Mire, Sweden - 612S2D metaG | ecosystem: Environmental > Terrestrial > Soil > Wetlands > Permafrost | place: Sweden: Stordalen | collected... | reverse complement strand
CGAGCGCGAAGACGCCCGCGAGTTAAGCGAAGCCGAAGCCATGCAGCACCCGCGCCGCAACGAAGTCTTCCGCGACGTAGGCTCGGAAGAGCACGCGCCCGACGACCCGGATTTCATCGAGATCCAGCGCCTGCCCTTCGACCCGTCGAGCGCCCTGGTTTTGTGCAGCGATGGGTTGAGCGACCTGGTGGGCTCGGAAGCGATCCGTTCTTTAGTGGAGCAACGCGCCGGCGATCCCGACGCGGCGGCGCGAGCGCTGATCGGCGCCGCCAATGCCGCCGGCGGCAAGGATAACGTCACGGTGGTGGTGGTCGAGGGCGAAGACTTTCAGCCGCCCGCCGCTCACCCGGCGCCCGCGCGGGCCTGGGGCTGGAGCTTCATCGCTCTGGCGGCGCTCGTCGCCGCGTTCTATGCAGGGCGTGCGACGGCACCGGTCCTGCCGCTGCCTGTCATTCATAAGGCGCGCGTGCTGTCGGTCGGCAGCGCGGCGGAGTTTCATTCGATCGGCGAAGCCATGGCCGCGGCCGGGCAGTGGGACGGAGTGTCCGTGGGTGCAGGCGAATACAGGGAGCAGGTTAAGCTCAAGTCCTACGTCACCCTGAAAGGCTCTCCCGAAGCCGTACTGCGCGCTGCGCCCATGAGTGACGGTCCGGTAATTTCCGCCGACCACGTTACCTTCGCCCGGGTTTCCGGCCTGCGCATCGCCGCCGCTCCGGATCTGCCAATTGCGACCGGCATCCTGCTGGTCGATTCCGACGTGCTCCTGGACGAGGATGAAGTGGACGGGGCCAAGGTTGGAATTGAAATCCGTGTCACGGCCCCCTCAAAATCAGCGTTCTCCCCCGTCATCGGCAACACCGTGCGCGACAGTCTCGCCGAAGGTCTTCTCATCAGCGGCCCTTTCGCGCCCCGAATGTCCCACAACATCTTCCAGCGGAACAAAGGCGGCGTGCGCTTCCGCGATGGCGCCCAACCGGTGCTGGTTGGCAATGTGTTCGAAAAGAGCGCCCTGGAATTGCTCCCGGGGAGCGATCTGAAAGCCGTCCGCGAACACAACTTCTTTATCGAGGAGCGGAGGGCCGGCCGATGATGGGAACTGCTTCGGCGTCGCCGAAGAAAGACCGATTGACAATCGGTCCGCAAGTTGCCAGCCTGCCCCACAGTGGAGGTCGAGCCGCGTTCCGGGCCCGTGGTGGCGCATGCTTTAGCTTGCGCAAAACCGGCGCATGCGCCGGTACGGGCAGGCGGAACCGCCTGCCCCACCTTGGCGCGCTCGGCCAACTTTCAGGGGTTCGGGTATGATCGCCCCCGCCGGACGCCGCCTGGGAAAGTACGAGATCCGCCAGAAACTGGGGCGCGGAGGCATGGCCGATGTGTACCTGGCCTTCGACGGCGAAACCGCCCAGACCGTGGCGCTCAAGCTGATCGAGCATAGCCCCGACGCCGACACCCGTGACGCCATCGAAGCCGAACGCCGTGGCGCGCAACTGCAAGCGCGGCTGGCCGCCATCGACCCGCACGTGGTGCGCGTTTATCAATCCGGCGACCTGGACGGCTTCTTCTTCGTGGCCATGGAATTCATCGACGGCCGGGACTTGCATGAGTGGATGCGCGGCGGCCCGCTGACGCCCGAATTCGCTTCCGAGGTGGCCCAAGCCGTGGCCGAAACCCTGGACCATGCCCATAACCTGGACGTGGACATGGATGGCAAGCCGTATCACGGCATCGTGCACGGCGATATCAAGCCCAAGAACATCCGTATCGGCAATCGGGCCGAGGTGCGGGTGCTCGATTTCGGCATCGCCAAAGCTTTGTCGCTCTCCCGCCGGCTAACGCGCAACGAGTTCGGCAGCGTGCCTTACGCTTCGCCGGAACGCCTGGATTCGGGGGACGTGGATGTGCAATCCGACCTCTGGGCGTTGGCCGTGATGCTCTACGAAATGGTCACCGGCCTGCAGCCGTATCACGCCGCCACGACCGAACGGCTGGAGAACATGATCCGTTCCCGCATCCCGCCCCCGCCCGCACCCGATCCGTGCCCCGAGGCCTTGCGCCGCATCCTGGTGCGCGCCATGGCGGGCGATCCGGCGGCGCGGTTCCCATCGGCGCGGGCGTTTGCCCAGGATTTGGCCGCCTTCCGCGCCGCATATTCGAGTGGCCGGCGCTTTGGGCCGGCGGCGGATGCCGCCGGGCTGCCAGCGGTGGCCGGGCCGGCTCCGGAAGAAGATGCGGATGCCACGCGCAGGACCGCCTACCAGCCCAGCCGAGAATCGGACGACGATGCCACCCGCCGCACCCGGCCCGAAACCATAAACGGCGTGGCGCCCGCCCACGTCGAACACGCCGTCGAATCCGCCAGGGAGTTCGGCGGCAAACCCGGCAATCCCGGCGACGCCGACGCCACTCGCCGCACCCCGCGGCCTTCGATCTGGCCGCCGCGGTCCGCCGCCCGGCCGCGCCGGCGCGCCGTTTTCGGCAGAGCCATTCAGGTGGTGGCGCTGCTCGCCATTGCCGCCTTCCTCTACGGCATCTGGAGTTGGACCTCATCCTATCAGGGCGGCCAGAACCTGGCGCGCCGGATTCAGTCCGAGCAGATCACCGATCCCGAACGGATCTGGTCCGAATGGACGGAACTTTCGCATGGGGATTCCTCGTCTTTCACCTTGCGGGGAACGCGCAACCTGGTGAAGCAGAAGCTGAGGGAATCGGCCGAACGAACGATTGCCGCCTATCGCGCCAGCGACGGCCAGCCGGTGCCGGAGAAAGACTGGCAGCGTGCCCGGAACATGCTGGTCCGCGCCATGTCGCTCGATCCCGACGATACCGTCCGTGGCGACCTCCGCCTGGCGGAAGGGCACATTGCGCGCATCGAAGGAGTCCTGCACAAGGATCCCGCGCGCCTGCGCGATGCCATCGAAGAGTTCGAACAAGCGGCGCGCCTGCTGCCCAAATCGCCCGATCCCGAACTGGGCCTGGCCCGCGTCTACCTTTCCGGCACGCTCGATATCGACAAGGCTTCCGCGGCGCTCGACGAAGCCGGCAAGCGCGGCTATCCGTCCGGCAATCGCGAAAAGCTGCAACTCGCCTACGCCTACATGGTACGCGCCGACCGCGAATTCTGGGATTCGCGCGACGTGCGCGGCCTGCCCCAGGAAAAGGACCAGGTTCAGCGTGCCGCCGACGACTATCAGCGCGCCGTTTCTCTCTACCAGAGCGTTGCGCCTTACGGCAACGCCAACACCATGATCAAACGGCTGGGCGACAGCCTGGACAGCGTCAACGTCCGCCTTTCCCAGATCGCGCAAACCGCCCAGGTGGCACACTGATGCCGCGCGCGAACTTAGTAAATTGTTTCGGAAGTACGGCAACCGCTCCCTCGCGGTCGCGGCTCGGACTCGCGCATTTCCGAGCCGCGACCGCGAGGGAGCGGTTGCCCGAAGAAACTCACTGACCATGGCCATCACCCGCAGTACCGCCGCCGACCGGCCCCAATTGCGGCGAGGCGCCCCTGCGCTGCGCTGGCGCGTGCGGGAACTCGCCTGGACTTTCGCCGCCTGCGCCCTGGTCGCCGCCGGGCTCTACCTGGTTTGGACCGCCAAGACGGCGGGCCTCGCGGCGATCGGCCAGGACCTCGCCGCCCATCGCATCGTCGATCTGAACGACCTCTCGGCCCGCGAAGACCTGCTGCCCGCGTTGACTATCGTCGCCGATGGCCGCCTGCGCACTGAGCTGGCGCGCCGGATCTACGACGCTTCGGGCGATCTCCCCAACGTGGGCCGCATCCGCCCGCTGGTTTCAGCCGACCAGTTTCACCTGCTCAAACCGTTGTTCGTGGTCCGCACTCCGGCCGAACTCCGCGCCAGGTTTCGGGAATGGATCGCGGTTTTCTTCGCGGTATTCCTGCTGGTGAACATCTTCTGGAGCCTGCGCGGATTCGCCGGCGACGAATCCCTGCTGCCCGTGGTGGTGCTGCTCTCGGGAACCGGGTTGATCCTGATGCTGTCGCTGCGCGACCCGGTGCGCGACACTTTGCTGTTCGCCGATTTCGCCCAGGGCGCGGCCATGGGAGCGCTGCTCATGGCCGCCGCCGCGCTGCTCGATTACGAGCGCCTGATGGGACGGTTGAGCTTTGTCCCGCTGATCGCGAGCTTCACCCTCTCCGCCCTGCTGATCGCTTTCGGCCGCGGCCCGGGCTCGAGCGACGCCAAGGTGAATCTGCTGGGCTTTCAGCCGGTCGAAATCATTCGCTTGTTGCTGGTGTTTTTCCTGGCCGGTTATTTTGCGCACCGCTGGGACCTGCTGCGCCACGCGCGTGAAACCCGCCCCAAGCTGGCCGCGCTCACCAGCCGCATCGCGATTCCGCCGCTAGAGGCCACCCTGCCGGTTGCCGTGTGCGTCGCGCTTTCCATCGTCTTTTTCTTCCTGCAGAGAGACATGGGGCCGGCGTTGGTGTTCGCCTGCCTGTTTCTTTCGCTCTACGGCGTAGCCCGCGCCAGCGCCCTGGTGCCCGCCATCGGCCTGGCGCTGGTGGTGTGCGGATTCGTGGCCGGCTTTTACCTGGGCGTGCCGCATACCGTCGGCGAGCGCGTCTCCATGTGGCTTTCGCCCTGGGACAATCTGGTTCATGGCGGCGATCAACTGGCGCACTCGCTCTGGGCTTTTGCCACCGGCGGCGTTTCCGGCATGGGCCTGGGCATGGGCGACCCACAACTGGTCCCGGCCGCCCACACCGATCTGATTCTTTCCGCCCTGGGCGAAGAGATGGGCTTCTGCGGCGTCGCCGCCGTGTTCGCGCTGTACGCGTTCCTCGTCTGGCGGGCGCTCCGCATCGGCTTGCGGGCCCGTTCCGATTACGAGTTCTTTCTGGCCGCCGGCCTCGCCGCCGCCACGGCCCTGGAGCTGCTGCTCATCGCCGCCGGCGCCTTGGGCGTGGCGCCGCTCTCGGGCGTGGTGACCCCGTTCCTCAGCTACGGCCGCACCGCCATGCTCGCCAATTTCGTGGTGGTCGGAATTCTGCTGGCCATCTCCGCCCGCGGCGGCCGGGAACCCAGGGTTGCCTTTCGCGTTCCCGCCAAGCGCCTGGCGGCGGTATTCGCCGTCGCATTCGCCGCCGTCGTCGCCAAGGCCGCCTATGTGCAGGTGGCCGAATCCGGCCCCATCATGGGCCACGGCACGCTGGTTTTGCAGGCCGATGGCATGCGCCGCTTCCAGTACAATCCCCGCTTCCAAGACGCGATCGAGCGCATTCCCAAAGGCTCGATTTACGACCGCAACGGCTTGCCTCTGGCCACCAGCGATTGGAACGAACTCGAAAAGCACCGCGCCGAGTATCGCGAGCTGGGCATCGATATCGACGCCGCTTGTTCCCGCACCGAATTTCGCCATTATCCTTTCGGCGGCCTGCTGTTCGACCTGCTCGGCGACCTTCGCACGCGCATCCGCTGGGCCGCCTCCAACACCGCCTTCATCGAGCGCGATCAGGCCCGCCGCCTGCGCGGTTTCGACGACCGTCCCACCGTGGTGGACGTGAAGGAACCCTCGGGCGCCATGGAGCGCGTCATCCGCTACGACTATCGCGAGTTGGTGCCGCTCATCCGCCATCACTTCGATCCGCAGGACCCGGCCGTGCGCCGCGTGCTCGACCGCCCGCGCGATGTGCACGCCTCCGTCGACGCGCGCTTCGAGGTCCGTGTTGCCGCCATCCTCCGCCACGCGCTCGAAACGTCCGGCCAGCAGAAGGGCGCCGCCGTGGTGCTCGATCCCGCCAATGGAGATTTACTCGCCGCGGTGAGCCTGCCGCTCGCTCCCGGCCAGGGCCCGGCCAACCAGGCGAATGCGGCGTCGAATCCGGAAGCCAATCCGTATCTCGACCGCGCCCGTTTCGGCCTTTATCCGCCCGGCTCGACATTCAAAGTGGTGACGGCCATGGCGGCGCTGCGCAAAGATCCCTCGCTGATTCACAAAACCTATCAGTGCATCCGCCTGCCGGACGGCCGCGTCGGCAACTATATAAAGGGTTCGAAGCGCCCCATCCGCGACGACGTCCAGGATCAGTCGCCGCACGGCACGCTCGACCTGGAACGCGGCATCGTGGTCTCCTGCAACGCCTACTTCGCCCAGCTCGGAGCCTACGACGTGGGCGCCGACGCGCTCTTCGACGCAGCCGGCATCCTCGGTATCGCCACCGGCGCGCCCAACACCGCCGCGCAGTTGAAGAAGTCGCTGCCGCAATCGGCGTACGGACAGGGACAGGTGGTGGCGTCGCCGTTCCAACTGGCGCGCGTGGCGGCAACCGTGGCCGCCGGCGGCGCCATGCCGCAAGGCCGCTGGATCACCGATGAAACCAACCTTCGCACCGATGCGCCCAAGACCGCGCTCAGCGCCGATGCCGCTCAGACTCTGGCGCGATTCCTGCGCGAGGTGGTGACCTCCGGAACCGGCCGGCGCGCCGCCGGCGCCACGGTCCCCATCGCCGGCAAGACCGGCACGGCGGAACTCGCCGATGCTCCTTCGCACGCCTGGTTCATCGGCTTCGCCCCGTACGGGGGAACGGCGCCGGGGGAAACGCAGCGCAAAATCGCGTTTTCCGTTCTGGTGGAAAATGGAGTGTACGGCGGCACCGCGGCCGCTCCCGCCGCGGCCGAAATCGTCAATGCAGCCGTCAAACTGGGGCTGATTCATCCATGAACCTGTTTTCGGAAATTGAAAAAACCATCGAGCGCGGCTTTCGAAGCGCGACCGAGCGTCTCTTCGGGCAGGCCGAATCGGGCGACTTGGTCACCCTGCACCATGCCCTGCTGGAATCCGTCGAAGAGCAGGTGCAGGTGCTGGCGCACGGCCGGCGCGTGTTTCCGTTTCCACGCGTCAAAGTGACCCTGGTTGCCGCCGACCAGGCGCGGCGCAATCTGCTGGCGGCGGCCTTCGGCGAAGACCGGCGCCTGGAAAACGACATCCGCGAGGCTCTAGAGGGCGCCGGCTGCCAGATCCCGCGCGCCTTCGCGGTCGAGATTCTGACTTCCGCCGCCGGCGATCGGCCGTTCTTCATCGACTACCAACGCGAGCCCGCCAGGGCCGCCGCCGAGACGCCCATCGGCCGCCTGGTCGTGGTGAAGGGCAAGGCCGCCTGCGACGAGTACGTTCTCGATAAGCCTTGCACCAACATCGGCCGCTTGAGTGAGCTCACCGATAGCGAACAGCGCGTGGTGCGCCGCAACGATGTAGTTTTCGAAGAGAACGCTCACCAGGCCAACGGCACGGTCTCGCGCCAGCACGCCCACATCCGCCGCGAAGACGGCCAGTATCGCCTGGCCGACGACGGCAGCGAATTCGGCACCCGCGTTTTCCGCGACGGCCGCTCTATCGAAGTTCCCCCCGGCAACCGCCGCGGTGAGCGCCTCCGCCCCGGTGACGAAATCTATCTGGGCCGCGCCTGCCTGCGCTTCGAGGCGTAAAGCCCGCGCCACTTAGGAACAGCGCAAAATTAACCTCACGGTTGCCGCCGTGGCGCACGCACTCCTGGGTACCGCGTCGAAGCTCTTAGCGTTAAGCTCATCCAAATCGGGCCAGGTCATCCTTCGCTTCTGCCGCGCTCCTCGCCCTACAGCATCGCCTTGGCGCAGTTATATCCCGGCGCGCCCATCACGCCGCCGCCGGGGTGCGCGCCGGAGCCGCACAGACAGAGGCCGGGAATAGGCGTCCGGTAGCGGGCCCAGCCGGCCACCGGGCGCATGGAGAACATCTGGTCCAGGCTCATTTCTCCATGGAAGATATTGCCCCCGGTAATGCCGAAGCGGCGTTCCAGGTCGAGCGGCGTCAGCACCTGCCGATGGTCCACGATGGAGCGGATATTGGGGATGTACTCTTCCACGAGCGAGATGACGCGGTCGGCGAAGGGCTCGCGCCACTCGTCCCAGGTGCCCTCGCGCAGGGTGTAGGGAGCGTACTGCAGGAAGATGCCCATGATGTGTTTGCCGGCGGGGGCGAGCGACGGATCGTACATGGTGGGGATGGTCAGTTCCAGCAGCGGGCGCGCCGAAGGGCGGCCGTACTTGGCGTCGTCCCAGGCGCGCTCCACGTAGTCGATATCCGGACAGATGTGCATGGTGGCGCGGTGGTGCGGGCCGTGCGCGCCGGGGTGGGCTTTGAATTGGGGCAGGCCGTTCAGCGCCAGGTTGATTTTGGCGCTGGTGCCTTCGCTGCGAAAGTTGCGGATCGCGGCCAGGAATTCCGGATTGAGATCGCGCTCTTCCACCAGGCTCAGGAAAGTCCGCTTGGGGTCGAGATTGCTCGCCACCGCGGGCGCGCCGATTTCCTCGCCGTCTTCGAGTACCACTCCCGCGGCCCGGCCTTCCCGCACCAGCAGCCTGGCCACCTCGGCGTTGACGCGAATTTCGGCCCCGGCGGCGCGCGCGGCCGAGGCGATGGCCTCCGATAGGGCGCCCATGCCGCCACGCACGAATCCCCATAAGCCGCGATGGCCGGCCACGCCGCCCATGCAATGGTGCAGCAGGATGTAGGCCGTGCCGGGCGATCGCGGCCCTCCATTGGCGCCGATCACGCCATCCGTGGCCAGCGTGACTTTCACCTGCTTGGACTTGAACCACTCGTCCAGGAACTCGGCGGCCGATTGGGTGAAGATTTTCACCAGCGCCGCCAGATCGCGCGCCGCCATCCCCCGCAACTTCGCCGCCAGCTTCAGGTAATCCAGGAAATCTCTGGCGCCGCGGGGCGGGAATTGGGGAGGGGCCGTGAGCAGCAGGCCTTCCACGAAGCTTGCCAGCCGCTCGATTAACTCTTCATAGGCGGGAAAAACCTCGGCATCGTGAGCGGAAAACTTGCGGATCTCTTCCAGCGTGCGGGCGCGGTCCTGCCACATGAAGAAATGCCGCCCGTCCGGAAAGGCGGAGAAAAATGCCGGATCCTTGGCATCCACCTGGTAGCCATGGCTTTCCAGATCGAGCTCGCGCACGATCCGCTCCTGCAGCAGGCTGGTAAGATAAGCGCCGGTGGAAACGCGGTAGCCCGGCCAGACTTCTTCGGTGACGGCGCAACCGCCCACCATTTCGCGGCGCTCCAGCACCAGCACCTTGCGGCCGGCGCGGGCCAGGTACGCCGCCGTCACCAGGCCGTTGTGCCCGCCTCCCACGATCAGGACGTCGTAGCCGCGCATTTTCGATCTTACCGTTTGCGGAACGCTACCACCGCCAGCGGCGGCAGCGTGATGGAAATGCTGTTGGGGCGGTTGTGGCGGGCGATCGGCCGCGAAGATACCAGCCCCCCGTTGCCCAGGTTCGAACCCCCGAAAAGCTCGGAATCGGTGTTCAGAATTTCTTCGTAGAAGCCCGCTTCCGGGACTCCGAACTCGTATAGTTTGCGCTCCACGGGAGTGAAGTTGCAGCAGAACAAGAGAAAATCCTTGGGGTCTTCGGCGCGCCGCAGAAAAGCGATCACCGAATTTTCCCAATCGTGAAAATCCACCCATTCGAAGCCGCTATGGTGGAAATCCACCTGGTACAGCGCCGGGCTGGCGCGATACAGTCGGTTCAACTCGCGCACCAACGCCTGCAGCTTGGCGTGAAAGGCGAATTCCAGCACGTCCCAGCGGACGCCGACGTCGTGATTCCACTCCTCGCGCTGGCCGATATCCTGGCCCATGAACAACAGCTTCTTGCCTGGATGGGCCCACATATAAGCCAGGAAGGCGCGCACGTTGGCGAACTGGCGCCATTCGTCGCCCGGCATTTTGCCCAGCAGCGAGCCCTTGCCGTGCACTACTTCGTCGTGCGAGATCGGCAGCACGAAATTCTCGGTGAAGGCGTACAGCAGGCTGAAGGTAATGGCATTGTGGTGATACTTGCGGTACACCGGATCCTGGTGGAAGTAGTCCAGCATGTCGTGCATCCAGCCCATGTTCCACTTCATGGTGAAGCCCAGCCCGTTCAGGTAGACCGGCTTCGAGACGCCCGGGAACGCCGTGGACTCCTCGGCCGCGGTGAAGGCCCCGGGCACGTTGTGCGCCACCTCGTTGAAGCGCCGCAAAAAGTCGATCGCTTCCAGGTTCTCGTTGCCGCCGTACTGGTTGGGAATCCACTCTCCGGCCTCGCGCGAGTAATCCAGGTACAACATGGAAGCCACCGCGTCCACCCTCAGGCCGTCGATGTGATACTCCTTCAGCCAGAACAGCGCGTTGGAAATCAGGAAGGAGCGGACTTCGTTGCGGCCGTAGTTGAAGATCTTGGTGCCCCAGTCGGGTTGCTCGCCCTTGCGCGGATCGGCGTGCTCGTAAAGCGCGGTGCCATCGAAGAACGCCAGGCCGTGCGCGTCCTTGGGAAAGTGCCCCGGCACCCAGTCCACAATTACCCCGATGTCCGCCTGGTGGCAGGCGTCCACCAGGAACTTGAAATCGTCCGGCGTGCCGAAGCGCGAGGTAGGCGCGAAGTAGCCGATCACCTGGTAGCCCCAGGAACCGGAAAACGGGTACTCCATGATGGGCAGAAACTCGATGTGCGTATAGCCCATCCGCTTCACGTACTCCACTAACTGCACCGCCAACTCCCGGTAGGAGAGCGATTCGCCGCGCGGCGTCCGCAGCCAGCTTTCGATGTGAACTTCGTAGGCGCTCACCGGCGACTTGAGCAGATCGACCTTGGTCCGCGCTTCCATCCACTGGGCATCGTTCCACTGGTGCTTGCTCGTGTCCCAGACCACCGACGCCGATTTAGGCGGCGTTTCGCAAGCGAAGGCAAAGGGGTCGGCTTTCATCTGCTGGTAGCCGGCAAGGCGCGAGCGAATGTAATACTTGTAGGTGTTGCCCTCGCCCAGCCCGGGAACGAACAGCTCCCAGACGCCGTTATTGCGACGCCGCATGGGATGCCGCCGGCTGTCCCAATCGTTGAATTCGCCCACCAGGGTCACGACCAGGGCATTGGGCGCCCATACCGCGAAGCGCACGCCGCGCACTCCGTCCACTTCCGCCAGGTGCGCGCCCAGCGTGAGGTAGGCTTCGTGCAGCGTGCCCTCCCCGTACAGATACAGATCCGTATCGGAAATCTGCGGGCCGAAACGATAGGGGTCTTCCATTTCGACTTCGCGCCCGTCCGCCAGCCGCGCGATCAGCGTATACCGCCGGGGCTCTCCGTCGAGCAGCCCCGCATAGAAGCCTCGTGCGTGTTTCCGCGCCAGGGGGCAGCGCCGGCCGTCCAGGGCCACCCAGGCCGCTTCCGCCTGGGGCAGGAATGCCCGCACTTCCCACCTGGGCAGGTCGTTCTTCGCACGAACCATGTGCGGACCCAGAATCCGAAAGGCATCGCCGTGGTACCCGCCGGCTATCGATTCAATCTCTGCAGCAGTCATGAGAGCCTAATAGACAAGTATGGACGATTTTGCCCGCGCGTGGCCTAAAACGGAACTGCATTTGCACCTGGAAGGCTCGGTCGAGCCCGAAACCCTCCACGAGCTCGATCCGGCCACCGACATTTCCGCCTTTCGCGCGCTCTACCAGTACGCCGATTTCGACGCCTTTCTGAAAGCCTTCGGCGCGGTGAGCAAATTGCTGCGCACGCCCGCCGATTATGCCCTGGTCACCCGCCGGCTGCTGGAACGGCTGGCCGCACAGAACGTGCAATACGCCGAGATCACGCTTGCCGCCGGCGTGGTCTTGTGGAAGCAGCAAGCGTTTGCGCCGATCTTCGATGCCATCGCGGACGCTGCGGCCGATTCGCCGGTGAAGGTGCGGTGGATTCTGGACGCCGTGCGCCAGTTTGGCCCGGAAGCGGCCATGACCGTGGCCGGCTGGGCCGCCGAGCGCCGCCATCGCGGCGTGGTGGCCATCGGCATCGGCGGCAGCGAAGCCCGCGGACCGGCCGAATGGTTCGACGATATGTTCTCCTATGCCCGCGAAGCCGGTCTGCGCCTGACCGCTCACGCCGGCGAAAGCATGGGCCCGGAATCCATCTGGGCAGCCCTGAAATTAGGCGCCGAGCGTATCGGCCACGGCATCGCCGCAGTCCAGGACGAACGCTTGCTGGCGCACCTCCGCGATCGCGACATCCCGCTCGAAATCTGCCTGACGAGCAATGTGGTGACTGGGGTGGTAGCGCGCCTGGAAGATCATCCCATCCGCCGCCTGTACGACGCCGGCGTCCCCATCGTGCTGGCCACCGACGATCCGGCGATGTTCCGCTGCACGCTGACCGGGGAATACAAGCTGGCTGCCGAGCGGTTCGGGTTCAGCGAAGGGGAGTTGAAGGGGATTGCGGAGAATGGGTTTCGGTATGGGTTTGGGTGGGAGGGAGGGCGAAAACTGGACGCCTGACGGCGGCGCGTAAGGACGTTGGGTTGCGCTACTTCGAGAAACAGCCCAATTCTCTCGCCGCCTTTATTACCCCGCGAGCCCAGTCGTCGGCGCGGCTCACCCGGGGCGCGTCGGGGCGGACGACAAAAAGCGCGCTAGCGTCTGGACCCGCCGCCGACACCTTGCTCGTCGCAAGCACGGGCCACTCCCCGGTGGGGCTGATATCTGTAACTCCCAACTTCTCGTGAAATGGTCTTGACCATTCTAGATCTCCCAAATCCTCTGGTCGGTCGATCTCGGTGACGAAAAGCGCGGCGCACGGCTTCCAAGCCCGCAGGGCAAGGGCAAGCAGCTTGGCAGATCCTGCAAACTGGGCCCTTTCGAGCTTAGTGCCCGGATTCCCACCGCATGCGTAGCTGACCGGGTATAAGTTCGTCCAGGCTATCGTCTCCTCCCACTTGTCGTTCCCACCCGGTCCAAGCCCTTGTACGACGTCAGCGACACTGCGCCAAAATTTTCCCAGCTTGTCGTTACTCGTCCTGCGACCGCGGTACCAGTAAGGGTGCCTAACCCAGTGCATGGGCCCACACTCACACTCGGGCAGGGGGATAATCATCCTCTTGTCGGTGGTGCAAACGTGCACGTTGACAATTCGGTTCACGAGATCGTCCTGCCTGCCGCGGCCATCAATTTCCTCCCTTGTGAAGTCGAATGGCCCCCCGTTTGGGGCACGTCCGATGACCGCAACAGACCGCTTGTCGCGGGGCTTGTAGTTTGAGCCCTCAATGCTCGGGACCGCGCAGTACCGTTCGCCGGGATCGAGGGACGATGCAACATCGTTGAGGAGGCTCGCCCAGAGTTGCTTTTTTTACTGGTCGCCGTCGGCTATGGCGATGAAATCGCGGCTCATAGCTTCGTCCATTGCGTCAGGCGGTCAGCTTCTCCTTGGGCACCAGCGATACAACCTTGCGTTTGGAGCGTCGCTGCCGCCTTCTCGATGCGGCGAGGATTGCCTTGACGTCGAAACCGTACTTGGCGGCTTCGTCCTCGCGAACGCGCCGGACTTCGTCGACGATGGGATCCCTCGGCATGAGCTACTCTCCCATTAGTGCTTCCGGTGTGCAGATGACCGGGCATTCACATCCATGCTCCCGGCAGATCAAGGCAAGTGCCTTGGCAATCGTTGCATTGGCAATGTGCACGCAATTCCAGGTTACCAGGAAATCCATCCCGTGCACGGCGGCGATCGCGATGTGCGCGGCGTCGGTAGCTGCCTTGCGAGGGATTCTGCCGGAGGCCAGAATGCTGGACGCCAATTCCGCAACCTCAGGCGTGATGTCCAGCAGTTGAAGATCCTGTACCGCCTTCAGCCGTTCCCGCGCTGCGGTGGGGTCTCCCGCGCTTGCTTCGTCAACGACGAGTTGCGAGATATAAAGCTGGAAAGTGTCCCTCCGCCTTTCCCACCACTCTCTTGTGAGCGCTTGGCGGCCTGCAATGATCAGGTCCCGGCTCGGCCGCGAGGTCAGATAGCTGGGAACGGTTGTCTCTAAGTACACGCAGGACTTCATCTCTCGATCTTCCAACTTCAAGCGGTCGCGTGTCTTCGGCCCGTGGGCTTCGACCTCGAACCGTCCTCCGCGATGCCGGTCAGTACGACCGGCTCACGGTCGGGGAACTCGGCCACGAGCGACAGATTCCCTCCCATGGCCTCCACGGTCTTCCGGAGCGTGGACAGCAAGAGATCGCTCCGCTTTTCGAGGCGCGAAACGCTGTCCTGTGTGATGCCAAGCTTCTTGGCCATCCTGACCTGCGTGAGCTTGCGTGCGTGCCGCAGTTCGCGCAAGGTCATTTCCTCGGCGATCAGTTCGGCGGCGCGGGTCTCAACCTTCTTGCGCTGGGCGCGGCTCAGTTTCCTGACTATGTCGTCCACATTCGTCGGCATGATTATCGACTTTCCTTTCTCAGCCGGGCCTTGTCAACGCCAGAATCTCCGTCCGCACTTCTTCCTGTAACGCAAAGAACTCCGGTTCGAACTCATCGCCAATCTCTATGACCCACGCCTTATAATATGGCATATACTCCATATGATGTCAAATCCATATAAGAGTGAAACAGGGTCTCAGTCTGAACGCTGACAGCTGACCTCCTACCGGTGCCGCCCCAGCACTGCCAGCAGAATAATGACGATCAGAACCGCCATCGCCAGCAGGACGATCTTGCCGACGCTATACGGCCGCTCGCCTTGCACTTCTCCGGTGCGGGCGTTCACCACCACCTGGAAAACCTTGCTCTGGAAGCGATAAGCGCCGATCCACACCGGCAGCAGCAGATGCTGGAAGGTGCTGTTCTGGTACTGGGTTTCCACCGAAAGCACTTGCTGTTGCGCGCCGCCGATGTCGCGCCGCACGTCGGTCTGAATGGTGGGCGCCATCAGCTCCTTGGCATGATCGAAGCCGGGGGCCAGCTCAATCTGGTAGCGCTGGGCTTTGTAGCCGGCCAGGTAAGTTGGATCGTAGGCGCAGAGCTTCTCCAGGTCCCAGGGTTCGAGCGCTTCCAGCTTATTGCGCGCTACGGCTTTGGAGGCGGCCACCAGCACGTCGGCAAAGCGGTGCGAAACCTGGCCGGCAGCCGGATACCAGGCGACGCGCTGCACCTGGCGGGTGCGCTCCACGCTATTGCCGTTGCTGTCGGTTTCAGTGTAGGTTTCCGTATCCCAATAGTATTCGCCGCGCTCGCCCGTGTATTGGCTGAAGGTATCGGCGGCGTAGCTCCAGAAGGGCAGGTAGACGCCGGAGACGCTGTCCTGGCGGGCCAGCCGCTTCAGGCCGCCCGGAGCGAACCAGCGCGATTCGATCCATCGGCGCACTTCGGCCTGGGCATCGGCCTTGCCGACCTTGGCCGGCAGCACGCCATCCGGCGCGATCAGCGGGTCGGCGGCCTTGGGCTGCGCCACGATGTTGCTGCCGCAGAAGGGACAGGCGCCCGCTACCTCCGGCGGCTGAAAGGTCACCACGCTGCCGCAGCCCTCGCAATTCACTTGCAGCGCCTGCTGGCTCATGGTGGAAAGATGACCGGTGCCGGTTTGGGCCAGGAACTCGTCGAGAGAATGCGCGGCAGCCACGGCCGCGGTCTGCGGCGGCGCTTCCGTGTGCCCGCAACGGGGGCATTTCAGGAGGCCGGCGGCGGGGTCGAACTGCATGTCGCCCGCGCAGCCGGGACAGCGGTACGTTTCCATTTATTGCTGGGCGCTGCCACAGTCGGCGCAGAAACGCGCCGCGCGCGGAATCGAATGGCCGCAGTTGATGCAGAACTTGGTGCCCGCCCCGGCCGCCGCGGGCGCCTGCGGGCCGGCTTGCGGAATGGGCCCCGGAGCACTCGGAGCGCCCGGAGGAGGCGGAGGTGAGTATGGCTGCTGCGGATTCATCGTCTGCTGGGCGTTCATCATCTGCTGGCCCATCATCATGCCGGCGCCCAGCCCCACCCCCGCGCCCGCAAAACCGCCGCCTTCATTTCCCGCGGCGATGGGAATCGATTGCGCCACCTGGTACTGCGTGTAACGGCCCATGTCGCCGATCATGTTCATGCCGATCCGCTGGTCCAGCACCTTCTGCAGTTCGTCGGGCAGCGAAACGTTCTCCACTATGAAGCTTTCCAGACTCAGGCCCAGGCCGGCGAATATCGGCTTGAGCGTCGCCAGCAGGGTCTCCGCCAATTGCAACTGGCTGGCCGCCATGTCCAGGAAACTCACGCTCGAACTGGCGAACGCCCCCGTCATGTGTCCGATGATCGTGTCGCGCAGTTGCCCTTCCAGGTCCGTCGTGCGATACATATCCACCGTGCCGGCGATCTTCTGGTAGAACACCTTCGGGTCGGCAACCTTGTACGCATAGATGCCGTAGGCGCGAATCCGCACCGCCCCGAATTCCTTGTCGCGAATGGTGATGGGCGTGGCCGTGCCCCACTTCTGGTCGGTCTGCAGCCGCGTGGAGAAGTAAAAGACGTCGGACTTGAACGGCGACTTGAAGGCTTTGTCCCAGTTGCGCAGGTAGGTCAGAATCGGCAGCGTTTGCGTGCTCAACGTGTACAGGCCAGGCCCGAACACGTCGGCCACCTGCCCTTCGTTGATGAAGACCGCCATCTGCGAGTCCCGCACGGTCAGCTTGCCGCCGTTCTGGATTTCGTTGTCCTCCATTGGGTAGTGGTAGGACAGAATGCCCTCGCCCGGCTCGGTCCACTGGATGACGTCGATGAACTGTTTGGAAAAGAAACTCATAAAAGTCGCCGCCTTGTTGAAAGTATACGCTGACCGTGTTTCCGTTCGCTCGACGGTTTACCAAAGGGAGTACCAGGGCCGGATTCAGCCCTGCTGGTTCTAAACGGCGGCATAGTGCCGCTGGATGCTGGTGTAGGCCACCCGCGCGAACACCGCGGGCGCCATCATTCCCTTGCCCCACTTATCGTCGAAGTCCTTGGTGGGGGCGGCCGCAATCGCTTCGTCCACCGTCCGGCCCTGCTTGTATAACGGGTCCAGACGTTGATAGACGGCGTCCAGCATGTCGCGCGTGGCTTTCAAATCGTCTTTGGATGCGAGCGGGCCGTGGCCGGGAACGATCCGGGTTTTGGCATCGCCCACTTTGAGCATGGCCTCCGCGCCGGCCACCATGCCGCCGATCCAGCCTCCGGTGGAATAATCGATCACCGGATAGAAACCATTGAAGAACAGGTCGCCCGAGTGAATCACGTTGTGACCAGTGAAGAACAGAAAGGCGTCGCTATCGGTATGAGCCGGATCCACGTGAGTGTACTGCACAATATTCTTGCCGAACATCAGGCTGCCGCCCTTGGTAAAGGGAACCGTGGGAAGACCCTCCGCAGGCAGCGGATCGACGGTGCGGTTGAACGCCTCCATGGTGACTTTCCGGCTCAGCCATTTCTTCACGTTCTCGTTGGCCATGATCTTCACGCCGGCTTTGCCCAGAGCCACATTCGCTCCCACGTGGTCCATGTGCCAGTGGGTATTGAACAGGAGCCGGACCGGATGCGAATCGAGGCTCGAAATCGAATTCAGCAGTTCGCCCGAGCGCTCCGCGAAGCCCCCGTCGACCATGAAGAGGCCGTCTTCGCCGATCAGCACGGCGATGTTGCCGCCGTCGCCGCTGAAGAGCACCAGCTTTTCGGTCAGTTTGGTGGCTTGGATCGGGGTGGCCGGAGCTTGTCCGAATAGCGGCCAGGAAAGCGATAGCCT